>Ga0209697_10004355_pt1 | contig 18509 bp, 14 predicted proteins | sample AliMusrvi5mmetaG_FD_184115 | JGI IMG/M metagenome (GOLD analysis project Ga0209697, IMG submission 184115) | Freshwater lake bacterial and archeal communities from Alinen Mustajarvi, Finland, to study Microbial Dark Matter (Phase II) - Alinen... | ecosystem: Environmental > Aquatic > Freshwater...
ATTCTGGGCAACGCCACCCCACTGGCCAGCTTGTCCAGGCAGATGTGGTTCGATCAGAGACCAGTGAGCATCACAAAGATCATGGCGTCGAAAGGCTTCGGTCGTCGGCTTGGTCAATGGTGGCCTCCGTGGCTACCATTACAACATATCTCGTGACGACACGCTCTAGGGAGCCCGAAGCATTTCCGCACGACCCTCAAGAGCGAGGCTGGGGAAGCGCTGGTCCTGGAGATGCACGCCATTCCTGGTGATACCAAAGGCGGCATGGAAGGTGTTGCGGTAGATGGCCACAAGGGGATCTACAATGCCGGGTATTAAGGCCTACCTCAGCGCCTCGACCTTCCCCGCCCTCCACACCATCAGCTGCCCCTCGTGGGCCCAGGGCAGAGCGATGCCATTGGCTTCCACCTCGTGGGTGTGGAAGTGGCCGGTGAGGAAGGTGGTGCCGGGTTTCGCCTCGGCGGCGGCGCGGAAGGCGGCGCGGGGGAAGGCCAGCTTGTAGGTGGCGTTGGTGGTGTGCAGCTTCCGCTCCAGGCTGGTGGAGAGGCGGCGGGCGGTGGGGCCGGGCAGGAGGCGGAAGAACAGCCAGAGAGGCCCCGAGCGGGAGATGAGGTTCCACACGCGGTAAGGGCGGTCGGCACCGTTGATGAGGTCGCCATGTTCCCAGGTCAGGCCCTCCAAAGGCAGGGCGCCACCCACGCCCTCACCGATGAGGTCGAAGTGGTCGGCGTGGCGGTCCAGGAAGTATTCCCGGTTGCCCAGCCAGAGCCCCACCCAGCGGCCCTGGGCGCGGCGGGCATCGGCCCAGGTCAGGAAGGCCCGCTGGGCTTCGGTTTCCAAGCCCGGCAGGCCCACCCACACGTCGAAGACATCGCCCAGGAAGAGCCAGTCGGCTTCTGGGAAGCTGGTCGTGGCCTGCTCCAGGGCTTCCAGGGAGTGGCTCCAGTGGGGATCTGCCACCAGGATCAGGTCGCGGGTGGGCTCGGGCCGCTGGGTCCCACCCCGCTGCCAGGACAGGGCCGCCAGGCGGCGTGAGAAGAGCAGGTGTAGGCTGCCGGCCAGGAGGCCCAGGCCGCCGCCCAGGGTGTCCGCCACCCAGTCCAGCAGCTCGCAGGAACGCCCCGGCACGAAGTATTGGTGCCACTCATCCGTGGCGCCGAAGCCTGAGACCAGGGCGAAGACCAGCAGGTGGCGCCGGTACATCGGCAGGCCCGGCAGGTTCAGGCGCAGGGCCAGGTCCAGGGCGAAGGCCAGGCCGCCGAACACCGAGGCGTGGGCCAGCTTGTCCAGGGGCGGCGGCAGCTGGACCCCCATGGGGTAGTGGGATTGGGCGCTGAGCCACACGATGCCCAGGGCCACAGCCAGGGGGAGGGACCAGAGCCAGCGTTTTTGCATGATCCATCCAACCATGGCGGGACGGGGATGGGAACCTGGCCTCAGACTAGTGCCATGTTCGCGCTCGCCAGATTTCTCGGAATGCTTGCCATGCCCACGGGCCTCCTCTGGCTTGGCCTGCTGGGAGCCACAGCCTGGGCCTGGCGGCGGCAGCGCGGGCTGGGCCGCTTCCTCGCGGCACTCACCGTGTTGTTCACGCTGGCGGGGAATCTCCAACTGGGTCACGCCCTCATGGGCCGCCTGGAGCGACAGGTGCCGCCCTTCCCGGACCGGGATGCCCCCCTGGAGGCCCTGTTCGTGCTGGGCGGGGGCACGGAGTTGGACACCGCTGGCGTACCCCTGCTGGGGCCCTCCGGAGATCGTGTCGCCCGGGCGGCGCAGCTCTGGCACGCGGGCCGTGTGCGGCGCCTGGTGGCCAGCGGGGCTGGCAGCGGCGGGGCCCACCCGCGAAATCTGGGAGCCGAGACCCGGGCGCTCTGGCTGGGACTCGGCGTGCCCGCGACGGCCATCTCGATCATCGAGGAGCCCTGCCTCAATACCCGCCAGGAAATCCAAGCCTATGGCCGACTCAGACGGAAAGAAGGCTGGCAGCGGGTGGGGCTGCTCAGCTCCGCCTGGCACCTGCCCCGGGCCCTGGCCCTGGCCCAGCGCGAAGGCCTGGCGGTGGTGGCCGTGCCCGCAGACCAGCAGGGGCGCATTCCGCCCTGGCAGCTCTGGCACCTGGTGCCCCAGGAAGAGGGTTTCCGCCAGACGCAGCTCGCCTGCTGGGAGTGGCTGGGGCGGGCTCTGGGCCGCTGATTTTTGCTGATCGGGATCGTTCAGGCCTGAGTGTTGATGGTGGTGCCGAGGCCTGCGGCCGTGTCCATCATCTTCACCAGCTGAGCGCCTTCGCTGGCCTGGATGTCGAGGGCCTTCCGCATGACGCCCATGCCGATGCTCTGCTGGGTCTGGGCGAGGCTCTGGGCCGAGATGCCGTCGAGGCTGAGGCTGGACACGTCCATGGAAGGCTCCAGGATTTCCTATCGGCCGGAACCGGGAATTCCCTTAGCGGCCCGCACTGCGACCCTCCAGCAGGCCGCCCACGGTGAAGAGGTCATTGGGCTGGGCCCAGGTGAAGTAGGCCACCGAGTGCCCGTCCGGGGTGATGCTCAGCACCTGGGCGCTGCGCAGGCCCGGGAGCACGCTGAAGCTGAGGGTCCTCCAGATCCTGCGCTGGCCATCCCGCAGGCCGATGGTCCAGATGCGGAGGGAGCCCGGTCGGGTATAGGCCTCCTGCACAAAGAGCTGGTCACCGCCCTGGTGGAGGCGCAGGGGGATGTCACCGGGCAGAGCTCCCTTGAGCTTCACGCCGGGCTTCCCGTCCAGGGTGAAGCTGCGGAGGTGGCCGTCCAGGGCATCACCCACCAGGGTCTCGGGGCCAAGGGCCACCACCTGGCGGATGCCCTCGGAGCCGGGGATAGTCAGCCGGTTTGTTGTCGCAGGATCCAGCACATGCAGCTGGAAGTCCTTGCCGGGCGCGGCGGCCACCACGGCGATGCGCCGCCCGTCCGGCAACAGGGCTGCCCTCCAGACGGTGCCCAGGTCGCCCAGGGGCACCGCGAGCTCGGAGCCGGGGCCCGTGGGCACACGGTAGAGCAGGTGCTGGCGCTTGAGCAAGACCACGCTGCCATCCTCGGCGGCGCCCAGGATCTTGCCAGAGGCGATGGGCCGCAGGGCTTCTGTGTCCCGGCGCAGGAGGTAGGTCATGTCCGTGCCCTTCGGGCCGGGCCCCGTGAACAGCACCTGGGTGCCGTCCGCAGGGAGGCGGGCGGCCCAGGCGCTCAGGGGCACCGTGCTCAAGGGCTGGCCCTCCGTGGCCACGAAGACTTCGGTGCGGTCTTGGTAACTGGATACCAGGAGGCGGCCATCCGCGGCCACATCATAGAGGTGCAGCAGATTGGGGCCACGCAGGAGGGGGCGGAGGTGGCCCCGGAGGTCCAGGGCCTCAAGGACACCGGGCGTTCGCGTGAGCAGCAGTTCCTTCCCGCTGGGGGCCCAGGCCTGGGACTGGATCTCCAGCACATCCGACAGGAAGCGGGTCTGGCCCTGGAGGTCCAGCACCCGCACCCGAGCCACCCAGCTGTCAGGCCCCTGGCTTTCCAGCACGGAGAGCAGGGTTCCGTCCGGGGAGAGGCGGGGCGAATAGAGCCAGCCGGAGGTGGTGTGCAGGCTGTGGCCAGGCGGGCACTCCAGGTGGTTCTGGCGCCCGTCGGGGCCTGCATCAACCCGCACCACCGCGAGCTTTCGGCCGTCCGGACTGCGGTCCGCGCTCTCGGTCCGCTCCAGCAGAGGCTTGGCCTCGGTGCCATCCACCAGGAACTCCGACAACATGCCCGCGGCCGCAGCGCCGGGGTGGACCCGCTCCGGCGACTGGACGAAGAGGATGGCGCCGTCGTCACCCACGGCCATGACCTGGCCCACCATATCCAGGGGCTTGGGGATGACCTGGCCGATGCGGATTGACTGGATGGCGGGGGGCTCGCTGCCCAGGGCGCTGGAGTAGACCACGCCCCCGCCATCCGGCATGAAGCGGGCCGTGGCCGTGAGCCCCGGCCGGGCCGTGAGGGAAGTCCACTCGGCCTGGCTCGCCAGGGGCAGGTTCCGGTGCAGGAAGAGGCCCAGGGAGACCAGCACCAGGGCGCCTCCCACCAGGGCGGACAGCAGCAGCTTGCGCCAGGCGGCCGGCAGCCACGGCTCCGGGGGCAAGATGGGTGCGCTGCCGGACATGGTGCTGGAGCTCTGGGCGCGCAGCGCCTGGAGCGCCAGGGAGAGATCCCAGGCTGTCTGGAAGCGCGAGCCGGGCTCCTTCTCCAGGCAGGTTCGGATGAGGTGCTCCAGGGCCGGGGGCAGGTCCAGGCCGTCGCGGACAGGGAAGCTGACCTCCTGACGCAGGATGGCGGTCATGGTCTCCACGGAGGTCTCGCCCTGGAAGGGCATGGTGCCCAGCAACATCTCGTAGAACATCGCCCCCAGGGCGAAGATGTCCGAGCGGGCATCCACCACGCCGCTGCGGATCTGCTCCGGCGAGAGGTAGCCCACGGTGCCCATGACGGCTCCATCCTCCGTGAGGCGCGTGCGGCCCACTGGGTGGGCCCCGGTGGCCTCGTCGCCCAGGGCCTCCCCAATGGGCGCGGGCTTTGCCAGGCCGAAGTCCAGGATCTTCACCCGCTCATCGGGGGTGATGAAGACGTTCTCGGGCTTCAGATCCCGGTGGTAGATGCCCTGCTCGTGGGCCGCCGCCAGCCCGTGGGCCACCTGGATGAGGAGGTCCGTGGCCTTGCGGGTCTGCAGGGGGCCCCGGTCCAGGCGCTCCCGCAGCGTCTCGCCCAGCAGCAGCTCCATCACCAGGAAGGGCGCGCCCTCGTGCTGGCCCACATCGAAGACCTGGAGGATGTTCGGGTGGCTGATCTTCGCGATGGCTCGGGCCTCCTGCTCCAGCCGCTGCATGAGGCGCTCCCCATCCTGCGTCTGGGACTTGCGGATGACCTTGATGGCCACTTCCCGGTGGAGTCGGGGATCCCGGGCCCGGTAGACCACGCCCATGCCCCCCGACCCAATCTGGGTCAAGACCTCATAGGGGCCTAGCTGTGTTCCGGGTAACAGGGGCATTTGCCTATTTATACAACAGCCGGAACGTGATCGTGGGCACGGGGCGCGGCCTTCAGGATGCCGTCAGGTGATCGATGAAGGCCACCAGGGCGGCCAGGACCGCCGCCTCCTGGTCCCGGTGGGGGGCGTGGCCGCAGGCGGGCAGGAGTTGTATCCGCGCCCCCGGCACGCGCTCGCCGATTGCCGTCACCTGGCGGGCCGTGCCGTACTCATCGTCCTCGCCCTGCAGGGCCAGCACCGGACAGCGGATGAGGGACAGGCAACTCTCGATGTTCCAGGCGCGGAACTCGGGTGCGAGCCAGATGTTGTACCAGTCGCGGAAGACGCGGGGCGCGTCCGCATGGTGGCGGGCCAGGCGCTGGGGCCAGGCGGTCGTGGCCCAGGTCTCCCCGGCGGCGCGGACCCCCGTCAGCGTGACCTCCTCCACGAACTCGTGCGGGGCCAGCACGGCCACCCCCAAGGGCACTTCCGGAAAGGCCGCGGCGAAGAGGAGGGCGATGCTGCCGCCATCGCTGTGGCCGATGAGCACTGGGCGCTGGATGCCGAAGGCCGTCAGCAGGGCCGGCAGAGCCTCCTCTGCCTCGCGGTGCAGGTAGCGCGGCGTGCGGGGCTCTGCATAGGCTGCTGAACCTCCATGGCCCGCTCGGGACCAGACCAGCAGACGGCAACCCGTGGCTGCAGCCAGCCGCTCAGGAAACCCGCCCCACATGGACAGGCTGCCCAGGCCCTCGTGCAGCAGGAGCAGGGTGGGGCCCCCATGCCGGGTAGCGGGGAAGTCCCGGTATTCGAGTTGGAGCCCGGCCACGGTGAGCTGCTGCATGGGGGCTCCTTTCGGCTTCCATGCTAGCCGCTGGGGCCTGGGGTCAGCGCCTCTTCGCGGACAGGCGGGCCCGGTGCCGATCATGCTCGGCACCCGCCGGGCCGATAGGGTTCCATTGGAGCTGCCCATGTCATCTGCTCATCCGTTGGTCAGCTCTGCTTTGGCATTCGGTTTGATCTGGGTCCTGGCGGGCTGCGGGGGGGGCGGATCCAGCCCGGCGCCCACACCCACACCGGCAGCCGCACCTGCCATCACGGCATTCACGGCCGCACCGGCCACTCTGACCGTGGGCGGGAGCACAAACCTGGCCTTCACCTTCTCGGGTGGGACCGGCGTGATTGACCAGGGTGTGGGCGCCGTCAGCAGCGGGGGCGCCAAGGCTGTGAACCCAGCGGTGTCCACGACCTACACACTGACGGTCACGCCAATCACTGGCACGGCGATCGTTTAGATTCCTGGTGACTTCTGTTCGGGGTTGATATGCGACTGGCCTGCTTGATGATCGGGTTCCTGGTGCTATCAGGTTGCGGGGGCGGTGGTGGCGGGACCACGACCGGCGGCAGTTCCGCGACACCCCCCGCGGTCACGCTCCAGCCCCAGAGCCTGATCCTCAGCGCCGGGAGCCCGGCGACGTTCACAGTCACGGCTTCGGGTACGGCGCCCCTAAGCTACCAGTGGCGGAAGGGTGGCACCGGCATCAGCGGCGCCACTGCCCCAAGCTTCACCATCGGGGCGACCGCCACCGCCGACTCCGGCAGCTACGATGCCGTCGTCTCCAATGCCGCCGGAACGGCCACCAGTGCCGTGGCCACCCTGCAGGTGAATGCCGTCGCCATCGCGCCAGCCATCACGGCCCAGCCCCAGAGCCTGGTCCTCAGTGCCGGGAGCCCGGCGACGTTCACAGTCACGGCTTCGGGCACGGCACCCCTGAGTTACCAGTGGCGGAAGGGTGGCACCGGCATCAGCGGTGCCACTGGCCCCAGCTATAGCATCGCCTCGATCTTCGCCAGTGATGCTGGGATCTACGACGTGCTCGTCTCCAACCCCGCTGGGACAGCCGCCAGCGCTGCCGCTTCCCTCCAAGTGACGGCCTCGGCTCTGCTCGACCTCACGATTCCCGTGGTCTACATCACCCAGTCCACTCAGACCCAGGCCTTCGATGTTCCCCTCGTAAAAGACCGGTCGGGCTTCCTGCGTGCCTTCGTGGTCGCTGACCAGGCCAACTCTGCCAAGCCCCAGGTGCGGGTGCGCTTCTTCGATGGAACAGGCCTTCTGGCCCAGACCTTTGCCATCAATGCTCCCGGGACCTCGGTTCCAATCGCGGTCGACGAAAGCAGACTGTTGAATTCATGGAACGTGGCCATCCCCGCCACTTACCTGCAGCCTGGCTACAAGATTCTGGTGGATGTGGATCCCATCGGTGCCATCCCCGAGTCCCACAAGACCAACAACACCTGGCCTGCGGATGGCTCCCAATACCCCTTGGATGTTCGGACCTTGCCTCCCTTCCGAGTCACATTCTGGTCCGTGCAGACCGGGGATTCCCGGGCAGGAACGGTCAGCAGCGCCCTGGCCGCCAGTTTCACCAGCACATTGGAAAAACTTTGGCCCATCAACAATGTCGTCGACCGCCTCTATGGGGGGACCTTCACGGTCGCCGATGTCCTGAGCGATGCCACCACCTGGAACAGCGTCCTGGGCAAGCTGAACGCCAAGCGCGTGGCGGATGGAGTCAGCGACCGCTCGTATTTCGGGGTGGTGAATCCCGCTTATGCCGGTGGCATCGCAGGCTATTCCCTGGTTGGGACACCCACGGCCATTGGTTGGGACAAGTCTGCTGGCTTCGAGGATCTCTTCCAATATCCTGGCATTTTCGCCCACGAGACTGGCCACAACTTCGGGCTCAGCCACGCGCCCTGTGGAAGTCCAGCCAATCCGGATCCTGTCTACCCCTACGGAGGCGCATCGATTGGAGTGTGGGGCACCGATTTGGCCGGACTGACCCTCAAGGATCCAGCCGTGGTGCACGACATCATGAGCTACTGCCCGCCGGTCTGGGCCAGTGACTACAACTACAAGAAGGTGCTCACCCGCAGGCAGTCGGGCAGCGCTCCCATCATCCTGCCCGCACCTGGAGAGGGAGCGACAGGACCGCGCAGCCTCCTTCTCTGGGGGAGGATGGAGCAGAACCTCGCCAGCTTGGCGCCGGTGTTCCACATGGCCGTGGACGCACAGCCTCCCGAGCCTGGTGATCAGCTCCTGGAAGGCTTTGACGCCCAAGGCCGGGTCTTGTTCGCTGTTTCCTTCGGTCTCGTGGCTGTGGGTGATTTCCCCCAGGACCAGGCTCAGCACTTCGGCTTCTCGATTCCCCTCGATGAACAGGCTGTCGCCAGTCTGGTTGAGGTTCGCTGGTCCAGGGCCGGTCAGATTCTGACGTCCAAAAAGAGCAGACCTTCGGTGCAGGATCGCTCCGTGCGGCCCTTCACCAAGGAACCCGCGCTCCAGCGGGTCCAGAATGGCCGCGCCCGCCTTCAGTGGGATGCGACGGCCCACCCCATGGTTTTGGTGCGGGATAAGGTGACCGGTACCGTCCTGGCCCTGGGCGATGGCGGAGACTTCCAATTCAACCCAGGAGCAGGAGAACTGGAGCTTCACTTCTCGGATGGTCTCCGGAGCCACGCCTGGGCTGAGCCTCAACACCCCTAGGGAACCCGAGAGCCATCGGCTGCCTCGCTGGATCGCAGGAAGGGCAACAGGTTTGAAGGCGCTACGACTTGGAGCCGTGGCTCGGGGATGACAGGGCTGGGGCTCGGTGCTCAAGCTCCAAGCGCCATGTGAATCGTCGACAGAGCCTACATTTTGCTCAGGCTGAAGGCCTTGCTATCCGAATCGCGGCCCAGGAAGTAGGTCTTGTCGAGGTTGGTCACGTCGCCCCAGAGGGTCAGGGAGAGCAGGGAGAAGGACCAGTTCTCGTTGTAGCCAACGCCACCAGGGGAGGCGCCAGCCTTGAAGGAGAAGGTCTGGACGCCGTTGATCAGGTTGGGTTTGCTCCCCCAGCCCACACAGAGGGTCACGGGCTTGGTGGTGTCGAGCTGGAGCTTGGTGCAGTAGTCGATGGTCGTGGCGGCGAGGGTGGGCTCGGGGGAGCCGGGCATGTTGTTGGCGTTGGGAATCTGGACCTGGGTGATCTCGCTGAAACCGAACTCGCAGTCGAGTACCAGCAGCGTGACTGGATCGCGCTTGATGACCAGCCAGGGCTTCCCGGTGACCTTGAGGGCCCGGTCTCCGTAGATGTTCAGGCTGTAGTAGGTGCTGGGAAGCGCCCCCTTCCAGAGCTCATAGGTCGCCGTCGGAGTCGGTGTCGGGGTGGGGGTGGAACTGGTGGTGCCGGCCCCGCCGCAGGCGCTGCCCAGGGCCAAGAGCAGGAACGCGACCAAGAGCATCCAGTTCAGGTGGCGCTTCATGTCGTCTCCTTGTCAGTTCGTGAAACGCTGGGACCGCGAAGGACGCCGGTCCTAGGGAAGGCCATAGGCCATCAGCACGCTGTCCTTGATCGACCAGATGTTGGCATTGAGGAAGAGGATGTTCGGCCCGCCATCGGTCTTGCAGTAGGTGACCAGGACGGCACCGGTGGAGGGTTCCACCTGCTGGAAGCCCGGGTTGTTGAAGACCCACAGGAAGCCGCCGCCATAGTCCAGTCGGGTGGCCTGGCCGCTGGTAATGAGCAAGGCCGGGCTCAGGGGAACCTGGGTGCTGGTGGCAGGATTCAGCTTGACGACGATGTGGCTGGTCGCCGTAGGCGGCTGGAAGATCCGATCGATGGCCACATAGAGGTTCGTGCCATCGCTGGCGAGACCCTGCAGGATGGGGTTCTCTCCCGTGAGGCCCGGGGCGATGGGCAGCTCCGATTCGGCAAGCCCCGTGCCGAGGTTGATGCGGAAGACCCCCTGCAGAAGGGAGCCATTGGCGCCGTGGTAGGAGCCGGAAGCCCAGAGGGCGCCATTGTGCCAGGCAATATCAGCCACAAACTGGATGCCATGGACCGGCGTGGTGGCGGACAGGGGCACGAGTGGCACGGCCGTGCTGCTCAGGACGGCACCCGTGGCGGGGTCGAGCTTGAACACCGTGCCGAAGGTGGCCGTAAAATCGGTTTGGGTCCACAGGTAGATGGAGGTGCCATCCGTGGCCAGGGCCTTGAAGCCGGCGGACACCGCGCTGGCGCCCAGGGCTGGGGTGAACTGTCTGAGCAGGGTGATGGCGTTGCAGTCACTGGTGATGAAGGTCCAGTTGAACGACGTGGCCAGGGGATTGCCGGCCAGATCCCGGATGCCTGAGGTAACGGTGGCCTGGTAGGACAGGTTGTTGCCGAGCCTGGCACCGGGAGCGAAGGAGGCGGTGCCGCCCGCGAAGGACACAGTGCCCGGCACTGGGGTGCCGCCCTGGGCCAGGGTGAAGGCCGTGGCCGGGGTGGGCGCCGTGATGCTTTCGCTGAAGGAGGCTGTGAGGGTGGCGTTGATGGGCACCCCGGTGGCCTGGTTTGAAGGGTTGGTGTTCAGGACCACGGGTGGGGTGGTGTCCACAGTGCCACCCCCCTGGTTGCCGCCATTGGACCCGCCGCCACCACCTCCGCAGCCAACCGAGACCAGCCCGGCAATAAGGATTGAACCGAGCTTCCAGCGGCCTGCCACGGGTTACCTCCCGGATCTATTGACGATCTATTGGTAAAATATAGGCCTATTGGATTTGCGTGCCGGGTTTTCTTTCGCGCCCAAGGCAGGGAGGCCCGCAATCAGCCGGAATGGATGGGCAGCAAAAATTAGACAAAACCGATCAATGGGTAGCTAATGTGCACACCAGTCTGGATTTTGCGCCAGCACCCTTCCCGGTGGCGGGCCATCAAGGTGAAACATGTTCCTGGCGCGGCTCTGATGACCCATGACCGTCCTGAGTTCCCGTCTCTCTCGGTCGGCAAGGCCCTCGTCCTGGCTGTTGGTTTCGGGCTTCTCGGTTATCTCGGGAACCTCGTCCGTTTGCCCTTTGGGTTCAACCTGGCGCTGATTTTTGGCAGCGTCTTCACGCTGGCCGCCACCGCGCTGCTGGGTTGGCGCTGGGGCCTGCTCTCGACCCTGGTGGCCTCCTTCTATACCTACATCCTTTGGAACCACCCCTATGCCATCGTCATCCTCGGGGCGGAAACCCTCTGGGTGGGCCTCGCCCTGCGGCGGGGCCACCGCAACCTGCTCCTGATCGTTACGCCCTTCTGGCTCCTGTTGGGCATGCCCCTGGTGTTCCTCTTCTACGGAGGCATCCAGCACCTCGGGTTCCAGATCACCCTGGCCACGGCCCTGAAGCAGGCCATCAACGGCTTCATCAACGCACTGATCGCGGGTTCCATCCTCCGGTACCTCCCAATGGAGTCCTGGCTCGGCCTCAGTTCGGGGCGCAAGCGCTACCCCCTGGCTGCGGTTGTTTTCGATATCTCCCTGATGCTCCTGCTGGTGCCTAGCGTGGCTCTGATCATCACAGCCAGCCGGCGGGAGATCCTGCATGGGGAGCAGAGGGTGGTGACGGAACTCACCACTGAGGCCACCTTCCGGGAAGGGCTGCTACGTTCCTGGATCGATCGGCAGAACCTGGCCATGGCGAGCGTGGCTGCCCTCGAGTCGAGGCTGGGAACCAGCTCCACCACCCAACTGCAGAAGGACCTGCGCCAAATCCATGACCTGTCGCCGGATTTCCGGAATCTGTTCCTGACCGATGTGGAGGGCCGGTCGGTGCTTTTCGATCCTCCGGCGAGTTCTCTGGGAGGCTCCAACCTCAGGCTCGAATTTGCTGATCATCTTTGGTATCAGCGGGTGAAAAGCACTTTGAAGCCCGAGGTCTCCGAAGTGTTCATGGGCCGTCGGGCGGCCTTCGAACCGATCTTCGCAATTAGCGTCCCAGTCATGGCGGAGGGGCGGGTCCAGGGATATGCGGCTGGAGGGGTGAACCTGGCCGACCTGCAGAAGATTCTGACCCAGGGCCAGGGGGCCGATCCCCCCTTCCTGGTCCTGCTGGACGCCAACAACCACGTCGTGCTGTCCACGGATCCGACCCTACACACACTGGAACCGCTGGTTGACCCTCCCGGCACCCGGGTCCAGCCAATCACCGCCCAGGTCTCCCTGCACATCCCGTCCCCCCGCAAGAACATCTCGCCCATGGAGGTGTGGAAGCAGGCCCACTACATCACCCAGATCGCCGTACGGGGCACCCCCTGGACCTTGAGGACCCTCCTACCGGCAGGGCCCCTGCAGGTGCGCGGCTACAGCCTGATCATTTCCAGCCTGGGGTGGCTGTGTGGAGCCTTCCTATTTGCCCTGCTCCTGGCCAGGCTGGTGTCGAGGGCTCTGTTGGGCGCTTTCGCCAGACTGACGAGCTTTTCCAGCGACCTGCCGCGACAGGTGGAAAGCGGGCAGGCCCTGGCTTGGCCTGAAACCCACTTCGAGGAAATCTGGCAGATGACTGCTCACTTCCGGACCACTTCGGAAGCCCTGGGTGAGCGGATCCAGCAACTGAAGCTTGAGACCGGACGGCGAATCGAGACCGAGCGGTTGATGACCCATCAGGCCCGCCTGGCGGCCATGGGGGAGATGCTGGCGAACATCGCCCACCAATGGCGGCAGCCCCTCAATCATTTGAGCATGCTGCTGGCCAACATGCGGGATGGCTGGCGTCAGGCGGAGCCCGATCGGGAGCGCCTGGAACAGGATTTCTCGAACGGCCAGGAGCAGATCCAGAAGATGTCCTCGACCATCAGCGACTTCATGAATTTCTTTCGCCCCGAAAAGGAGATGAGCACCTTCTCCTGTCTTCACCAGGTCCGGGCGGTCCTGGCGCTGGTGGAAACTAGTTTCCGATCCGCCCGGGTCGAGATCCAGCTTGAGGCTGAGGGAGATGTCCTGCTTGGGGGCTTTCCCAACGAATACTCCCACGTGCTACTGAACCTCCTCAGCAACGCCAAGCAGGCCATCAAGGCCGCCTCGACCAAGGGCGGGCAGATCCGAATCCACCTTTCCGCAGTGGACGGCTTTGTCCGCAACGTCAACTACATTTCCCCTTCAACGACAATTACCTTTCACCAATGGTTAGGTGAAATTGAGGGGGGGTGGCCGTAGCGAAGGCCGTAGGCCGAAGCGAAGGGCACCCCCCCTCAATGTTTCCTTTGAAAGGGTGCTGGTGCCGATATTCAGATACTCCTCCCCATTGAAAGAGCATGAGGGGTATGGATTTGCTCGGTTACGATCAACCTGGAGACCCGTCCAATGACCGACCTGAGCCCCGAGCCGCTGTGGTGGGTACCGGGCAAGGGGCTGACGCTTCCACCCCGATGGGCGCGGAAGGTCGTTGAACTTCGTCGCATGGTCATGCTTGCGGTGCCCATCGGCATTTTTGCGGGTCTTGCCGTCTCGGGCCTGGAATGGCTTTGCGTGACGGCCATGTGGGAACACCTTTCTCGCCTCCCCTTGGTCCTGAGGCTGGCCGCCCCAGTCATCGGCCTGGTCGCCTCCGGCTGGGTGCTCCACCGACTGCAAGTTCGCGGCATCGGGATGCTGAACGAGGTGGTCGTCCAATACCACCAGCCTGCCGCCAAATTGATGCCTGGACGGGATGCCCTGAAGTTGGGTGCCTGCATTGCGACCGTCGGCATGGGCGCTTCAGCCGGGCTTGGCGGGCCGAGCCAGTGGCTGGGTGCGTCCATCGCCCTGTATTTCCGGCAGGCCGTCAGCGGGATCCGCTACTTCCGTGGCCTGGTGCCTGTCCACGCCCTGCTCATCGGCGCTGCTGCGGGCGTCGGGGCCTACTTCCGCGCCCCCTTGGCTGGCACCCTGCTGGCGATGGAGACCCCATTCAGCAAGGATCTGGATGGCACAGCCCTTGTCCCGGCGTCGGTCGCAGCGCTCCTGGCGCACTGGGTCCATGGCTTGCTCATCGGAAGCAGCCCATACCTCCCTTTCCCCACGAGCGCGGCCATCAGCCCTAGGAGTCTCGGGGCTGCGATGGTGGTGGGGATTGTTGCAGGCCTTCTCTCCCGTCGCTTCCAGGTGGTTCTGGCCAACATCCGGAGAATCACCGAGCGGATGGATTGGTGGGCGCGGGGGTTGCTCGGGGGCCTGGTAACGGCGGCGACCGCATGGCTCTCCTGGCACTGGTTTGGTGATACCTGGACCCTTCAGGGGGGCACTGCTGTGGCCACGGCGGTCTTCGCAGGAAAGTTCTTGGGCCTGGCCGCAGGTGCCCTGCTGATTCTGAAACTGGTGGCTGTGTGGGCCACCTTCGGAACGACGGGTGTCGCGGGAGTGCTCGTGGTGACCCTGAGTGTGGGCAGCCTGCTCGGCGCCACGTTGCATCCCATGCTTCCCGTGCTTTCCCCTGCCCAGATCTGTTCAGTAGCCGTCTGCGCCTATCTTGCAGCGAACTACAATGCTCCGCTGACAGCCATCGCCTTGTCCGTCGAATGGGGCGGCCCCGGGCTACTGATGCTGGCCTGGATCGCGATCCTACCCGCCGCCTGGATCGGTGAGGGGCTTGCCAACACTCCCGCCAAAACTGGCCGCCGCCACCCCCACCGCCCAGGCCATCACTAAGCTTCCTTGAAGGTCCGGGCCAGAATGTTCAAGGCCCTCTCGATTTCGTCTCGGCGATCCTCTGCCATTGTCGTCATGGAATCCAGCGTGATCAATTCCTGCCGCATAAAGTCCAGAGCCTGTGAAACAAGCCCGTCAATACAGGTGTTGGCAGCTTCGGCCCACTGGTTCGCCAATCGGGAGAGGTTCTTCTCTGCCTCCCAGGGGATGAGCCTGAGGAAATGCCGGTCGAATAGTGCGCCGAGAACTCCCATGGGGATGAGGAACCAGAGGAGGTCCACCTGGCTATCGAAGACTTTCCCAACGCGGACATCTGGCTGGCGGGGATTCGATAACTCGGCGTGGAAGCGGGCACCCTCGAAGGTCAGGCCGAGCGCCCGTTCAATGCCCCTGGCGAGCCGATCCTGGAAGCCTCTCACTTTGCGTTGGAGGCTTGCCTCGGCCTCCCTCAGGTGGCTGGTGAGGAATTCCTGCCCATTCGCCGAGACCAAGGACATTTCGACATGCAACGCCTGCTCCAACCACTGTTCAAACCGGGCTCGCCGCTTCGCCAGGTTCCCCTTCCATCCAGCCATATCCTGTCGCAGGCTGACCTGAAGGTGGCGTTGGACTTCACCTCGGAACGCCTGGAAATGATCTGAAGCCCCGGATCTTGCACGGGTCTTGAGGTCCCGCGTGAACACCCCGATTTCACTTTTCACTGACTGGAGACTGGCCTGTTCCTGGTTCAGCATCTCCAGGAGGTCTGAACGGGCTTCCACTGCGGCTTGGGCGGCACGCTGGGCAAGGAGCAGGTAGTCCCGGCAGGAACCGGTAATGGCCCGAACCTTGTGTTCCAGGATGTTGGCGAAAAGTTCCTGGTGGCGACCAGTCATGTCACGCAGCACATGGTTTCGGACCGTCTGCCGCATGGCTTCGAAGTCGGGATGGGTCGAGTAGGGGAGGACCAGCAGTTGGCGTCCCGCGTGCTGCGCCACATGGTGTTGGGTGAACTCCAGGATGGATGCCAGTTGTCCCTGAGATACCAGATCCGCCTTGGTCAGAAGGATCACGACCTCCGGCGTGTGCTTGGAAACCTCCAGGAGAAGCTTCAGATCCTGTTCCCCGAAGGGCTGGTTCACCCCGATGGCGACGAGGGCGCCGCCGACTTTGGGAAGCCAGTCCATCGAGGCTTGAGTGTTGTGAGCGAAGACGCTGCCAAGGCCAGGCGTGTCCACAAACCGAACCCCACCGAACGGCGCCAGGGCCGCCAGTCTGACTTCTACTGATTCGACTTGCTTCACGTTGCCGGGATTCCCGCGCTCGGTGACATAGGCGGGCAGGTCCGAAATTGGGCAATCCCTGACTTCGCCCGAGGTCAGGTGGAGTTGGGCCTCGTTCATTTCCCCGTAACCAAGCCGGGTGACCACGGCGGTTGCGGGGAGGACATCGACCGGAAGCACCTCTGCACCGATGAGGCTGTTCAAAAACGAGCTTTTCCCTGCCTTGAATTGCCCCAGTACCGCGATGTCAACGATTCCTTGGTTCTGGGCCATTTCTGTGCAGGCACGAAGCTGAGGCTGAAGGGTGGTGATTTGGAAGGCCTCACAGATGGCAGTGACCTGTCCGAGCGTCCCTTGGGAGACGGCAGGAAGGCCGTCTCCCGCAGGATGGCTGGGTTTGCGCAAGGTCACTTGGCGAGCGGATTGTTGAACACGGCGCTGCTGCCCAGTTCAGCTTCGATTTCCAGCAGCCGGTTGTACTTGGCGATCCGCTCACTGCGGCAGGCGGAGCCGGTCTTTATCTGACCGCCGCCCATGGCCACCGTGAAATCCGAGAGGAAGGTGTCCTCGGTCTCGCCGGAACGGTGCGACACGACGAATCCCCAACCGGCCTTTCGGCAGAGTTGGATCGCCTGGATGGTTTCCGTGACAGTGCCGATCTGGTTCAGCTTGATGAGCACGGCATTGGCGGAGCGTTCCTGGATGCCCCTGGAGATGAACTGGGTGTTGGTCACAAAAAGGTCGTCGCCTACGATCTGGATGGTGTCGCCCATGGCCTTGGTCTGGGCCTGAAAGCCGGTCCAGTCGTTCTCGTCGAGCCCATCCTCGATGGAAACAATGGGGTATTTCTTGATCCAATCCGCAAAGAGCGCGACCAGTTCCTCGCTGCTCTTCTGGCCCTGGCCGGACTTGTCCAGGTGATAGGCGCCCTTGGCATAGAAGGAACTGGCAGCCGGATCCAGGGCGATGGCGATGTCCTTGCCAGGAACGAATCCAGCAGCCTTGATGGCCTGCACGATCACTTCGCAGGCCTCATCGTTGCTCTTCAGGTTCGGCGCGAACCCGCCCTCGTCACCCACGCTGGTGGCGAGTCCCATCTTCTTCAGGATGCCCTTCAGCGCATGGAAGGTCTCGACGCCATACCGGAGGGCCTCCGAGAAGGATGGAGCCCCGACGGGCATGACCATGAATTCCTGGAAGTCCACACTGTTGTCGGCATGCTTCCCGCCGTTCAGGATGTTCATCATGGGCACTGGAAGGCGCGTCGCCCCAGGCCCACCCAGGTAGGTGTAGAGCGGAAGGTGGGCTGATTTCGCTGCTGCTCGCGCCACGGCCATCGACACGCCCAGGATCGCATTGGCCCCGAACTTCGCCTTGGTCGGGGTTCCATCTAGGGCGATGAGGGTGTGGTCGATCTCGGCCTGTCGGCTGGGATCCATGCCGATCAGTTTCGGGGCGATGGATTGGTTGACGAACCCGACCGCCTTCAGAACCCCCTTGCCGCCGTATCGCTTGGGATCTCCATCCCGAAGCTCGACCGCTTCGTTCTCACCTGTCGAGGCACCCGAAGGGACTGATGCCACACCCTTTGTTCCATCCGCCAATTCGGCGTAGACACGGATGGTCGGATTACCCCTTGAATCGAGAATCTCGATGGCTCGTACAGATGAAATAGATGGCTTCATGGGACGCTCCTTTTGAACAGTGAAGGATGGATGTGCCCTAACGGAACCTGCAATGCGGCAGGTTCAAATCGCTCCTACCGCAGTCGCTCTTTGCAGTAGGAGTCATCAGCCATTTCTGGCGGTTCTGGGGGACTCCATCCCCGTGGTGCTGAGTCTAGCAAGGTGATCTTCAGGGTTCTACAAGATGATCGGCTCGCAAATGAGGCCCTTGGGGCAGGATTGACGGCCTGTGGGAGAATCCCAATCGTGAACGAAGCCCAGAACCGCTTCCCGGAGAAGCCGAAGCTCTGGCTGAGAACAACTCGGGGCTCATCATCACGCTGAGTCGAATGAACCAACAATTGAAGTCCGGCTGAGGGGAAACCTCACCCCTTGGCGCGATTTGCTCCAGTCAGGGTTACGAATGCACCCAAGGCCATGAGCACTGCGGCATAGCCGAAGCCCCAAAGGGGGTGCAGGGTCCAAAGGGCGCCCACCAGCAGACTGGAAATCAGGTCGCCGCCACCATTGACCGCCCCGAGCAGTCCGAAGCCAAGCCCTCGGTGGTCTTCCGGCACCAGATCCGCCGTGGTCGCACCTTCCAAAGTGTCCTGGATGCCATTCACCAACCCAGCCAGACTGAAGATCAGGGCCAGGAGGGGCATCGAGGCGTGTCCTTGGCGAAAGGCCACCATCAGTAGCAGGGGCACGATAACTGAGATGCCGTAGCCCAATCCGAGGATTCGGCGGTGGTTCTTGAAGCGATCCGCGATGGCGCCTACAGGGAAGGCTGGCCGCAGCCAAGGGCGTCATCCTCGATGCAAGGGTCTACCCGCAGGATTTTATGGGGTGGATTACTCTTTACACATACTTTTCGAGTCAGACCTTGGTCTCTGCGCGCTTCGCTTATCCCTCAGGCTAGCCACGATGCCGTGCTCCTGGCTGGGGGGGAAGTGCTACCCAAGGTGGCCAGCGACACTTAGAACTCCCCATGGCTGTCAGTTACTTCTCCCCATCTGATAGATAACGCCTGGGGCTCCAGGGTAGGCACTGTACCCCATGGCCCAACGGCCTTGGAAGGCGGCGCCGTGGG
>Ga0209697_10004356_pt1 | contig 18504 bp, 14 predicted proteins | sample AliMusrvi5mmetaG_FD_184115 | JGI IMG/M metagenome (GOLD analysis project Ga0209697, IMG submission 184115) | Freshwater lake bacterial and archeal communities from Alinen Mustajarvi, Finland, to study Microbial Dark Matter (Phase II) - Alinen... | ecosystem: Environmental > Aquatic > Freshwater...
GTTCGCAGGCGTCGTAATTCCGCACGACATGAATGTCATGGATCGTGTTGCCGATCACCTTGCTGAATGCCGCGCCGAGGCTGCCGACGATACCCGCTTGGCCGCAGTGTGAGATGGTGTTGTGGCGCACCAGATGGTGGCCGATGGTCTCCTTGTTCCAACCGTTCTTGAGCGCGCGGTTGATCGTGCCCACGTAGCCCTCGGCCGAATTGGACGACTTGTTGTCGAACTCGTCACCGTATTTGCCCAGACTCAGCCCGCTGCATGCCGAATGCGAAATGATATTGTTTTCAATGATCCAGCCCTTGCTCCAATGGGTGCCGATCAAGCCGACCTGTTCGGCGGTGGGCGGTGCCCAAGGGGTGGCGGCATGGCGCAGGGTGAAACCGCGCACCGTGAGATAGTTGCGACCGGGTTTTTCCGGATAGAAAACCGTCCGGCGCACATTGATCTCGACGAGTTGTTCGTTGGGATCGACCGCTTTGAACTGCGCCCAGAGCGTGGTGGTATCCTTGTCCACCTGGCCGAACCAGAGCGGGGTTTGGCCGATGGGTTTGAGCACGTTATCAAGTTTGGCGGCCTCGATCACCCACTCGCCGTCCAGATAGACGGCGCCGGTGTGATGTGGCCGGCCCTTGTCCCAAAACCAATCGCCATGAATCAGGTCGCTGTAAGGATTGAAGGCACCGAACAGGGTGTTGGGGACCGTCACCTTCCAGACATCGTTTTGCACCTTGAGCCAGCCCTTGACCACTTCCGAACCCTTGACCTCCACTTTCTCACCCGGCGCGGCCTGATAGACGATGCGTTTGGCATCGGACTCGCCGCCACGCGGCGGGTTGATCCATTCGCGGTAAGTGCCTGCATGCACGGTGATGACATCCCCCGGTTGCGCGAGATTGGCGGCGCTCTGGATCGTGCGCAGCGGCGCGGACGGAGTGCCGGGATGGGTATCGTCGCCGGTGGTGGCGACGTGGAGTTCAGCGGCGTGAAGCGCGGCCGGTATGACTAACAACAGTGTGACGGAAAAATTCAGGATGGTTTTCATCGGACGTTTCAGGTCCTGTGACTACGCAGCCGCACACCAGGATGTTGCAAGACGCATCACGGTGACCGCTGTTCTTCCACTGATAACCGACTACCGCCCCCTACTCGCGTTCGGCGCGGCGAAAGGCCTCCATCTCGCGCTTGAGAGGCTCCCAGTAGAGGCGGTCCTTGTCCTGTTCGGCGCGGACTTCGGCGTCCAGCGCGGCCCGCAGATCCGGCAAATTGCCGGCAAGCGCGAGGGCGAGCAGCGGGCGGTAGGCGAGCGCGCTGGCGGTCTGCGCAGGGAAGCGGGCGGTGAGGTCGATGAGGAGTTCCGGGGAGCGCGCCTCGCCCAGCCAAAAGTCCACCCACTGCGGCTGCGGCGTTGCCGCGTTCTCGCGAAAATGGATGGACACGAGTGCCTCAATGACCGGCCAATCCTTGGCACGTTGGGTTTTCTTGGCTTGCACCAAATCGGGCACGCTGAGGAGATGGAATTCGTTGCCATCGGCATCGCCGATCACCGTCCGGCGCTGCCACAGGTCATCGAAGCAGGCAAGATCCCGGAGGCGACTCATGATATCGATGCGCAATCCTTCAACGCCGGGTGCCGCACAGCGAAAATGAACCGCATGCCCGCGTGCCAACACGTCGGGATCAAAAGCGGGCACGGCGATCCGCGTGGCGGCAAGGGTATCGAGGGCGGCGTGGAGTTTTTTGAAATTGGCTTCCTCGGCCAAAATCAGGAAATCCACATCCTTGCTAACTTGCGCCGCGCCGTAAAACACGCAGGCCTGCCCGCCCATGAGCAACGTGCGGGTTCCACTCGCTTGGATTGTCAAAAGGACTTGTCGGATCGGGGTCTGGATCAAGGGAACCTCCCATGGCTAGGTATTGCGCGAAAATCCTCTCACTTTCCCGGAAGCGTTCCATGGGGGTGAGCGCCACCCATTCTTTCCATTCCTCGGGCCAGTCCTCGAATCTCACAGCGGAAAAATAGCAACTTTGCATGCGGTGTCAATCACAAGGGCTGCGAACAGATCGCTTGCTGGGCCGCCCTATTTCCGGCTCACGGGTTTTCCCGATCAACCGGTGATTCGCCGGGAGAGAACCGGCGTCACTTGTTATGCACTTTGCCGACAATCCGTGCGACGTCCAGGGCACCCCAGTAACGGCTGTCCACGGAATTGTACACGTTGTCTCCCATCACGAAATAACGGTTTACCGGCACCGTGTAAGGCAACGCGATGATGACGATTTCAGCCGCTTTCGCCGGCATCTTGTAATCGGGCTTGAAGATACCCGAGGGCGGCGTGGTCGGCTTGCCGTCGATGGTGAGTCCGTCTTTCGTGAAGTTGATCACTTCGCCCGGCAATCCAACCACCCGCGAGCACAATTGGCCATCTCCCTGGGGCGAGTGGTAAACGATGACGTCCCACCTTGCCGGTGACGATTTGGCGTAGGAGGCGGTATCAACATCGATCTCCTCGCCTGCCGCGATGCTGGGTTCCATCGAGGGTGAACCTGTCCTCATCGTCACTCTGGAACATGACATCAGAAAGCCGGAGAATGCCAGAACGAGAACCAAACGAATCGGAATCTTCATGGAAATGTATGGGTTAGGAATTAGGAACCTGATTCCATTACGGATCGGGAGGTCGATTCTATCAGACGGCAACACCTGGCTTGAAAACTTCTCCAAGTTCACCGATCAGTTGGGTTTTATCCTACCGGGGAGACCCTGACAAGCCGCAAGGTGGCCCGTAACCGGATTTCCCAAGGTTTACAGCGGAATCTTTCCACCGCCATCCACGGCGGATGGCACGGCGATTCTCCAAGGCTGTGATTTTTCTCGTTTCCTTGTGGCCGGGTCCGGGTTGAAATGCGCGGGCCGCCTGATGACCGGGCGGCGCAACCTTCATCTGACACCATGTGGAAAGGCCGCTTCTCCCAAGACACCTCGTCGCTCGTGCAACAGTTCGGCGAATCCATTTCCTATGACTGGCGGCTGTTCCCGCACGACATCGCCGGGTCAGTCGCCCACGCCCGCGCCCAACTCGCCGCCGGCCTGCTCACGCCTGCGGAGTTCGCCGCCATCGAACGCGGCCTGCGCGACATCGAAGCCGACATCGTCGCCGGCACCTTCGAGTTCAAGACCTCCCTCGAGGACATCCACATGAACATCGAGGCCGAACTCACCCGCCGCATCGGCCCGGCCGGCGCCAAACTCCACACCGCCCGCTCCCGCAACGACCAGGTCGCCACCGACACCCGCCTCTATTGCCGCACCGAAATCGACGCCCTGTCGCAAGCGCTCCGGGGCTTGCAACTCGCCCTGGTGGAGCGGGCGGATACCTACGCCGCCACCGTCATTCCCGGCTACACCCACCTCCAGCGCGGCCAACCGGTCACCGTCGGTCACCATTTCCTCGCCTACGTCGAAATGCTCCAACGCGACCAATCCCGCCTCGCCGATTGCCGGACCCGCCTCAACGTCTGCCCGCTCGGCTCCGGCGCCCTCGCCGGCTCCACCATCAACCTCGACCGCCAAGCCATCGCCACAGAACTCGGCTTCGACTCCATCACCCGCAACTCGATGGACGCCATCGCCGACCGCGATGCCATCGCCGAACTCCTCTTCGTCATCGCCCTCTGCGGCGTCCACCTCTCCCGCCTCAGCGAAGACCTCATCCTCTGGTGCTCCGCCGAATTCGCCTTCGCATCCCTCTCCGACGCCCATACCACCGGCTCATCCCTCATGCCCCAAAAGAAAAATCCCGACGTCTGCGAACTCACCCGTGGAAAAACCGGTCGGTTGGTAGGTAACCTGATGAACCTGCTCATCACGCTCAAGGGTTTGCCGTTGACGTACAACCGGGATTTGCAAGAGGACAAGCCGCCGTTGTTTGATTCGGTGGACACGCTGCGGATGGTTCTGGCGGTGAACACGGAGATGATCGCGGCGCTGGAAATGCGGGAGGAGAACTGCCGTGCGGCGGCAGCCGATCCGATGTTGCTGGCCACGGACCTGGCCGACTGGCTGGTGAAAACGGGGGTGCCGTTCCGCCATGCGCACGAATTGGTGGGCAAAGCCGTGGCCGAGGCGATCCGCAGCCGCACCCCGCTCGATCAAATCGACCTGGCGGCCATCGACCCGGCATTCGGCCCGGATGCGCGGGAGATTTTTTCGCTGGACCGGGCTCTGGCGGCCCGCACCAACCCCGGATCCCCGTCGCTCGCCAACATCCAGGGGGAAGTTCTCCGATGGAAAAAATCCTTGACCTGAATTCGCTTTCGTGCATGATTCGTGCATGGCAACAAAGACGATTTCCTTGGAACTGGATGCCTACGAGAGGCTGCGAAGCTCGAAGAAGCCGGGGGAATCCTTCTCGGCGGTGGTAAGGCGCGCTCAATTCCCGGATGCCGCTTCGACGGGGGCCGACCTGCTGGCGTGGATGCGGAAGGGTGGTAGCGGCCTTTCGATGGCTTATCTGGATGAGGTGGAAGAAGCGAAGCGCAACGATTCACCACCCACTGACCCATGGGCCTGATCGTCGATAGCAATTTCGTGATTTGCATGGAACGCGAAGCGAAAAAGCCGGTTCGGGGTCCGGCAACGGCGTTTTTGGAACAACATGCCGGAGAGCGTTTTTTTATTCCATTTACGGTTGCGGGCGAACTGGCCTGCGGCCAATCAGCGGCGGACAAACGCAAGTGGAGACAACTCTGCAAACCCTTTGCGTTGCTCCCTTGGACTCCGGATGTCTTGTGGCAATATGGTGAAACCTACCGTTACCTGAAAGCGAACGGCACCCTGATAGGAACCAATGATTTGTGGATCGCCGCCACCGCTGTCGTGCATGGCATGCCGTTGGTCACCAACAACCTGAAGGATTTCCGGAAAATCCCGGATCTGGTCGTCCTGCCTTTCTGATGGATCAAACTGATCAGATCAAAGACACGGAGGCTTGATACCACCTCTCCTGATAGCGGAAGAAGAAGTTCCAACTAGAAACCAGAGGGTGGCAAGGGTTCCGCCGGAACGGCTCATCCACTGGCAAAAAAGTGGGCGCGCCGAGGCCGTCGCGCCCTACCGGTTGTTCTGGTCTCTGGTCTCTCATTCATTGCTCGCGCCGGTTGAGCCCGTAACAACAACAAATCCTGTCGGGGCCGAATCCGGTCTTGCCAAACGGTGGAAAGGGGGTAAGTTCGTCGGCGAGCAGGTTTTTCCAACCTCCAGAGCCCTAAATCCGGTCGAACGCTTGTTGATCCACGCCTTTCTTGCGGGCGGTGGAATTGATCGGCGGTCGTGGAGACCGGAAGTTCCTGTCTCACGGGCGGCGGCGCAAGCTGGTTTGCTCCGACAAGGTGGGGTTTCTTTCCGCAAGCCGTTGCGGGCCTTCATCCCGGCACCAAAAAGCCGGTTTGTCGGATGCATTCCGGTCGGCACCAGGTGCTTCCAGCACTGCCGGGCTTATTCCATGTCCATCGCGTCGGGCCACCCGAAACCATGACCAAGTGACACCCATGTCAAACGCAACACCAAATTCCCGTCAGTCGGGAGACAGCCAGCGCCGCCGATCACGCGGCGGAAGAAACCGTAACAACCAACAACATGACAACCGGCGCGGCGGCGACCGCGAATCCCGCGATTCCCGCGACGGTCGCGACGGTCGCGAGGGTCGAAACCCGGGCCGTTCCGAAGAGTTCCGGCCGCAGGCGGCGCGTCCCCCGAGGGTCGCCGTGCCAGTCAAACCGAGTTGGTGGCAGAAGCTCCTCAAGGTCCTTAGTTGCGGCCTTTATCAGGGGTCCAAGCCACCTGTCCGCGGCGAGCGGAAACCGGAGGCGTTCAAGCCTCAGGTGGATACGCGCCCGGCCAAGACCAACACCCGCAACGCCCGCACCACCGAAGGTGGCGAAAGGTCCGAAAATCCCGATGGCGCATCCGCACCCCGGGGGAATCGTGGCGGCGAGCGCTCGCGAGGGGGAGACCGGACGACCGTGGAAAGCCCGCGCGTCTATGTCGGCAACCTGTCCTACGATGTGACCGAACAAGACCTCCAAGAACTCTTCAAGGGGATTGGCGGAGTCCGTAACGTCGAAATCGTTTACAATCGCAGCACCCATCGCTCGAAGGGCTACGGCTTTGTGGAAATGCTCCACATGGACGAAGCCATGCGGGCCGTGGAAGTCCTGCACGATCAGCCGTTCATGGGCCGGAAACTCACGGTTTCCGGTGCCAAATCGAAGGGCCAGGACGAACGCGAGGAGCGCGAGGAACGCGTCCAGCGCCCCGTCGTCGTCGCCCCGCGGGCGGCATCTGCCGTGGTGACCGAAACCCCTGTGGACGAAGCACCCGAACCGACGCTCCAAACCATCGTGGAAACGGTGACCGAAGCGCCTGCGAAAGCCGGTCACCACATCGTGCAAGCCCCGGTCGCGGAACTGCGTGCCGTGGCCGAAACCGTGGCCGAAACCGTGGCCGAAAACCCGCCCGCTGCCGCAGTGGAAACACCGGCACCGGCGGTGACCGAAGCGCCGCACGAAGCGGCAGTCGAAGTCGCAGTGGCAACGGCGAACGAAGCCCACGTCACACCGGCCCAACATGCAGGGACGCACAGCGGCGTGGTCTGATCGAACATCCCAGAATCCGTTAACCCGGCCCCCGCCCGATTCATCGTGGCGGGGGTTTTTGCGTAAGGGACTGGGACGTCTCGTCCCTGCTTGAAGGGAGGAAACCTCCCTTCCCCTTAAGCTCACAGAATCCTTGGCGAGAGTTCGGCCAGCCAACTGGCGAGGTCGGTGGCGGCGGGGGATTGCGGCAGGGTGTCGAGGTTGTCTAGATCCCAGCGGAACACGAGTTTGTAGCCGTCCCATGAGCCTTGGGCGCCGCAATCGCGCATCCAGTTGGCCGCGCACCGGTTTTCTGCCAGCGTGTAGCCGACGAGATGTTCGAGTCCCGCGCGGAAGGCACTCAGCCACATCACCGCCAACAACAACGTGCCGATACCACGCCCTTGATCGGCATCGAGCACCATCGCGGAAATCTCCGCCTCATCAGGTTTGGCGGCATTGCGCCACCAACTCGCGCCGCCCACGCCGGGAAACTTGCGCGCCGGATCCAGCACCGCCCAAGTCATATGCTGCACGGGATCCTGTTTGACCAGTCGGTCCAGCATCGCATCGCCGAGCATCTCGCCGGTGCGGGTCCAAAACCGCTGGTAGCGCGCTTCCGGCGAAAGCCGACGGTACGCCTCCGCCACCATCGCGCGGTCCTCCTCCAACAACGATCGCACGATCACCGGCGTGCCGTCACGCAATTCAAGTTCCAGCCGGTCTTTCATCACGCCTCCATGTTAAATCCCCAAGTTCGTCAGGAGGCCTACCGGCTGAATGCCGCCATGAGCGACGCGAGGTCGGCGGGGGCGGCGCGGTCGGCGCTGAGGATGGCGGCTTTTTGCAGCGAGATGATCTCGGCGATGCCCTTGCGCGAGAGCGCGAGCATGGCGGCCATTTCATCCGCTGAGAAGACCGCTTCCTCGCCACTGCCCTGGACCTCTACGAAGTCCAGCGTCTCGGTCATGACCACATTGAAGTCCACCGCCGCATCCCTGTCCTCCGGATAGTTGAGGTCGAGCACCGGGGTTTCCTGATAGATCCCGGCCGACACCGCGGCGACCAGTTTCCTGATAGGAAAATCCCTCAGTTTGCCTTCGTTGAGGAGTTTGTTGAAGGCGATCGCCATGGCCACGCAGCCGCCGGTGATGGAGGCGGTGCGCGTGCCGCCGTCGGCTTGCAGAACATCGCAATCGACCCACACGGTGCGCTGGCCGATCTTGTTGAGGTCCACCACCGCCCGCAGCGCGCGGCCGATCAGGCGTTGGATTTCGGACGAGCGTCCGTCGATCTTGCCGCGGGTGATGTCGCGTTGTTTGCGTTCGAGCGTCGAGTACGGGAGCATCGAGTATTCGGCTGTGAGCCAGCCGCCGTCCACCCGTTGGGCGCGCATCCAGCGTGGCACGTCCTCTTCGATGGTTGCGGAACAAATCACCCGCGTGTTGCCGAAGGATACGAGCACCGATCCCGTGGCGTGGGGAGCGATGTTGGGGATAAAGGAAATCGGGCGGAGTTGGTCGGGTTGGCGCGCATCGGGTCGGGTCATGCGCGGAGTCAATGCCAGCATGGGCGGGCGCGCAAGCCTGGAGCGCATGCCGTTGGGACAGCTTGGACTGCGAGTCTCCCAACTCGCGGTCCGGCTTGGGATCCCTCAAGCCCCACGCAGGGCGGTGATGGCGGCGGCCATGTCGGGCGCGTGGAAGGTGGCGTTGCCGGCGACCATGACATTGGCACCGGCGGCGGCGCAACGGGCGGCGGTGGTGGCATTGATGCCGCCATCCACCTCGATGTGGAACGATAGGTTTCTTTCCGCGCGCAGGTGGGCGGCGGTCGAAATTTTCGCGAGCACCTCGGGCATGAACGCCTGTCCGCCGAGGCCGGGGACCACCGTCATGCACAGCAGTAGGTCTGTTAGGCCGAGAAAAGGTTCCGCAGCATCGAGCGGGGTGGCGGGATTGAGCGCGAGACCGGCCAGGCGGCCTGCGGCGCGGATGGTGCGGAGCGTTTGGGCGACGTCATGGTCGGCCTCGACATGGACCGTGATGAGGTCCGCGCCAGCCTTCACGAAACGCTGCAAATAATGGTCCGGTCGCGAAATCATGAGGTGGACATCGAGGAAGTGGTCGGTGGATTGATCCACGCATCGCACGATATCGGAGCCGAACGAAATGTTGTCCACGAAATGCCCGTCCATGATGTCCAAGTGGAGCCAGTCAGCGCCGGCCTGGACGGCGCGGGTGACTTCCTCACCAATGCGCGAGAAATCCGCAGCCAGCAGCGAAGGCGCGATGAGCCGGTCATGAAAGGTAGGTTTGGGAATCACGCGGACGAATCAAACCTCGATCCGTCCGCGATGCCATGGAAAAATCTCCGGACAGATTTCCGGATTGACACGAAGTCCGTGTCACGCGATATTTGTGTCATGAAAAACTTCACCCTTACCTTGCCCGATCATTGATTTGCACAGCGACGTTTACTTCATGGGCCAGGCGTTGCGTGAGGCACGCAAGGCCTACGCTGCCGGGGAGGTGCCGGTTGGCGCGGTGGTGGTGCGGGAGGGACGGATCATCGCCCGCGCATGGAACCAGGTGGAAACCCTCAGGGATGCCACCGCTCACGCCGAGATGCTCGCGCTGACCGCAGCCCAGGAGGCGATGGGCGATTGGCGACTGGAAAAATGCACGCTTTACGTCACCAAGGAGCCGTGTCCGATGTGTGCCGGGGCGGTCGTCCACTGCCGGCCGGAGCGGTTGGTGTTCGGGTGCGCGGATCCCAAGGGCGGCGCGGCGGGAAGCTGGATCAACCTGCTGGAGAGCAATCCGCCGCTCAACCACCGCTGCGTGGTGACGTCCGGTGTGCTTGGCGAGGAATGCCTTCATTTGCTGCAAACGTTTTTCCGCGATGCCCGCGAGCGGAAAAAATCCGAGCGCTCGGGCGATGCGGCGGATCCGGAGTGTTGATTTCGGCGCTTTCGGCGCTTTCGGTTTGCTTCCGGCGGGACGGTGTGTTAGGGAAGGGATCGGAATCATCCAATCACCATGAAAATCATCCCGTCCTTGTTTGTTGTCGCCGCCTTGATTTTGCCTGTTTCCGCCCAGAATCCGGGGCCCACACCCGCGCCGCCCGCCACGACGCCAGCCGCGACCGCCGCCCGGCAAGCCGAGGCGCTCTATCATCAGGGGTCCCTGGCTGAGAAGGCGGGCGATCCGGTCACCGCGGAAAAATCCTACACTGCGGCGCTCAAGGCCGACCCCACCCACGCCAATGCCCGCTACGCTCTCGGCCAGTTGAAACTCACCTCGAACACCATCGCCGCCAAAGGCCGCGAAGCCAAATTCGCCACGATCATCATCCCGGCCTTCAACCTCGACGCGGCCACCCTCCAGGAAGCCATCGACGCGCTCGGCGTGCTCATCGAAAAACAATCGAAAAACGCGGTGGCACCCAACTTCGTCATCCAGGACCCACAGAAAAAACTCTCCGAGGTGAAAATTTCCATCAAACTCAAAAGCATGCCCGCCAAAGCGGTGCTGCAATACCTGTTGGAACAATCCGGCGCCAAGGCCCGCTATGATGAACACGCCATCGTCATCATGCCGAACGCCACGCTCAAGTGAGAAGCTGAACTTCCGCGAGATCGTCAGAAAATCATGGCCCGTTGGGCCACAAAATCCTGTCTGTTTCTACCAATGATCCGGGCGGGTTTGCACGATATGCCCTTACTCGACCAAGAGCGCGAGGTCGATGTATTGGCCGCCGACGGTTTGATGGGTATGCACGGCAAGGGTGTTGGAACCTTTCTTCAGCGCCTTTTGCAGCGGGACGGTCACCATGCGCATCTGGTAGCGGGTGATGAATCCGCCAGTGCCCAGGATCTTCTGTCCGTTCACATAGACCTCGGTGTCCTCGTCATGGCAGATCACCACGGCACCGTTCTTCAAGGGACGTCCGTCGTATTCAAAGGTCTTCCTGAGATATATGTCCGGGGTGGTCCAATCCGTCCGCACTTTTTCAATACCATGACCGAAGGGTGCCAGGCCGGTCTTCCAGCCGGTGTCATCGAACTTCTCCGACAGCCAAGCATCGGCAGGCTTTTCCACAAGATACTTGTAGGGGGTGCTCAGTGGTCCGTCCTGCATGGCACCCACCAGGACTTTCCAGGCCGGTTGGGCAACCGCTGCGGCTGGCTTGGCGGGGTCCGCCGCACCGCGTTCGCAGGCGGCCTGGCGTGCCGTGATGTCATGAATCTTCTTCAGATCGAACTTCGGCTTGCGATCATAGTAATATAGTCCGTTCTTTTCCTGCTCGACGTCGGTCAACTGCGTGTAACAGAACCCGAACAGGTGCGGGTTGTCGAGCATGGCGTCGATGGTGCCTTGATAGCGGGCATAAAACTCGTCGGTGTTTTTGGGACCGGAGCCATAGCTCCAACCGCCTTCGGTGGCCCAACCAACGCCGCCGATTTCGCTCACCATCCACGGCAGGATGCGGTCGGGTTTCGGTGCCGCCTTGATGCCATATCGTGCGGGCACAAAATAATCATCGGTCGTGACGGACAATCGTTCCATCCAGCGGCTGCGGAGAGCTTCGGGATTGCTTTCGTAATCATGGGCGTCGAGGACTTCAGGGTTCGGCAGGGTGTGCGTCCAGCCGCTGGTTTCGAGCGCGGGGCGGGTTGGGTCAACCGCCTTGGTGACATTCCAGATCATCCGCGAAAGTTCGCCAGCCCTCTTGTCTTCCTCGTTGAACGGGCACCAACCGACGATCGCCGGATGGTTGCGGTCACGCCGCAGGATTTCGGTCCATTCGTTGACATATGCCGAGTAGCCTTCCACTTTGAATTCAAAACCCCAGTCTGGAAACTCACCCCATACCATGTATCCGAGCTTGTCGGCCCAATAGAGAAACCTCGGTTCGAAAACTTTCTGGTGCAGGCGCGCGCCGTTATAGCCGCAGGCCATCGACCGCTCGATGTCCTTCCTGAGTTCTTCGTCGGTCGGCGCGGTCCACAACCCATCCGGATAGAATCCCTGGTCGAGGATCAGGCGCTGGAAATACGGTTTCCCGTTGATCAATATCCTGTAACCGTCAAGCGTCACCTTGCGCAGTCCGAAATAACTCTTGAGCTCGTCGATTTTCTCATTGCCGCTGCGGAGCGTGAGTTTCAGTTGGTATAGGAACGGAGCGCCGGGTTCCCAGAGTTTTCGGTCCTTGAGGTTGAGCACCAGGGTGTTTTGCCACGGGCCCTTGCCGGTGTCGGAACCGGTGAGCTTGCCGTCGGCGAAGGCCTCCGCCGTCAGGGTGAGATCCTTGGCCGGGCCGTTGATCTTCGCTTCTATCAGCACCCGCGCATTGTCGGGATCAGGCACCACCGAAATGCTTTCCACAAACGACGAACCGACCGCTTCCAGCCACACAGGTTGCCAGATGCCGGTGGTGCGGGTATAGATGCAACCGTCGCTGCGATCGGGTGATTGTTTGCCCCGCGGCTGGAGGCCGGACCACATGTCGTCGAGCACTTTGACCACCACCTCGTTGGGGCCCGCCTTGAGGAATCCGGTGATTTCAAAATTGAACGCGGCGCTTCCGCCGATATGGGATCCGGCAAGCTGGCCGTTGATATAGACCCAGGATCTGTAGTCCACCCCGCCGAAGTGGATCCGCACCCGCTGGTCTTTCATCGCCGGCGGCACCTCGAATGTGCGGCGATACCAGACATCCTTGAGCTTCTGGCTGTTGCCCAAGCCGAGGCCGGAGAGTTTGCTTTCCGGGCAAAACGGGACGGTGATTTTGGCATTGAGATCCTTGCCGTAGGTCAGACCGCGGGAATCGCCGTCGGCCGTCTTGTCGATCTCGAACTGCCACTCGCCGTTGAGGGTCATCCAGTTCTCGCGTTGCATGTCCGGTCGCGGATGTTCGGGGCGCGGCACTGCGGCAGTGACCGGAACTGATGAGAGTAGCAGGCAGATGGTCGCCGCAGCGGATGCCAGGGGATGAGTTATGCGGATCATTGTGTTTTGTTGTCGGGAGATTTCGTATTCCATTAATTTACGGCTCCCAACCACGCGGCGCCAAGCACAAACCAAAGTCCGCTACGGGTGGTTCTCATATGCCTCTGTTATTTTCCGGTTTTCTGTTTTGCCTTGACCGCCGAGATGGCGGGCCACTGTGCCAGGAAGGCCTTGGCCATGATCCCGTGGCCTGTGGCGTTAGGATGGATCGGGTCGCCATCGTGGGTCTTCTCCGGACTGGACAGCATCGGCGCGCGCAGATCGACAACATGCACGTCGTTGCGCCCGTTGAGCGTCAACAGCCACTTGGCATACTGGGCCATGACATTGTCATAATAGGCGTAGGGCGACATGTATCCGAACTTGCGCGGGTTCTTTTCCGCTTCGGATTCCGCATCCGCATTCGCTTTGGCGAGGAGCTTGGCCGTCTCCGCCACACTGGTGCCCTTGGGGAATTCCGGTCCCGGCTTGGCATAGGGCGGCGCGGTGAGCAGCACCAGGCGCGCGCCTGAAGCCTGCACCTTCTTGATGAGTGTTCCGATACCCGTCTGATAGGCCGCAAACCGTTTCTCGCTGAACGGGTGATAGATGCCGTCATTGATGCCGTAGCAGGCAACGACCCAGTCCGGCTTGGCATCGGCAAGTTCCTTGTCCAAGCGTGCGAACAGGCAAGGTCTGCGGCCAGGATGATATTCCTCACTCAGGTCGGAAACCGTTTCACTGCTCTTGCCGTGATTGATCACCTTCCATGGTGGTGTTTGCTTGGCAAGCTCAGCCTCGATGGCGCGGACATAACCCCCGGCTGCGGTGATGCTATCGCCGAGGAAAAGAATGGTCCCGGCGTTGGCCGCTTTCGGTTCTTCAGCTCGGGCGGGCCCGGACCATCCGAATCCGCCTGCCACTGCCAGAACCGCCATTAACTTCGTCATATTCCTATTTGTTTTCATTGTGTTGTAATCAAATTCCGATCATGAATGGCCACATCGCAAAACGTGAGGGCGGCAATTCCGTTGGTGCCGAAAACCAGGTCATTCTGGTTCCAGTTCATTTCCTTGAGATAGGTGATCTTGCCGGCCGTGGCGGGTGTCTTCAGCTTGAGCGTGACCACATTGCCGTTCACCGCGCCCGCCGCCACCATGTCCTTTGCCCCATCCAGATAGAACTGTCCCGCCAGCGAATCCAGCCAAACCACCGGTTGGTCAAACTCCAGCGCAATCGCATCCTTCGCGGTGCCCGTATAATACGCCCGCTTGAGATTCGGCGCCGTGATGGATTCGGCGACCTTTTTTCCATGGAAATCCCGCTCGATGAGAGGCTGGATCAAACGCGCGAATTCCGACCAACCGACCAACGGGAAATGGCAGGGTCCCGGCGGTTTGATGCCGAGCGTGGACATGACATCCATGTTGGAATAGAGCCGTGGCAGCGTCCGCTGCACCTCGCGCATCATGTCCCCATGGCCGTTGCCCATGCTGCACGAGTTGGGCCATATCTGATAGACATAGTAGTGCCGGATGTTCGGCATGTCCTGTTTCCAGGCAGCGGACAGGTTCAGGAAATACTGCTGATAGAATTGCCACCCGTAGCCGCCATCGGGGCCATCCGCGCCCTGGTCGCTCTCGCCCTGGTGCCACAGGACGCCGCGGATGCCGTGGGTCATCCGGGCCTGCTGAACCCGCCAGAGCATCCGCCCGTAAATTGTCTTCAGGTCGGTGGGGTTGGTTTCGTTCCGCTGATGTTGGTCGATGCGGGTGCCACCGACGGCGGCGTTGATGATGAAGACCGGGATTTTCTCGCTCTGCACCAGGCGTTTGGCGAGTTCCATGCCCCACCAACCGAGTTCCGCCATTTCGCCCTTTTCCGCCTTCCACACCGGGCTGCACCACAGATTGCGCCGGGGACCTTGCTCGTCGCCACCCGGCCGCCCGTAACTGCGGATCCACTCACTGGTTTCCGGCGGTGACTTCTCGCCGGTATCCGTCGCCAGTCCGTTGGACTGTCCTTCGATCAGATAGGCGTCGCCGCAGACCAAATGGCTCACGGTTTGGACGATGGTTTCGGTCGCGCCGGTTTTGGTTCCGAACTCCACCTTGTATTTGATGAGGCCCGGCTTGAGTTTGACGGTGAACGCATAACTCTTTTCCGCAGTGGGTGTTTGGGTTTCGGTCTTCAGCAGCTGGTCATCCGCATAAACCTTCAGGAACACCGCGTCGGCCTTGTCAGGCAAGGTTCCGTTGTAATGGAGCGTGCCCTCGTTCTTGTCGTCACGGGCAAAAAACTGGCCGTCCTCGGGTTTCTCGTCCTTGGCGGCAATCCGCTCAATCCACGGGTCTTGCGCCGGCTCGGTGACCTGGATCACGGCCGAAGCCACGGTGGCCGCGCCGTCGTTATCGACCGCCACCGTCACGGTGATCGGACCAGTGTATTGCGACCGTTTGAGAAGCAGTTTCCCGGGCGCGACCTCCTGGGTCACGGCACCGCCCGCAACCGTCCACTTGCAATGCGTTTTCCCGGCACCCTTTGCCGTCATCGCGGCAAGGTTGCTTATGTTAGATATCACTTCGATCGCATCCCGGCCATTCCATGTTGCGGGGGCCTTGAGCGTCACCGCCGGTTCGGGAATCGTCTCCTTGATAGTCACCGGCACGTCTTTGGTTTTGACCTCGTTGGCGCATACCGCCTTGAACCGGAGGACCAGCGAGGTGTCCCCCACCACGCGTCCGGCATCGAAGGTGTAAGAACCCTGGTCCACGCCGACTATCGATTCCGTGCCATTGCGCTTGAGAATCCAATACGTCTTTTGGGCACCCCCGACTTGCGCGGTCACCGTTGCGCTCTTGCCTTCATCGACCGTGACCGCCGCGGGCGAAACCGTGAATGCATTTCCCGGCTTGACCAGGCAACCCACCATGGACTGCCGGGGATTCTGGCTTTCATATTCCATCCTGATCCAGTCCGGCGAGCGGACAACCTTGGAAAGGCGCACTTCATCGATGTCGCCGACAAACCGGTAATTGCCATACCAACCGCCAAGATACATTCTGGCAGGATTCTTGATGGCCAGCGGGGCACCGCGGTTGTTCCTTGCCCCCTTCGAGGATCCGGCCGCATTCTCGCCGTCCAAAACACCATTGACGTAAACCCGCGACTCACCGCGTTTATAGGTATTGACCACATGGATCCATTGCGACATGGGAACCTTGCCGGTGCCGGCCACGTTGCAATCCGCGAAAAAACAATCCATATTGATGTGCGGGGGACTTGTCACCTGCATCACCACCTTGCCCTGCCACTCCTGGTTGCCCCATCCGACGAGATCGATGTTTGTTGACTCGGTCTTGAACCAGGCCTCGGTCGTGTGCGGGCTGTCGCCGACTGGCAAAGTGGTGATCTTTTCCCCGCAATTGATTCCCTTGCCGATGTCAAACCGCCTCCCTTGCCCGATCATTCCTGCCGCTGGCACCGTGCCGGCATCGGTGGGTGACACCGTGCCGACCTCGTCTTTCACGGAATCTCCCAGATGCATGACGCAAAGATAACCATTCGACTCGTTGAACACGGCCGCGCCATTGGACTCCCCGGTCGCATCCGCCTTGCCCCAATACACTTTGATTTCCTGCCGCGCGTTGCCCTTGATCACCGGAATGCGCACCCAAATGCTGGCGGCACCTTTCGTGGCATCCCATTCCTCAATCTGATAGACAAGCGGTTTGCCGCCAGCCGCAAAACGGAGGTCCTCTCCAGCGGCTTTCGCCTGGGTGAAATCGAAGCTTTCCTTGTTCAAGCGCACCAATAACGGAAAATTTTCCTCCGCAGCCGTGGCCGGAAGATCCGCTCCGTCCGGAGTGGTTAGGATATGGAACGACCCCTCATGTTGCCAGCCCTGGTATTGGGCGTGACCTGTCGCGAGGGAAACCACCAGCATCGCCGCACCAACCATGATTTGTTTTTTCATAGGATTCGAGGCGTGTCATACCCGCATTCGACGCCTCTTCTTTCACATTGCGCTGTCTCCGGTCTCCGGTCTCCGGTCTCCGCATTCCGGTCTCTGGTCACCGGGCCGATGCTGCCGCCGGGCACGAACTCCGCCGGAGTGTTGACGGTCCTGCGGTCCGCAGGGCCTTTTCTAACATCGGCGACCCAGCGCACGACGCGGCGCACGATGGGGGTGGTGTTCCATTTGATATGGGCGACGCCCGGTTGGCACCAGTCGAGGGCGGCATCGTCGTCGGTGGAAACCAGCGAGATTTGATCCGGCACATGGATGCGGTGGCGGGCGAGAAACTCCATGGCGGCAATGTAAAGGGGCACCTCATCAATGATCAGCGCGGTGGGTGGGGTGTGCCGGAACAGGCGGTCTAACAGTTTGTGGAAGCCGTCCGGGGTTTCCTCCCAGTCCGGCAGATGATAGTCGCCGGTTGGAATCCCGCAGGCGGCGAGTTCGTCCAGAAAGGCGCGTTCCACGTTTCCCGGGGTCGGCAGGCGCCGCGCGTGGCGGGCGACGAACACGATGCGGCGATGACCCAAGGCCAGCAGCCGGCGTGTGGCGGCGACCATGGCCGGCTGCTTGTCCGGCCCGGTGCGGGCCAGCGGCAGTCCCTCGGTGCGGCCATACAACGCGAGGTAGGGCAGGGGTTGCATGGACATCCATTCCAACAGCAGACGCGAACCGGCGACCACGATCCAGGCATCGGCCGGGCTATCCCCGATCTGACGGATGATGCGCCGGACATCATGTTTCATTTGGACCTGGGTCTTGGGCGCGAAGAACACCTCGTGGTCCTTCGCGCCAAGGTCGCGTTGGATCTGCACCAACATGTGGGCCGTTTTGTTCACTTGATCCGGTGGATCGTGTCGGAGAACGCCCACCCGCAGCCGGTGGCGGGTCGCCGCGAACGCGGTCACGTTGCGGCTGCGGCCCACCCCGCGCGCGTCCAACGACCCTTCGGCTTCGAGCAGCCGCAGGGCGGCCCGGAGCGTATGGCGGCAGACATTCAATTCCAGTGCCAACCGGGTCTCGCCGGGCAGTTTTCCCCGCCACCGTCCTGCCCGCAGGCCCGCACGCAGGTGTTCGGCGGTGAGTTCGGGCAGGGATTGGCGGCGCACGAAGGGCATGGCCCGCATCCTGTCATAAGTTAGAACCACTTGGCGAGAAAATAGTTCGTTTTTTCCTTGGAGAGGGTCGGATTTCCTGTTTTAGCCATGACGTTCGATCCATCATTTCAACCCACACCGATTCAACACACCCCATGAAACCTGCCGCATTCTACCGTCTCGTCCGCACCGGTTCACCCGCCGCCTGCCTCCTTGCCACCGCCATCGCCGCGCTGATCACCGCGCAAGCCGCCCATGCGGCGACGTTCGTTTGGGCGAACTCGAATGTCACGGGCACACCCGCCTCCCCACTGAACTGGTTCAATTCCCCGCAAGGCGCATGGACCGGCGGCACACCGCTCAGCGGCAACACCAACACCATCCAGTTTTTCCAGGATGTCACCACCGCGCTGGGCAACACGGGAGGCACTGGCAATACCCAGATTTCGGCAATCGACAATGGCGGCAGCGCATTCGAGTTGGGCACCTTGACACTTTCCGGCCTGGCCAGCACCACCACCGGGGCGAACCTGGCGATGACCATCTCGGGCGACGCGCTGAATTTCTCCGGCGCGACCGGCACGATCAATCTGGACGCCCTGAACAATACCCGGACGCTCACCTATAACATCAACAGCAACATCCAGCTCGGCACCAGTATCAGCGCCGGGGCACTCACGCTCGCGGGCAATGGGACCGGCACGTTCAACATCGGCGGCATCATCAGCGAACTCCAGGTCGGCGGCGGCAGCCTGAC
>Ga0209697_10004358_pt1 | contig 18501 bp, 10 predicted proteins | sample AliMusrvi5mmetaG_FD_184115 | JGI IMG/M metagenome (GOLD analysis project Ga0209697, IMG submission 184115) | Freshwater lake bacterial and archeal communities from Alinen Mustajarvi, Finland, to study Microbial Dark Matter (Phase II) - Alinen... | ecosystem: Environmental > Aquatic > Freshwater...
CAACCGTACACCGCTGGGCAAAGCTTATGGCTCGACCCTGTTGCAACCGCTATTGGGTGGCTCCGGCGGCGGCGGTGGGGCAGGTGGCACGACGTATCCAGGCTCGGGCGGTGGCGGCGGCGGCGGGGCTTTGCTGCTGGCAAGCTCCGGCACCATCACGCTCAACGGTATCATCGACGCGACCGGTGGCGATGGCGGTGGCGGTGGCAATTGGGCCTCCAAACACGATACGGGCAATGGCGGACAGGGTGCAGGCGGTTCAGGTGGCGCGATTCGCCTGATGGCCAACACCATCACAGGCACGGGTGGGCTTGCCGCCAATGGTGGTTGCATCAATTACAACAACTCGCGCCGCCAGTCCTGCGGCAGCGATGGCAACTCTTACCAAATAGGCGGATCGGATGGTCGCATCCGTTTGGAGGCTAACAATATCACTTACACCGGCACCCAAACGCCAAACTTTACCAAGGACTTGCCAGGCCCCGTATTCATCGCCTCCGCACCCGCCTTGCGCATCGCCTCTGTAGCCGGGACGGCAGTGCCAGCCAACCCCACCGGCAGTGCCGATGTGGCCCTGCCCACCAGCACCACCGGCCCGGTGGATGTGGTGTTCCAGACCGTCAATGTGCCGGTCGGCAACACGGTGACGCTGCGCCTCGTCCCGGCCAACGGCCAGCCCACCGAAGTGCTTAGCCCGGCCATCACCGGCACCACCGCCACCGGCACGACATCGGTGAAAGTCACCCTGCCGTCAGGCCCTAGCACCTTGCAAGCGACGACAACCTATACCGTAGTTGTGGCCGGTTCGGTCGATTTGTCGCGCTTCGCCCACAACGAGGCGGTGGAAAAAGTGGAATTCACCGTGCCATTAAAAGGCGATATCCGTACCCGGCTGCTCACCGCCAGTGGCAAAGCCTACGAGGTGTCGTATGCCACGCTACGCGCCGCAGGTTTTCGCGGTTAAGCTAAGAATGTAGGGTGGGCCAGGTGCGCATTTTAACAATCTTTCCTTTTACTACCGGGCTTGACGCGCACCGTCGCCCACCATTGCCGCCTATCCGACCTTCTAGGGCAAGACCACAATCGGTGACGATGCCATGACCAGCCAGACAGCCCAAATGCCGCACGATTTCCCTCGCACCGAGGCACGGCCCCGGCTGGCCCGCACGTTTGTTCTCGTTTCCGCGCTCCATCGCTCGTCGTTATACACAAGTCCAGCCAAGCCAGAAAAGCCGTCATTCCGGCAGGGATTGCCGGAATCCAGAAGCCATGGAGGGCAACTCGTCGCTAAGCAAGTGTTTGATTCTGGTAATTTCCAGCCCGCAGTTTCACATCCCTGTGGACTGGATTCCGGCAATCCCTGCCGGAATGACGAAATTTTTAACCTGTACGCAATCCTGTCTACCCTATTAGCCCTTATCTTCCTATTGGCCCCGCCCATCGCCCAGGCCGCACAATTGACCTTGCAAGATGGCGTAGTGGTGAAGTTTGGCGCGAATGCACAACTGGAGGTGCGCGACAAACTCATCCCCGGCAAGCGCATAGCATTCACCAGCCTCAATGACGACAGCACCGGCGGTCAGACCAACGCCACCCCCCAAGTTGCCAACCCAGGCGACTGGCTGGGGGTGAGTTTGGAACAATCCGCTGCTGCATACGGCGCACTGAGTTTGAACACCGTGGCGTTCCGCTATGGTGGTGGGCAGGGCTTGGCAGCGTTGACGGTGAATGGCTGGAGTCCGGCCTTGCAGTTTGTGCAAATCACCGACAGTTTATTGGGCTTGCGCACCGCGAACGGGGCTGCGCCTGTCATCACTGGTGCCAGCTTCTTGCGCAACTTGACCGGCATGGAAGCCGACGACACCAGTGCGCCAAGCGTTAGCGGCTCGCAATTCGTGGGCAATAGCCTGTTGGCCATCAGTAACCTGACCGGCACGGCAATCCAAGCCCCCGGCAATTGGTGGGGCAGTGCCAGCGGGCCTAATGACAGCATCGCCAATCCAACTGGCTTGGGTGACGCAGTGACCCCATTGGGTGTCAATTTCAATAGTTTTTTAACTCTGGCCCCGCTGATTAACCCCTCGCTGTGGCTGGCCGCACCCGCGCCGTATTTTGACCAGCACAGCGTATTATTGGATGTCAGTTGCCTGAACGCCGTCGCCTACCGTGTCGTCGAAGGCAGCGACTTTGGCACATTACCGTTCCAGCCGCTGACCAATGGACAGGCACAGCTTCTGTTCACCACCTCCGATGGCGACGGCATCAAAACCATCAACGCGCAGTTCCGCGATGCCAGCGGCACGCTAACCACCGCCACCCTGGCTGGCGGGGTATTGATCGACACGCAAGACCCGGCGCTGACCTTGGACAACCCGGCTACCGGCAGCCTGATTCGCCAGCCGATCACCATTTCAGCCGAAGCCACTGACCGGGCCGGGCTGGCCCAAGTGCAGTTCTTCCTAGGGCAGCAGTTGCTCGCCACTTTCACCGCAGCACCTTATAGCTATTATTGGGACACCAGTGCATTGGCCGATGGCGATTACACCCTTACTGCCGTGGCGACCGACATCGCCGGACGTTCCAGCCAGCAGAGCGCGACGGTGACTTATTCTCATTATGTGCCGCCGCCAGACACCGCAGGCCCGACATTGACCAACATCAATGCCAACGGCGTGGCCCTAGTCAACGGCGCGAGTTTCTCCGGCAATGCCCCCATCAGTTTCACAGCAGGCGACCGCAGCGGTGTTGCCGGTATAAGCCTGTTGCTGGACGGTAATGCCGTAACCAGTGCCAGCGGCGGAGGCAGCGGTGCCTACACCGCAAACCTAAACTTAGTCGGCGTGGCGAATGGTAGCCATACTTTGACACTGCAAGCCACCGACTCGCTGGGTAATATTTCCACCACCAGCTTCACCATCATCATGGCCCATCTACCGCCGCCCGCCCCGGTATTGAGCCAGCCCGCCATTGGCTTGGTCACCCGTTCCACCAGCGTAACGGTGTCCGGTACTGCCGAGCCAAATAGCACGGTCCAATTGCTCAATAACAGCCAGCCAGTCGGATCGGCCATCACAGCAGGCAACGATGGCACGTTCTTAAGCATCGTCACGTTGACCTCGGGCAGCAATTCCCTCCAAGCCACCGCCACCGACGCCTATGGCACAGGCCCGGCTTCCAATGCCGTGACCGTGACGCTAGACCTCACCGTGCCTGCCAGCCCCAGCAGCCTGAGTGCCACCGCCCAGCCGGTCGGCAAGGTGCATTTGGTTTGGACCGGCACGAACGACCCCCATGCCATCGGTTATACGGTTTACCGGTCAGCGTCGGTGTTCACCGATATCAGTCAGGCCAGCCCAATCAACCCCAGTCCATCGGGCGCGACAGCCTACGACGACCTGCCGCCCAATGATGGATTGTGGTATTACCGGGTAGTGGCGGTGAATGCTGCTGGCACGAGTTCCGTGCCGTCCAACTCAGCGCAGGCGGTCTCCGACAGCATCGCTCCGAGTGCCGTGTCTATTCTGTATACACCCAGCGGCAAGGTCGATCCTGCCACGGGCGGCATCGGCCAAGGCAATGTTAGTGTGGTTCTTACCGTCAATGAAACGCTGGCTGGCCTGCCTTATTTGTCCATTGTCCCGCAAGGCGGTGCGCCGATTGCATTGACGCTGACCCAGACTAGTGGTACCACCTACACCAGCAGCTTCCAGGTGAATGCCAACACACCGTCAGGGGTAGCCAACGCGCTGTTCTCCGCCCGTGATGCGGTGGGCAACCGTGGCACCGGGATCGACTTAGGGGCTACGCTGACGCTGGAAACCGTAGGACCGGCACTGTCCGGCATCACGCTGAACCCGGTTTCTCCGATCAATAACACCACCACCCAAACGGTAACGGCGACGCTGAGCTTCAGCGAACCGCCCGCCACAGCCCCGACAGTGCAAACCCTGCTATCCGGGCAGGGACGCAGTCCGCAGCCACTGAACGGGCTGGTGTCGGTCAACCCGACCACTTGGACGAGTAACTTTACCTTGCCCGCCGATGCCGGACTAGCCGCACCGGAAACGCTGACGTTCAGCTTCCAGGCTCAAGACGCGGTGGGCAATGTCTCCACGCTAGTGTTGGCTTCCAACCGCTTCCAAGTCTACCAAGGCCAGTTGCCGCCGTTGGATGTGCCGCAGGCGTTCACCGCACTAGCGATACCGGGCGGCAAGGTCAACTTGGCTTGGGCGGCGGTGGATGGCGTGGCCAGTTACCAACTCTACCGCCAGGCACCGGGACAGGCCAGCTTGCAACCGCTGACCAACCCCGCCGGAACCCACTACACCGACCAAACCCTGCAGGATGGCAGCTATACTTACGCCGTGGCCTCGGTCAGACAAGCCAACGGGCAGCAGGCGGTTTCCGGGCCTAGCCCGTCGGTGACGGTGGCCGCCAGTGCCACCGCGCCTAGTGCGCCGCAAAACCTCACGCTGCAACTGACAGGCCAGGGCATCATCGCCACATGGCAAGCACCCGGCAGCGGCAAGGTGGCAAACTATAAGCTGTATCGGGCGGGAGGGGCCAACATTACTAGCATTAAAGGCTTGACGCCGTTGCAAACTGGCATCAGCCACACAACGGCACTGGACACGAACCCGACACCCACGCAAGCGGCCTATGCCGTCACCGCGCTGGATGCGGTCGGCAACGAGTCGGCTATCTCCAACTCCGTCTATCTGGATGCCAGCCTGTTGCCGGTGACCCACTTTGAGATCGACCAGATCGGCAGCGCATCGCCTGTCCTCAGTTGGAATGCGCCGAACAGCGCCGTCGCGGCTTACCAAGTGTTCGCCGACGTGATTCCCGGCGCGGCGTTGACCCCGCTGACCGCCGCGCCGATCACCGCGCTGTATTTCACCGACACCAGCTACACCGGCGGCGGGCGCAACTACACCGTCTCATCAGTGGATGCCTTTGGCGTGGAAATGCCCAGCAGCCTGCTGCTGCCCAGTGTTCAGGCCAGCATTGTTAGCGGTTTGCCGATCCAACGCGGGGTGATGAATTCGCTACAGGTTCAAGTTGCCAACCAATCGGCCAGTCCGCTGAGCAATGTCAGCGTGGTCATCCACTTGCCTATTGACCAAGCGGCGACCCAGTTCCAAGACTTCACCTCGGCCAGCTTTAACCTGGATGCCAACCAAACCCTGCAAGCCACGGTGGTGGTCGGCGGTTACGCCACTCTGCCTAGCACAGTGCAAGCGCAGGTTAGTGTGGTGATCGCCCCGAATGCCGGCGAACGGGTCAAGATCATCAACACACAAGCCTTGGCGGTGATCGACGGCGGCTTGACAATCGGCATGTCCACCGCCAGTTTCACCCGTGGCGGCACTGGCTCGCTCAGGCTCACCGTCGAAAACACCAGCAATGTTGAGGTCGAACTGCTGACCGCCACCAACAACGGCCAAAGCCCATCGACCGATTTGCGCTTCAAGTTGCTGGATGCCGACGGCAACGTGCTGGCCACCCAGCCTTACCAACAGGCTTTGGGTGCCAGTGTCGTGACCTTGAGCAATGGCCTGACCGTGGCCAAAATCCCTGGGCATTCGAATGTTGTGTCTGATCCATTCACACTGAACATCCCTGGGTCCAGCCCGGACAGCCTGCACGTCAGGCTGGAGGTTGACAAAATTCGTTACCACACCGGACAGCCGGATGAAATCGACATCACCGGGAGCAACGCCGAAACGGTTGTTTCCTTGCAAAACTTGGCCTTTTACGGCAGGGTTGCCTCCGCCAGCCCGGCCATTTCCTTCGGCGACCAAAATGTCATCATCACCGGCAGTGCGTTGGACAGTGCCACCCAGACACCCTTGCCAAACACCCTGTTGAGTCTCATCCTCAACCAGCAGGGCTATGAGCGCGTGTACAGTGTGCTGACCGGCAGCGACGGCACGTTCACCTACACCTTCACGCCGACGCTAACAGATATGGGTTTGTACAAGGTCAGCGCGGTGAACCCTGCTTCCACCGACCGGCCCGAGCAGCAATCCTTCACTATCGAGCGGGTGGGAGTCACCCCCACACCCTACGCGCTGAATTTGTCGAAAAACTTCCCGTTCACCATCCCGTTGGTTGCCACGACAGGACCGGGAGCGACGGCGACGAACCTGCGCCTTGCCCTCAATGCGGCTAGCCAGCTTACCGGCCAGTTGCCCACTGGTATCACTGCGCAACTGCCCGCGCCGGTCACATTGGCCGCACAGCAGACTAATAATCTGCCCGTGGTCTTCACCGCCGACAATAGCGCACTATCCAATGGCAGCTTGATCCTGGATTTCCTCAGCGACGAACATCCCGCGCCACTGGGCCAAGTCACGATCAATTACACCCTAGCCGATGCCAAACCTTATCTGGTCAGCACCCCCAGCTTTGTCGAAACGGGCATGGCGCAAGGCGGTAGCCAAGTCCAGTCAGTGACGGTCAGCAACCAAGGCTTGCAGGATGCGTTGAATTTGCAATTCACGCTGACCAATGCCGACGGAAGCCCGGCACCGGCCTGGGTCAATATTGCCAGTCAAGCCAACGGTACGCTGGCTATAGGTGCGGAGCGTTCCATTGATCTTTCCTTTACCCCGCCGTCCGACACGCCCGATGGCGTTTATCAGTTCAAGCTCAATGTGCTAGGCGACAATGTGCCGGCGCAGTCGCTCAACGTCTATGTCAGCCTGACCCAAAGCGGCCAGGGTAACGTATTGTTCAAGGCATCGGACATCTACACGGCGACAGTCGGCAAAGACGGCAAGCTGATTCCCGGACTTGCAAGCGCGACCGTCACCGTGCAGAACGAAAACGTAGCCACCGTCACCCGCAACTTGGCGACCGATGGCCTGGGCGAAGCACTGTTCCAGAATCTGCCATCGGGCATCTACACGTTCCGGGCAACTGCCAGCAACCACCAGGACAAAGATGGGCGCTTCCAGATCAAACCCGGCATCACCTTCAACCAGCCTGTGTTTTTGGACTACAACCTCATCACCGTCGATTGGAGTGTGCGCGAGATCACCATCGAAGACCGCTATGAGATCATCCTCAACGCCACTTTCGAGACCGATGTGCCTGCGGCGGTTGTGGTGCTACAACCTTCCAGCGTCAACTTGCCCAAGATGAATGTGGGCGAGATGTTCAAAGGCGAACTGAGGCTGACCAACTATGGCCTCATCCGCGCAGACAAAGTACGCCAACAATTGCCGCAGAATGATGCCTACTTCCGCTTCGAATTCTTGAGTGAAGTGCCTTCAACTTTGGAAGCCAAACAGAGCGTCGTCCTTCCTTACCGCGTGGTGGCACTGCAATCGCTGGATGCTGCCGCCGGGAGTGCCACGGCTTCGGGTGGGGGTTGCTATAACTACTACAACGAAACCTGCGTTCTCGGCGAATATGTATGCGTTAATGGAGTATGGACTCAGTTGAAAACGTGTACCTCTTATCCAAACGGCAGCAACAGTACCTGCCCAAGCGGCGGAACTGGCGGACCGAGTGGCGGCGGCGGTGGGGGGGCCGGCATCAGTGGCGGTAGCTTTGGTGGTGGCAGTGCCAGTACACCGCTGGCAACCCCCGGCAATAAATGCTCTTCTGTGCCTAGGGGAGATGGTGAACCGAACCCATGCCCATGAACGGCAACATGACCAACATAAAACGAAATCGGGTATCCGCCATGTCTGTGACAGCACCCTTCTTTTCATTCCCGCCATTGCGCTGGGCCATGGCTTTGCTTTCTCTGATGCTGCTTGCTGGGCTATCCACCGCACAAGCCGGGGACAATGGCCTGACCGTGACCATTCCCAATGGCTACGCCAATGTCCATGTCGAGGACTTGCAGGTGCAAAGCACGGCGGGTCCCGTGCGTTGGAAGCGGTTATGGGACGGCCAGGAATGGAAGTTCAATCCGCACTGGGAAAGTCTCTCGCAAAGCTGGAAAAACCTGACCGGCAACCAAACCGCCGACACCACGAGTGGCAGCCTTGTGTTTTATGGCGGCGGTTTGCTTGGGGCGGGACCAGCGCCATCTGATTGCTCGATTTGGGTGGACGAGGGCTGGCAGCCTGCGGCGGCAAACGCCCCGATGCAGCCGGAACGTACCACACCATTCAACCGAGCCATGGGCGGGAGCGCCACCGACTACCCGTCGCCAGTTCAGATCATGGTGGATTACGCCAATTTGTGCGCTGGTTCGGGCCTGTCCAACTCCATCAGTTTTGTTGAGGGTTTCCGCCGTCTGAACGAGCTTTACCTTGGCAATAGCGGTCATTATGCCTTTAGCAACCGCTACACGCTGGAAAAGCGGGCAGTGCAGGCGTTGCCCACGCAAGAGGCGGCAGTGCTCAATACCCAGCTTGCCACTGGCAGTATCACCCTGACACTGGTCACCAATCTGAAAGGCTTCCGGTGGCTGGACCGGGAAGGCTCATGGATTGATTACAACACCCAAGGCCAAGTCGTGGCCTACGGCGACAAGAACGACAATACCGTCTGGCTGGCCCGCGATACCGGCGGCATGGTTCACGGCGTGGTCGATGCCCATGGCCGCGTATTGCTGACCCTGCACTACACCGGCAGTCTGCTCACCGAAGTCCGCGACTATCCCATTGCGGGCAATGCCTTGGATCTGCCGCAACGTAGCGTCAAATATCAGTACGACGGCAATAACCGCCTGACCCAAGTGACCGATGTGCGCGGCAATGTCAGCCGCTACGGCTACGATACCGCCAACCACATCACCACCATCACCGATCAGGAAGGCCGTGCCGAACAACTCGCCTACAACAGCGACATGGTTGCCAAGCGCACCGCCCCTGACGGCGGTGTGACCGACTATGCGTTCAGCTACGATGATGCCAACAAACAATATGCCAGCAAAATCACCGGCCCCACTACTGCCGCCGGTCGCAGGGTGGAGGACTACACCCACAACCGCTCGGCCAAATTGTCCCGCCTGATCGTCAATGGCCGCACCGATGAAGAGGTGGGCTACGACATTAAGGCGCGGGTGGAAGTCCACACCAACGCCCGTGGTTTCTCCACTCGCATCACCAGAAACGAATTTGAACAAGTTGTGCAAGTAGACCAGCCCGACGCTACGACGGTTAAGCGCACTTACTCGGCCCTGAACTTGCAGATGACCGAAAAAACCGACGAGGCCGGTGTCAAGACCCAGTATCAATACGATGCCAAGGGCAATCGGCTGAAGAAAATCGAAGCGGCGGGTACCGCCGACGAGCGCGTCACCGAATACCAAGTCAATGGCCTAGGCCATACGATCAAACTCACCCGCAAGGGCCGCACGGAAACCAATGGCACGGTGACGGCGGATGCAGTGTGGCAAATCGAATACGACGGATTAGGCCAGATCAGCAAAACCACTGACCCCGAAGGCAATATCCGCCAGTTTGCTTTCAACCGGGCAGGTAACCTAGTCAGCACCACCGACCCGCTAGGCCACACCAGCCTTTTTGGAGTCGATGCCGACGGCAATCTGGTCAAAATCACCGATGCACTAAGCCGCATTAAGAGCTTTGCCTATGACAAGGTGGGCAACCTGACCCAATACACCGATGCCCGCAGCAAAATTTGGCAAGCGGCTTACGATGCGATGAACCGTCGCACACAGATTACTAGCCCACTCGGCGGCATCTTTAAACGGCAATTCAACGCACAAGGACTACCGATAGCGGATACCGATGAAGACGGCCGTACTAGTCTAGCCCAGTTCGACAATTTCCTGCGCCTGACCCAGATCACCGATGCGCTAAACAATCAAACTGCTTACGGTTATACCATCCCAGACGGAACCGCCGCCGGAACCTTGGGGGCGCTTTACAAACCCACCCAAATCCAATATCCAACCTTTACCCAAAACATCCGCTACGATCAGCGTGAGCGACCCACCAGCCAGACCTTGCTCAACCCCAACGCCCAAGGCACCGAGGGGCTAGTCAGCAGCACCGCTTATGATGCGAGGGGAAAAGTGTCGAGCGAAACTGATGCCAACGGCAAGACCCGTTTCAACAGTTACAATGCCCTAGGCCAGCTTGTGGAAATCACCGACAGCCTAGGCCACAAGACACAGGCGCTCTATGATGCTCGCGGCAATCTGCTGCAAATCACCGATGCCAACGGCAATGTCAACCGCTTTGAATATGACCGCAACAACCGGCTCGTCAAGGAAATCCTGCCGTTAGGCCAAACCACTGCCTATCAGTATGATGGTGTCGGCAACCTGAGCCAGCAGACCGACCCTAACGGCTACAAAATCACCTACCATTACGATGCATCCAACCGCTTGGTAATTGCCCAGCAGTACCTAAGTGATGGCAAACTGTCTCACACCACCACATTCACATGGGACGATGCCGACAACCTCATTGGCTGGGGCGATACCGACAACCTCCGCATTCAAACCGCCAGCGCGGCCTCCATCTACGACGCCGCCAATCGTAAGACATCCGAAACTGTCACTTATCCTGATGGATACACGCTATCCTACGGTTACGACTACAGTGCGGCGGGCTACAAAACTCGATTAACTTGGCCTGATGGAACAGCTATTGACTACAATTACAGTAGCCATGGGGAATTGGCAAGCGCCACCATCCCAGGCGAGGGAAGCATCAGCGTCAACCAATTCAAATGGCTGGCCCCGGCTAAGATCACCCTTCCTGGCGGTACGGTGCAAGAGAAAGGCTACGACGGATTGCTCAACCTCGAAAGCCTGAAGGTCAAAACACCGGGCCAGCAGACCGTTCTCAATCTCACCAACACCTACGGCAATGTCCAAGAATTAGCCACGCGCAATCGCACTGACACTCTTAATGGCAGCAGTGGCGTGGTCACCGGCAAATATACCTACGACGACGAAACCAGACTAACCCAATCTATCACTGGCACGGGCAGTGGGTACAGCAGCGACACCGAAGACTTCACCCTCGACGCAGTCGGCAACCGCATCGCCCACAGCAAAGTTGCAGGTGCCTGGACTTACGATGCCAACAACAGACTGATCCAGCGCGGCGCGGCGGGAAGCGCCACTTACTATCAATATGATGACGCAGGCAACCTGACACAAAAGACCAACCCCAGCGGCCAGGTGACTCAGTACGGTTACGACACCCAAAACCGACTCATTCAAGTCAAAGATGGCGGCGGCAACCTGATAGCCCGCTACGGCTACGATCCGTTTGACCGCCGCCTCTGGAAAGAGCAATACCAGGATCAAAACGGCAATGCCTTGGCCCAAGCCATGCGCAGTGATTACCTGTATGCCGACGAAGGCTTGATTGCCGAAGCCACCCAAGGCATCACCCTCAATGCCGACGGCAGCACCACTGCAGCCGGATCGCAGCAAATCGCCACCCAATACGGCCCGCTCCCCGATGCCGAGTTCACCACCGGCATACTGTTCGTCAAGACTAAAAACAGCAACGGCCAAGACAGCTTCGCCTACTACCACCACGACCATCTCGACACGCCCATCCAAGCCACAGACAAGAACGGCAACGTAGTCTGGGCGGCGAATTACAACGTATTTGGCCAAGCCACCATCACCACGCCCGCCGCCACGCCCGACCAGCCTACGATCACCAGCAGCCTGCGCCTGCCAGGGCAGATCGAAGACGCGGAAACGGGGCTGCACTACAACTTCCGTCGTTACTACGACCCTGAGACCGGGCGCTACATTACCCAAGACCCGATTGGACTAGCGGGTGGCGACAACTTATATCGCTATGCCGAGGCCGATCCGCTCAACGTCAGCGACTCGACCGGCGAATGTCCTTGGTGTGTCCCGTTTGCCGTGTGCATGGCCGAGTGCATGCTGATTGATGTCGCGGTTAATGCCGCTTCTGGGGCAAGCAATAATTTCTGTCAAAGTGCAAAGGACTGCGCGATAGGCTGCGCATTGTTCATGGGTTTTGGCAAGATACTTCAAAAGCTGCCCTGCGTTTTAAACAGCTTCGCACCCGACACCTTGGTGCACGCCAAGCCCGATGGTGACGATAAGGCCGATGCCCAAACAGGGAAGGCCGTTCTCAGGCCGATCAGCCAGCTACAAGTCGGCGACGAGGTGCTGGCCTTCGCCGAATGGAAAGACAAGGGCCAATCGGCCAAAAAGGACGGTCGGCTCTCCTACGAGAAAGTCACCGATATCTTCACTAGCTATAAGGTGCAGACAATTGTTTACCTGACGCTGGACGGCGGACAAACCCTTGCCGCCACGGAAGGCCACCCATTCAAGACTACCGACGGTTGGCGCGATGCCATCATGCTCAAGAAGGGTGGCAAGCTGCTGCTCAAAGGCGGGGATGGGGAATCGGATGCCGATAGCACGGCCACTATCGTTGATATTCACACCTATAAGAAAGTGCTGCCGGTATTCAACTTGGAAGTTGCGAATGGGCATACTTATTTCGTCGGGATTGATGGGAAATTGGTGCATAATGGACGTTGTACACCAGCAATGAGAAGAGCGTGGGAGAAGCTATATGGGCGGGAATGGCCCAAAAACCCAATGACTGAAAAAATCCGACCGGGCGGTAATCAAGACGGGCATCACATCACTCCAGTATCGAAGGGTGGAGACCCAACTGATCCAGCGAACATTACGCCCTTAACCCCCTCTGAGCACACGAATTGGCATAAGATTAATGGCTACAAGTAAAAACCCTGAATTTGAGTGGTTGAGACTGGAAATTCAATTGATTAAATCGAAGAGATTTCACATATTTGAATCAGTTTATGGAGACGATCTTTCGTATGAAGGAAGCCGTGGTGCGTGTATCCTAAAGGGAAGCTATCTTGCCTTTCTAGATGAATTCGGTTGGGCAAAACTATTTACAGACCATAGGGATTCTCCAGTTGTGACAGTTTATCCCCTAAAGAGCTACCGATGCCATATCTGCCAAAATGGTAAAACATATATTGGATTTGGTGATCGCGGTTATCAGCATGTTTGTTTTGATGAGGAATCGATACTGGAGGATGGTCAATCTAGAGTATATTCGGTATCGAGAAATAAGGCCACCGAACTATATTCTGATTTCTCCGAGTGGCTCATATCTGCTTATGACTGGGCTAAGGCGAAATATTCTTCAAAAAAGTGGAGAAGAATTATTGATGGCCCTCCCCAATTTTCATTCGACGAATTGTCAATAGTAGAATCTAGGCGATTGTTCCAATGGAGTATGATAGGCTTTGCTGCTGATGGCGATGCTTTATTCGAAGTCGAAAATCTTTCAACAATGACATTACCATTTTTAACTATTGGAATCAGGGATGTTAATCAACAAATATTGATTGGCAGCGCATGGCTTGATGTAAGTCATATTGAACCAGGAAAAAAGACTGTCGTAAAAAAGGACTGTTACAAAGATCGCATTCCACCTAATCAACTCGAGGTGTTCAGGTATCCTGATCCGATTCCTGAAAAGAAAGACGCCTACTGGGAGTTTGGGCAACCTTCTTGAAAGTCAACCCGTAAAGGCGGATTCGGAGCGTAAGCGACAATCCGCCATTTGGCACGGACGGAGCATAGTAGGTCGGGCGCGTCTCTTTGCGTTGCGCCCGACATTCTGACGGTTGGTCATGCCAATGGGTTTGGGCAAATGCTACGGTGTCTATGATCCGGCGCTGGAATGTTGGGCAACGATGGGGCCGTTGCCCAACCTACAACTACCCCGGCATTTCCACAATAGGCGACAACCTACGCAGTTGCGTAACAATGAAGTTCTAACCAAAAATCTCATTGAGTACGTCTGGGCGTTTTTTTGCAATTTGAATCAAAGATGCGGCTGCCCGGCTCGGTTGCCTTCGACCTTGCTCCCAATCTTGCAGGGTTCTAACCGAAACGCCGAGAAGCTCCGCAAACTTTGCTTGGGAAAGCCCTGTTTTTTTTCGAGCTTCGGCAACAGGAGAAGCTCTAATATCGAGAATGTGGACAGTGCCGACATTTCCCGCTTTAATGCTTCTCACAGCATCTAATGCTTCCTGCCATATATCGCGTTTTAGATCGCGCTCAACCAGTTCATTTTCATTCTTTATCATTATATAAGTTCCTCTTTAAGTGCTTTGAGGATATGCGCTGGGGCATTCTCTTGACGGGATTTTGCATAAATGGTCAAAAGCCAAATCAAACTTTTTTCAATCTGGTTATAGTAGATGACTCTTACGCCACCACGTTTTCCTTGGCCTTCGCTAAACCAGCGGACTTTGCGAACTCCCCCTGAGCCAGGAACTACGTCACCTACTTCCGGATTTTGCGCGAGCCACGCAGCAAATTTGCCACGTTCCTCTTCTGACCAGTATTCAGGCCAACGCTTTGAAAAAATCGGGGATTCGATAAGAGTGAACATTTGCGTCATGATACGGCATTGCCGTATCTTTTACAATCACATGGAGGATAACTTAATGGCGGGTTAGCAGGATGGGCCGATCATACGGCTCAAGCCTCCACCGTTTTGTGCCAAGCTGCGCTATTCGGCACGGTACAAAACGTTTCGGACGGGATAACATATCCCGTCCGGCCTAGACTTGCTCAGCCAGGTCGGGCGCGTCTCTTTGGCGGACGCCCGACATTCTGACGGTTGGTCATGCCAATGGGTTTGGGCAAATGCTACGGTGTCTTGTGATCCGGCGCTGGAATGTTGGGCAACGATGGGGCCGTTGCCCAACCTACCTGGCTCGCCTAACTGCATCCAATTGAAAGAGGACGAAGCGTGGACTTTGAAATTCTTGGTGAAATTACCACTATGGATACCATCGCCGTTGGTATCGGCATTAGGGACCGTCGCCGGTTGCGGCAATGTTACGGCAATGGGAATTGGCGTAAACTAAAAGGGATTGCGAAAGTCCGTCTCATTGATGGAACCGAGCGTCTTGCGGAAATTCATTGGTACGAAGCCCACGGTATCGGAAAAAGAGAATTCAAGTTGAAACTGCCATTTCTGGACAGACCATGAACATCACGAACATTGAAGAGTTGCAATTTGCCGTGTGCCTAAGCAATGAGGGATACCCGGCATCCCTAGAAATCGGAAAGCTATATCCCGTGATTCCCGATGGGGAAGCTGCAAGTCACGGCTACCTGCGCGTCATCGACGAAAGCGGCGAAGACTATGCGTTCGAAGCGAGCCGTTTCGCCTTGGTTGATCTTCCGTTGATCGCAAGGAAAGCACTTGCCGCTGTGGCGCATAGCTAATCAATCAAAGTCAATGTCGGGGGCGTATCTTTGCGTTGCGCCCGACATTCTGACGGTTGGTCATGCCAATGGGTTTGGGCAAATGCTACGGTGTCTATGATCCGGCACTGGAATGTTGGGCAACGATGGGGCCGTTGCAGAACCTACAGCTACCCCGGCATTTCCACGATAGGCGACAAGCCAGCCGCCTTTGCGCGTTTTTGCAAGCGTTGGTCAAAACTCACTAAGGCACGGCAATGGCCCGAACGCGCCAAATGCAGCGCATCCGCAAAATCCAGCCCTTATGAAGAACCGCGCCAACACATTGGTATCAATGGCTTTCATGCTTCAGTTTTAGCCGTCAATAGGGCCGCGTCGAAATCTGCCAGTCGTCGCGCCTTGCCTTTTGAAGGTGCGGTAATCATACCGGCACATGACGCAACCGTGGTAGGATTGACCGGGTGGGAGGCAACCAGCCTTAAGCCATCCTGCTCCTCAATAATCTCGATTTGAGTGCCAGCCACCAAACCGAGGCGGCGGCGAATGTCTGCAGGCAAGACAATTTGCCCTTTTGAAGATATGGTCATGGTTGCCATGGTGTTCTCGCAGTCAATATTTTTGCATTTAGACTATAGCACAACGGCTTACCATGTAAGAAATGATTTTGATGTCTTGCTTAAATTAAAGAACACACACCGTTTGTTGGACAGACCATGAACATCACGAACATTGAAGAGTTGCAATTTTCCGTTTGCCTAAGCAATGAGGGATACCCGGCCTCCCTAGAAATCGGAAAGCTATATCCCGTGATTCCCGATGGGGAAGCTGCAAGTCACGGCAACCAGTTTGCGTGATATAGAGTTAGCCCAAGCTCGATTCAAAACAATTAAGAGGTAAGCGATGAACACCAATGAACACGATGCCCAACATGTCACCCCGGCTGGACGTAGCGCTTTTGAAGCCTTATTCCCGTCAGACGAAGCGGCGGAATTGGAGTTTTGAGCACTTTATACTTTTCAAGTTTTTGAGGTTGAGATGAACAAATTTATTCCATTTTTCGCTGTGCTAGTTGCATTTAATATCAATCCAGTAAAAGCTACTAGTTTAACGCTAAATTTTACAGGTATTGCAGATGGCTTTTCGCTTACAACATTTGTTTCGGGCGGGGCCGCCTGGACCCCGCCGGCGATGCTGATGCTGATGCGCTCAAAACGTGCCTCGGCTGAATCCAGCGTACCAGGACCTCCCGGTTAGTTGCCGAAAGCTGTTGGGAATGCCTTTGCTTGAGGCCAAGCTCGGTGCCGGTCGGGTGCTGGCCCTAACGGGGGACTGGGGATTGTATGTGCTAAATTCCTCTGCCTCTATGCTGTGGGAACTCCACGCGCAAGGATGGGATGTAAAGGGCATGGCCAGCCTACTGAGCGAAGGTTTTGGGCTGGACGGGGATACCGCCTTGGCGCAGGTCGAAAGCCTGATAAACCAGTGGCATCAAACCGGACTGATTGAACCGTGCTGTAGCCTGGATGAAGCCTGTTCTGAGCAAAGTCGAAGGGCGAGGCGTAATCCGGGTTTTGTGGCCCGCTACCCGGATTCCTCCGGTGGCTCCATCCGGGCTACTTCCGCAGCCGATGAACCCTGTGCAGTTCGGGCGGATGTACATAAAGTGCCGAAAAATCGAACCCTTGCAGAACCCCATCCGGCCCACTTCACTCTGGCTTTGGCAGGGATGTCCTTGAGCCTTATAATCGACGACACAGGGCTTGCGCAGTGTGCGGTCCCACTGGTGCAGTCCTTGCGGGTAAGGGATGAGGGGCGGATCGCCCACCGCCTGCATCTGGCTGGAGGCATTGAGGATTGGACGCTGTGGCAGGATGATAGGGTGGAAGCCGAAGGCCAAGGATCAGACGATGCATTAGTCATGACCATGCGAACCCTTGTCGAAATAGGCTGCCATCAAACTGAGCGATTGATGATCATCCACGGTGCGGGTCTGGCACTGGATGACGGGCGTGGGCTGCTGCTTATCGCCCCAGGCGGATCAGGCAAGACTACTTTGGCCGCTGCGTTGAACGCCGCCGGTTATGGCCTGTTAAGTGACGATGTCGTCCCGGTGACACCGGGCGGGGAACTGGTCGGCTTGGGGATGCCACTATGCCTGAAGGCCGGAAGCTGGCCGATTTTATCTTCAATCAGGCCCGATTTGGAAGAGTCTGCCATCGTGTGGCGCTATGACGAACCGGTGCGCTATGTTCCGCCTCGCGGGCAACCGCTAACGGGCTCGCTACGACCGGGATTGCTGCTGTTTCCCCGCTACCGACCAGGCAGCACAGTGGCTGTTTTTACCCAACCCCTCGATTATGCTGTGCTCCGCATAATCGAGGCGTTGGGTAAAAACAGCCAATATAAACCACCGTACCAGCGCTTCAGTTCAACAAGGTTTATCCGCCGCGTTCGACTCCCGCCATTCTATTTGACCTGAATCGGTGCTGACATTTGCATAAGATGTTGATATAATTGGCATATTCATTCATCACCTGTTCACCCATACGTTATGCCCAGATTCGAACTCAAGCAATCGACGCGCCACATTACTTCCTATGCCGGCCTGATCTTGGTGGGGCAATGCCTTGAGGCGGCGAGGCTGGACTTGCTCGACAAAAAATTCCCCGTCCCGAAAGGTCAGATACCCACGCCCGACATCGTTAAAAGTTATATCGGGCTGCTGGCCTTGGGCAAAAGCGATTTCGAAGCGATTGAGGCGTTTAGGAAAGACCGCTTTTTCAGGCAGGCACTGGGGATTGGCACAGTGCCTTCGAGTGCCTGGCTGCGCCAGCGAATGGAGATGCTGGCGGTGGCGCTGCGCGAGGAGACTGATGCCTACAGTGTGCGCCTGCTGCGGAACGCCGAAGCGCCGGTCACGGCGATGAACGGGTTTGTCTGCCTGGACTTCGACACCTTCGTGATGGACAACAGCGGCACGAAGAAGGAATGCGTGGACCGCACCTACCAAGGCGTGGACGGCTACACCCCGATTGCGGCGTACCTCGGCAACGAGGGCTGGTGCCTGGCGCTGGAGTTGCGGCTTGGCAGCCAGCACAGCGCATTGGAGACGCACTACTTCCTGGAGCGGGTGCTGCCTCGGGCGCACGAACTGGCGCCTGCGGGTCTGCCGGTGCTGTCGCGGTCCGACAGCGGCTTCGATTCGGTGCGGCTGCTGTTCCAGCAGGACGACGAAAAGCGTGCCTGGGCGCTGGAGGGCCGCACCTTCGAGTACCTGGTCAAGTGGAACCCGC
>Ga0209697_10004361_pt1 | contig 18494 bp, 13 predicted proteins | sample AliMusrvi5mmetaG_FD_184115 | JGI IMG/M metagenome (GOLD analysis project Ga0209697, IMG submission 184115) | Freshwater lake bacterial and archeal communities from Alinen Mustajarvi, Finland, to study Microbial Dark Matter (Phase II) - Alinen... | ecosystem: Environmental > Aquatic > Freshwater...
CGGTTGCAACGAATCTTGATTCCTGTTTCAATCCACGCCCTCCGCGTGGAGGGCGACGTCAAGCATTTCATTGAGCGCGTGGAACCTCATGTGTTTCAATCCACGCCCTCCGCGTGGAGGGCGACGAGCCGTCTGACTTCGCCGGAGTGGTGTTGGATGTTTCAATCCACGCCCTCCGCGTGGAGGGCGACTACTGCCAGGCACGTACGCACCTTATCACACCTGAAGTTTCAATCCACGCCCTCCGCGTGGAGGGCGACGGCGCATGGGTTAACCTGCTCCATGCGTTAGAGATATCATGCCATAATTGCGAACTGACCTTGCGAGTGATCTTTTGAAGAACGCGATCAACTTGTTTAGGGAGAATCTCTTTGAAAATCTGCAGGTTAGACGCCGCGCGAATCTCGCGGGAAAACCGTGCTCGCTTTGGGTCCGCGCGAGAGGTTGTCCCCCTCTCTAGGCGGAGAGGTCACAGTATGAGAGGACCTTCCGGGTCGTAGGCGACCTTGGTACCGACATGCTCGACTCGCCGCTTCCATTCCGATCCAAGAAAGTAGAAGCGGAGGCTGTCCTGTGCGGGATCGGCTTCCGACACAAGGCCCGCGCGCAAGACTACCCATTGGGCAGCGTCAACGAGGCATTCAAAGACCGAGTTCTGCACCCGCTGGCCATGATTCTCGCACAACCGTGCCACCCGGCGAAGCCTGCGGCGGCCAGCAACATCAAGGGTGCATACGTCATAACTGACAAGGACCATCATGACCGGGTCATCTCCAAAAGAACGCGGGGTACGCGTCCAGTCCGCCGCGCACGTAACGCGCCAGCAACAGAGCCTGTGTATAGGGAACCAGCCCTACCGGAATCCGCTCCTTCAAGAAGGGGTGCTCTATCTCGTCTTGTTTGCGCTCCTGCCAGGCGGCGACGACACTTTTTCGAGTTGCATCGGCCATCAGAATGCCACCACCATCCTGCTCGGTAAATCCAGAGCCCTGCACTTGCCGCCGGTTGATGAGGGTTAACACCAGGCGGTCGGCCAGCACGGCGCGCAGTTCTTCCATCAAGTCGAGCGCAAGGCTCGGCCGGCCTGGCCGGTCTGTGTGCAGAAAGCCAACTGCCGGGTCGAGCCCGACGCTCTCGAGCGCCGATTCGATGTCGTGCCGGAGTAGCGCATAGACGAACGACAGCAGGGCATTGACGCGATCCAGCGGCGGCCGGCGGGAGCGGCCATCGAAATGGAATGCCTCACGATCTCCAGCTATCATGCGGTCGAAGACCGAGAAGTAAGTTTGTCCAGCGGAGCCTTCATGTCCGCGCGCTTCATCGATAGACGGGGCGCGCGCAGCCTCCAGCCCGGCCCATGAGAGTCCGTTTGCAGCCTCGCGCAACTCCTTCTCGCTCACCTCATCGGCAACCTCACGCGCTGCCCGCAAAAGGACCACTCTGCTATTTGCGATCTTTGCCGCGACAATAGTCTGTACAGTGGTGAGCGCTCCGTCCGCTCCATCGGCCATTCGATACTGTTGGCGACGCAGCAGAACGTTGCCTGAGACCGGCCCAGTCACGCGTGCCAGAAACTTTCCCTGCTCTGTAAGGAACGAGATTCCAACACCCCGCTCGCAGCAAAGCCCAAGCAGCGGCGGGCTGCATGCAACCTGCCCCCAGCACACCAGCCCTTCCAGCGTGTGCACAGGGATGCGCAATTTCAACTCCTGCCCGACCTTGATGGCAATGGTCTCTCCATCTCGGTGCAAGTAGGCGCCTTGAGTCATCACGTGCAGCGTATTCAGCAGCTTTCGCATGGTGGGATGGACCTAAACTTCCTGTTGGAGCGACCGCACTTGGCGCGCCACCCAGCGCGCTGCGCCGTCCTGCTGCGCATTGGCCTGAGGAAGGCAAACGTGAACCAAAGAGCAATTGCTGCAGTAAGCACCGGGCTGCGCCGCCGGAGTCTCGCGGCTACGGTACAGGCGGTGCATCGTGGCCGCGAGTTCTTCGGTCCGTGCGCGAAGCTCCGGCGTAAACACGACCTCTTGTCGCCGGCGGGGACTGCCGTAGAAGATCGCTCCACATGCAATAGCCGTCTGCAGCATCTCCTCCAGGCAAAGCGCCTGTGCGCAGAGTTGCACGGTATCGCAGTCCGTCGGCTTGCTTTTGCCCCGCTTGTACTCCACAGGGAACGGCTCAGGGCGGAACTCTACGATGTCGGCGCGCCCGGTCAAGTGAAGTCTCTCTGACCGAAGCCACATGCCGCGGGCCGCGCGCACGTTTGCCCGACGACTCTCTCCAGGAAGGTCCGCGCGCTCGTGCAGTAACCGCCCTTCGGCGGTTCGCCCGTTCTCTACCCAGACCTGCTCCAAGTGAATCAACGCCCACTGCCGCGGACAGAAGGCCAGATGTTGCAAGCCGCTGATCGGAAGCGCGTCGTCATCTTCAACGCCGGAACTGGACATGCCGTGCTCCCATCAATTGGCGGCGGAAACGGACGAAACCCATTCTTCCACTGAAATGCCCGCGGGCACCTGGCCGGTGAGCTCGATCTCGTAGTCAGAGCGGGAACGCGCCGGGCGGTTCTCGGCCTTCAACTCCGGACGCATCTTCGCGCTGACCAGAGAGAAGAGTTGGTCCGCCCGCGCGTCGCCGAGTTTGCCTTCGTGGCGGAAGGCGATGCAGCGAACGGGAGCCATCAGTCCGCGTGCGGCGGAGCGGTCGGTCTCGAACATGGAATTCAGGGCTTCTTTCAACAGCTTGAGGTCTTCTTCGTCGAAACCGGTTTGCTCCGCAAGGGTAGCGTTGATGAATCCGTGACAGCGGTAGAGGCCGTAGGGGACATTGAACTTGCGGCCGATGGTACGCTCCTTCTCGATGTCCTTTTCGTTTGTGACGGCGCAACGCGTGATCGCGAACTCAGCCGAGACCACCGGGTCAATGCTTCGGGCAAAGGTAAGTTGCAAGGGGCCGCGGACCTGACCGCAGTTCACATCCGTAGACATCACGGCACCAAAGGTTCGAATGTCGAAGAAGTTGAGGCACATCCAGTCGGTGAGACTCTTGGCTTTCTGCTCGTCTTTCGGCAGCTTTTTGGGCTCAGGCTTGAGTTCCAATGCGAGGTAAGCTTCGTTGTGTAGTGAATTCAGCACCGCTTTCTCGCGCACATAGATGCGCCGCCCCGGCACTTCGCAGTGCGTTTCAGAGACAAAGTTGCGGATCTTGCGCTTAAGGCAGACATCGGTGACCAAGCCCTGGTTAGTCTCCGGGTCGATGCGAGGAAGATTGCCCGCATCCGGATCGCCGTTTGGATTGCCGTCGGTAACATCGAAAAAGTAGACAAAATCGTAGCGGTTCTGGATGGGCGTGCTCATGCGGTGGCTCCTTCTTCTCTGTCTTTCTTGCTGGTGTAAAGGTCCTGACGCTGATGAAAATAACCAATGACGAATCTGCCTTGGTCTTCAAGGGAAAGCTGGCGTGGAAACCGGTCCAGCAGTGCCATGACTTCGCCCAGCCGGCGGTCGTACGAAATCTTATGGCCGGTGTCCAGCTTAGCAAGATGATGCTGCGAGAGCCGGAAGAGCCGCGGAAAAACCAAAGCAGGAGTAGTGCTTGCCGAGGAAAAGTACCGGTCCTTGATGGTTGTGTTCAATTCCCCGTCGGCACTGTCGGTCTGCGCCTTTTCGAGCAACGCAAAGAGCCGCCCACAGTTGTAGCCGGCATTGGTTTCAGCGGGATCGAGCTTCACTTTTACCTCCAATGGATTGCCGCGCAAGCGGGAGTTTCGCACCAGGCAGGCCTTGATGGCGGCGGCGCGCGCGTAGGCGACTTCGCCGTCGCTATGAATGCGGCGCAACATGGTAGCCAGCAAAGACTGCGGGTAGGCCGCACCGGTCAGCACGGAACGCGCCACGTCGCCGGCAAGCTGCGGCGAGACGTTCTCGGTGTTGAACCTGGTTTTCTTGCCGTCCCACCGGCCGGTTGCGGCCACCATGCGCCGCAGCGTCAATAGGCGATCGTTCCTGCTGTCGTACACGTCGGTATCGCGCAGGTGCTGGCCCAGTCGTTTCTGCAATTCCGCCGCATCGGCCTCCACCCAGAGGCGCACCGAGATACGCGAGGCATTGGGCGAGAGGCCGAGCAAGAAGAACTTTGTCGACTGGCCGCCTGCGTCAATCGACGTCGCTCCGGTGCCGTCGCGCAACTGCTTGAGGAGCAGTTCCGCTTCGCGAAGCCGCTCCTGGTCTTCCTCGATAGCCGGCCCGTCGTCTGAAAAAGCGCCGCCAAACATCTCGCTCAGGCTGTCCTCCAGCACGCGGGCATGATGGTCGGCCCAGAAGACCACCGTGCTGTCCCCGAGCGAGACCCGCCGGTCGCGCCGGTCAAGCAAATAGTTCAGCGCGTTGGCATACTTGAACGCGGTGATTGCGCCGACAGGCGCGTTGTAGCTTTGCGGCTTTCCGTACGATTCGTAAGCCGATGCATTGAACGAAACCAGCAACGCCCCAGAGGATTGCGCCCCACCTACACCCTTGATCTTCGGTTCATGCAGGCGCGCTATCTCGTCCATGGCCCCAGACACAAGGCACATCCCGTGCTTCACGCCGGCCTTGGTGGCCGCTGCCTGCTCCTCAGTTTCCGGTGGGGCCGAAACCCGCTCGTGAACATACTGCATCTCCCCGGCAATGCGAAACACGCCGAAGTTTGTGGCGATCTCTTTGAACGATTCTGCGTAATTGCTTGCTTGCTCCGGTGACCATGCACGCAGAAACGAGCATACGGCGCTGAAAGCCGGGTGTGCTATTCGTCCTTCAAGCTCCAGATGTTTCTTGCGGAAGGCCTCAAATGCGGTGACAGCTCTCGCGGTTTTGTCAGCATCCGGATCCGAACTCCAGCCCAACATGTATGAGGCATTGTCCCAAAGGAAGCAAGGATTGAGACCTTGACCGGGGGGCTTTCCCTGCCCCGGCACAATCATGGCCTGAGCAACCAGTCTGTTGCACACTTTCTCCTGCAAGGTTTGAAAGGAGTTCAAGCTCCCGTCCGAATTCAGCACCACACAGAAGCTGATCTTCTGAAGTGAAAATCCCGGTGGCGGCAGCTGCATTTCGATGCGATCGTAGTGCTCGGCGAGCCGTTGCAGGATCATGCCAGCGCCTCCGTAAACTTGGGCACGTTTATTACTCCGTCACGCATCGTCGCGCGGAAGAAGCGAGCTTGCATTCCGTTGGGAAAGTCGATGTCGTGCAGCATATAACCCAGTTCGCGCTCGCCCATTAGGCTACAATCGATCGATGGCGTTGCGCCCTCTGCCTCTATCAACTCAAAGTCCGCCGCGAACTCGCGGCAGCCGAGATAAGGCCGTGTGTAGCAACTACCTTTTCGAGCGCGCCGGTTGAATTGATCCAGATGCTTGGCGATGTTGTCCGGTCCGCTGAGAATTTCGATGTGCGCCTCGATGAGGTAGCCCACTTCCCGCAGCATCAGCGTCGCTCTCTGTTGGCGGTTGTCACCTTCATCCACGTAGAAGGCAAGGTTCCCTCCGCCATCTTTCATGGCCTTGGCCACCGAGCCGGAGCCAATCTTCTCTTTCACTTCGTTGCGTCGCACGGAGGTAAACTTGATCGGCTTGAGTACTGTAATGCGATCGATATGCCAGCGGATCTCAGGCTTCCAGTAGATAGCCTCCACAACGCCGCGCGCCGCCGAAGGTGTCATTGCGTCGTAACTCACCCGTTCCACTTTCATCTCCGGGCGGGTGAAACATGCCCAATCTCCCCAGCAGTGCAACTTGATGCCGAATCCCAATTTAGCCTCCTAAACACTCCACAATGACTTGTCCAACCTGGACGACGTCGGGTCAAGTCCCTTTTTGCCGGAGTAGATAGACTGGTTGAGCAAAAGCCACACGCCCGACTCATGCTCCTGGACGAAGCCTTGATCGTTCAACTGGCGCATCGCCTCTTTTCTGATAGAGACCAGGTAGGGTTGTAACTCGCGTTGTGGTACGAATGGTAAGTCTCCCGCCTGCAGCTCGTCCCGTAGAAGAGCGGCCTTCTCATCATATGGAACCAGAATAGGTAACTGGCTATCTTCAATCATGCGAAAAGCTCTGGCAGCTTGACGGAACTGAAACAGGGCACGGCCACGTGAGGAATCCCATCCCATCTTCTCCATGACTTTGTGCTTGTCCCAGTTGTCTTTCTGGCTCCAGTAGAAGAGCCGGAAGTAGGCTTCAATTGCCTCTGGAGCAAGAGGGTCAGGATAGAGAGAGAACAGTTCCTTTCGTGCCTGTGCAGCCGCGCGAAGCAAACCTGGAGGTGGCTGTTCTTCGCCTTCAAACACATACGTTAACCCCAGCGCCTGCAATCCCTCTCTGTTGCAGCGGCCGGCAGCCTGGGCGATCGAATCGAAGCCGGCTTCTGCTCGATAGACGACAGGGAAGTCGAGATCGACGCCTGCCTCCACCAGTTGCGTGCTAACCACCCGGCAAGGACTGTTTTCTTTGAGGCGCTCCCGAATCGTTTTCAGCACTGTTCGCCGATGCGCTCCGCACATCCATGTGCTCAGGTGGAAACAATCGCCGCTGTCCGAAGCAGAAGCCACCCGGTCGTAAAGTCGCGAGGCATGCGGCCGCGTGTTCACGATGCACAGAACAGACTCTTCCTTGGTAAGCAACAAGGCCAACTCGCTATCCGCCACCTTGTTGAGTTGACGAACCTCTACCCTCTTCAATGCGTGAAACAGGGGCACGGAATCCTGAATGATAGGCCGGACATTCTCCAGCCCAATTGAGAAATCGTCGCGGCGCTCCAGCGCCGGTTGCGTTGCCGTGCAGAGGACGATTGAACAGCCGTAGTTCAGTACCAGCTCGCGCAGTGCAGCAAGCGCAGGTCTCAGCAACTCAACCGGGATCGTCTGCGCCTCATCGAGCACAATCACGCTCCGCGCGAGATTGTGCAACTTTCTACAGGGAGACGTACGATAGGCAAACAGGCTCTCGAACAACTGCACATTGGTGGTAACGACCAAGGGCGCATCCCAATTCTCAGAGCCGAACTGGTTTGCGCGAGTGTTATGCGCCGGCTGGATATTTGTATGGTGTTCGACCAGTGCGGCTTCCGCTAGTTCCCCCAGCGCCGCGCGGTAAACATCCGCCGTCTGCTCAATGATGCTCGTAAACGGAATTGCGACTACCACACGCTGGAGGCCGTTCTTCAAAGCATGATCAAAAGCGAAAGCCAGTGACGAAAGGGTTTTGCCGCCGCCGGTGGGAACGTTTAGCGAAAAGAAACCTGGTTCTTCCCGAGCAGCAACTTCTCGGCAGCATTCGAGCACAATTGCCCGCTGGCGATTGACCTCAGTTGAGCCGGCTTCACCAACCTTCTTCTGTAAACTGGCGTCGAGTTGCGTTTTGAGGCCGGCAAGCAAGGGCCGCCCACGCCCCGTCCCCAGGCCACTTCGAGCCGTAGCCTCTTCGGGATTGCAGAACTCCTCGGTTCGCGTACGATCCGCGTCGACCAGGCACGAAAACAACATGCGAGTGAAGAAGGCAAGCTGAAATGGAGCGTCGTCTCTGCCGGTTTTCGTACGTCTGAGTGGCAATGAGAGTCTCGGCAAAACCGGATTTGGCCCGACAACCGCGGGTATGGAGTACAGCGCCGGATCCAGTTTGTACCGAAGCGTGCTGCGCTGCGTCGTGTCGTCGGCTGACGTTTCATCGGGAAGTCCGGTATGATGCCCAGCTATGCAAAATGCCAGGAGCTGACCGGGGATCTTCCCCACAGCTTGTGCAACGAAGCGGGCGCCAAATGTAGAGTGATCGACCCGCTTCGCATAATCGTCTTCGTTCTCCGCTCCCGCGTCAACGGAATCTGCCTCGGTGCCATGAATCTTGAGCTGAAACTCATCTGACAGCTTTCCGAAATCATGGCAGCGACCGAGAATCTCTCCCCAAAGTCGCGCTCCAAATGTGTCCGTGAAAGCGGACGCAGATTCTTCGACCTTATCGAGATGATCCGTGATGGTTTCCCAATCGGAAGCGGGGTGGTTGGCAAGCGTATGAGCGTATCGTTCAGCGAATGATCCGTTCGGCAATTTCATCTGAACCTCGGAATAAAAGTCGTGGTAACTCCGGCAGCTTGAAGTAGTCGTTGGAGGTGAGCTTGGAATTGGCGCGGAGGTTGTCCGTAGCTTCCCATAGGTCCTTTTCGAGCTTCTCGATGTCCTTGAAAGCGTCGTTCCCTTTGGCCTGCGATAAGTTCGCGTTCAGACTACCCGTCAGATAGAGTCCGTGAATCTGTTGTATGTTATTGGCATCGACAGGTTACCACCGCGACGGCTTGGTCGCCCTCCAGAAATTCCCGCGACGTCGTCTGACGCCGACCACCGGCTGGAGATGAGTCTCCGTAAATAGCTTGAAATGAGTCCAGGAAGGTGTAGAAGGCCTTTCCACACGGTGGCGCAAGGTACAAGGCCGAACAGACCTGCCAAGTAGCCTGGAGAGCATGCAGGCCAACCGACGTGAGGAAGTCGGGATGAGCCCTTTCCGGATGCACCGGTTGCCTGAGGCTTACGCGTCGTGCGAACTTGCTGGTCCAAGCTCCTATGAAGAGGACTTTCCGCGTGTTCGGCCCAGTTGCCGCTAGCCCATTCGTCCTATCGGTCTCTCTATCAACGGCGTCGGCCACACTCCCGAAAATGCAAATGTCAAAATAAAGCTAATATAATGATACACATAACATAACTTCACTCATTCCACCTGCAAATTTGAGCTTGAGCGGAAGGTGATGGAGTTGACCGAAAGCGGAGAGGCATTTCTGGAGACCCAATGGATGGACTGCCTGAACTTCAGCCGCGATCTTGAATCGAATCTTCGCGGCGTGGCGGTGGCCATGTTCATGGGCAATCCCATAATCGCGGAGGACTATTTGCAGCGGATGGCCTCGCAACGCGAGCGGGAAGCCGTTCAGATGGTACCTCGCTTAGACGCAACGGGCGCATCGCCTGTCGAGTTCTATTCCACCATGCGCGCAGCGCACGAGAGCCGGCGCATCGCAATGGAGGCTTCAGTCCTTAGAGAGTTTGAAATGGAAGTGAAGGAGGTAATCAAGAGCCAGAAGAAGAAGAAAACTGAATCAACCCAAAATCCAGAGGCTTGACTTCGCAAGAGGCAAACGCGGCACTCGAAATGCATGCGCTTTGCGCAACCATTTGATTATTGACAGCGAGAATATCTGGCGACATGAATGCATTTACTGCTTAGAAAGATTGAAAAATGACAGTTGAGAAAACGAAATTCCTTTACACCAAGCGTGAGGCCGCGGATTCAATTGGGCTTTGCGTTCGCTCCATCGAACATCTGATGGCAGACGGCCGTCTGGAGACCCGTGCTTCAGGCAGGCGCAGGCTGATTCCACGCGAGAGCCTGCGTCGCTATGCCTGCACCAATCACCCTGAGCGCATTCGTCCGTTGCCTACACCCAAAGAGGGTTGATTCCAACCCTGCAACAGAAAACCCCGGCAATCCAGCCGGGGTTTTCTATTTCTGCTTCTGTTCGCGCCAGGCTGCCTGCCGACACTGGCGGCACCGCTCGACAATTAGGTTGCCACGGCGCTCGGTGACGACATTGGTGCCAGTGATCAGATGCCCTTTCCTGCATTTCCGAATCCCATTCACCGACGGACCAAGAGGCAGGACTGCCCTCCAGTGTGCAGGGTTGCAGCACAGGTTCCCGATGCACCTTTCTGGATGCCCGAGTTCGAGTTGGGCGCCAGGAGGAAGAACCCCTTTGTAGTTCTCAAAATAGAAGCGGTGGGCTTTGTGCTCTTTCCCATCCAGGACCAATCGGCCAAAGCCTCTCTCGCCAGTGGCACCAGAATACTTCCAGCAACCTGATCCCGATATGAACTCCACCCTCGATTGCAGCGAGTCGGTTGAAATCGATGTAGATGGAGGCTCCGCGCAACTATTTGGCGCCGACTCCTTCGTTGTCCACATGTGATCTGGATTGCAACAGGTGCGTCCAATACACTCTGGCGGCGCAATGGCATGACGCAGTCGCGTCCCAGGCGCTAGCGAACCCTTCACAGCCTCGTAGAAAATCCGGTGTGCTCGCTTCGATCTGCCACCAACCATGATCCGCCCGTATCCATCGTCGTCCTTCTGGCCAGTAAACTCCCAGCATACTGTTTTTTCGATGATCTCTATCTGTTCACGCAACGAATCCGTCGATTCCATCGTGCCCTCAGCGGAGCACGTCGGACACTGTCCTGTACACGAATATACATGGCCATTTTCAAACTGACACCAAAGCGGTTTTGGTGTCAGTTTTGGGAGTATTCGGCGCTGAATAGTTCGGAACGGTTCGCAGTGCCATTAAGGGGATCGCTCCAGAGAGAATCGATATATCTAATTTATTATCAGCGTAATCGAGGTGAGTTCATGTTGGTTCGCATCAGTACGAGAACAAGGATGCGGCAGCGTTTAATGCCTGAGAACTGAGCCTAAGTCTGGTGCGTCTGCCAATTCCGCCACTTTCGCTTATTTAAAACAAACGGCTTACTCTAGCTCCGATCAGTCCCTCGCCTCATATAATACCGTGCCTTCAGTGTTGCTGCAGAGAAGTCCGCCGGCCTTCCAGCCGGCCGCCAACTGGTTGTAGGCTTCAACTGCATTTGGGGTCATTGGCGGGAAGTGGTTGCCGGCACCCGCTGTCTGTGGCCGAGGTATGACGAACAGAGCTAGCCAGGTTTCCGCTTGGCGATTCAGAACGTTGCCAAAAAAAGGAAGATCCTTGAGCGCTTTGGTCCGCAGAGAGTGGGCCAATGCGCCAAGGATCTGATTGAAGTATGGCAGAGGGCCGGTGAAGATCACCGGCCCTCTGCCACTGATTGAACTCTTGAAGAGCTACTTGATTGTGTACTTGACCGCGCCAACCAAGCTGTTGCTGTAACCGTTCGCAATGGCGATCGCGTTGATTGTCTCGGTTGCCGACACCGTGATCGCACCAGTGTACTTGGTTGAAGTGGCCGTTGGCGTTGTTCCGTTGACGGTGTAGAAGATGGTTGCGCCTGCGGTGACGTCAGAGATGGCCACCGTCTGCTTTCCTTTGTAGGTACCGGCGCCAAGCGCGAATACCGGCGTCGCTGCCACGGGTGTGATGGTGTACCTGGCGGAAGCCACGGCACTGCTGGTGTAACCGCTGACCACTGCGATTGCCTCGAGTGTTTCCGTCGCCGATACCTTGATGGGGCTGGTATACCTTGTCGAACTCGCCGAGGGTGTGCTCCCGTTGGTCGTGTAGTAGATAGTTGCGCCGGCAGTGGAATCCGAGAGGGTCACCGTTTGTGCGGTCTTATAGGTTCCGGCAGCCAGCGAGAAGATCGGCGTTGCCGCCACCAGGGTGATGCTGTATTTGGCGGTGGCAACCGGGCTATTCGCATACCCCTTGGCCACGGCCATGGCTGCGATGGTTGCCGTTGATGTCACCTTGATCGGCGCGGTGTACTTGGCCGATGCGGTTGTGGGAGCCGTGCCGTTGGTGGTGTAGAAGATGGTTGCGCCTGGAGTTGCCGAGGCGAGGGCCACCGTCTGCGCAGAGGTATAGTTTCCGCCCGGATCGGAGAATTGCGGCGGGGCAGCAACCATGTTGATGGTGATGGTGGTTGAACCCTTATCGTAGTTTGTGCCGCCGGCGTAGGTTGCCGTTATGTTGTGGGTGCCGGCAGCCAGGCCGGAGGTGGAGTAGACTGCTGTCCCGCTGGCATCCACCAGTACGGCCGAAAGCAGCGTGTTGCCGTCGTAGAAAGACACTGAACCGGTAGCCTTGGGCGATCCCGCACTCCACGAGTTGACGACTGCTGTGAAGCTCAGGCTGGTGCCCGCATTCAAATACCAGGATGAAGGCGTCAAGGCGACGATGACTGGAGCCGGCGTGACAACGAAGACCTGGTCCGGCAACGTTTGGCCTAGATAGTTCCCCTGTTCAGGATAGGAAATGATCAGGTGGTGCGTTCCAACCGGCGGCAGATCGATTGACCACGGTGTGGCGGCGCCATTCGAGTCCAGCAGCAAAACCACCGGCTTTCCGCCATCGTAGACATAGATCATGTATCCCGACTTTGGCCCTGCGTCGGTGTTGGCATTGCATTGATAGTTCGCGCCATATGCGTAGGGCGAATTCCAGCAGGAAGCTTCAATTGCCGTCGGAGCCTTGGCGACGTTGATAGTGGTTGCCGCCGAAACACCGCCGCAACTGGAGGCGCTGCCTGAATAGCGTGCGGTGATGGTGTGAGCTCCCGCGCTCAGCCCGGGCGTAATGTGCCAGTACGCGCATCCCCCGCCTTGCAATGGCACCGTGGCCAATTTGTTTTGGCCATCGTACATGTCGATGTTTCCGGTGGGAGCTGCGTTATTGCCAGAAGTAACGCAGGCGGTTATGTTGGCTTCGCCCGGGTAAGTCCAGACGGTGTTGCTGAAGCTGAGGGTCACTGTGTCAGTGCATCCCGGATTGATGGTGATTACGCAACTCGTGCTGGTTGCCCCGTTGGCGTCGGTCACCTTGATCGAGAATGTACCCGAGGCAGTCGGCGTGCCGCTAATCGCGCCCGTCGAAGCGTTCAACGTCAGGCCCGCGGGCAGCGTGCCCACCACCAAATACGTATAGGTTGGAGTACCGCCGGTGACGGTCATGGGGCCGCTGTCAAACGCTACGCCAACGGTGCCGGTACTGATGGCCGCACAGGAAACCGAAAGCGCTCCATTGATGGTAATAGCGCAGGTGGTCGTGGCCACCGCGCCGTTGGCGTCCTTTACCTGGATGGAGAAGGTGCCTGAGGCGGTTGGCGTTCCGGCAATCGCGCCGGTTGAGGCATTCAGCAAGAGGCCTGCGGGAAGCGTGCCCACCACGGAGAAGACGTAGGGAGCCGTGCCGCCAGTGACCGTCATTGCCGGACTATTGAAGACTACGCCCGCCTCGCCGCTGGTAACCGCCGAACAGGCGAGTGAGGGACCGGAAACGATGGTGATTGCGCAAGTAGTCGTGGCCACCGTGCCCTTGGAATCAGTGGCCTTGACCGTGAAGCTTCCCACCGCCGTCGGCGTACCCGAGATCAGGCCCGTCGAGGCGTTGAGACTGAGTCCTGCCGGCAGCGACCCGGTGGCAATCGCGTAGGTGTAAGGTTCAACGCCGCCCGAAGCTGTCATCTGGGAACTGAAAGGCACATTCACTTCGCCCGTGCTGGTGGCCGCGCAAGCCAGCTTCAGAGGCTGGATCGTGCAATTCTGCACCGTTGTGCTCGCGCTGCTGGTAACGGGTGTCGTATTGGTGGTGAAAGTTGCAGTGTTCGCGTGGCTTGTGCAGCCGCCCACTGGATCGGTGAACGTGTGGGAATAGGTGTAGGTGATGGGACTCGGATCCGTATACGATGCCGTGCCCAGTGAGGATTGAGAGTTGCTGTCGAGCTTATCTGTAACTGTGGCGCTGCCGTCAACGGCTTTGATCGCTGGAGTGCCAAAATTGAATTTAGCGGTGCCTGCGGCTGTGCTGGCCGGCGTGCCGCTCGCATTCCAGGTGGCTGTCGCCGTATCTGTCCCGCCGGCCGGGAGAGCAGAGTATGTGCAGGTATAGGGCACATTAACTGAGCTCTTTGCCGGAGTGGTGAGGGCGGAGCCATTCGTAACTGTGCAGGCGCCGCCGTTATCCACAACGTCCGTAATGTCCACTGCGCTGACGTCAACCCAGCTCGGATTCGAGGCCTTGATGGTGCCCGATACCTGCCAACCGGAATCCGTACCGTTGTCGTGGGTAACCGTTACGGTGTAGTTGGCCGGGGACGACGACCCTCCGCCCGTTGAGTCAACCATGGGACTATCGACAGATTTCGTGATTCCCCATGTGTAAGCGCGTGTCAGGGATGGATTTGCGTCGGCGGTAACCGTAAGCTCAACCGAATTGCCGCCGCAGGATGAGTCAAGGCAGGTATTGCCGAAGTCTGCCAGTGACACTGAGTCTCCCCCTGAGACCGTCAGGGATTGCGTGTTCTGGAGCGCACCGCTTTTGCTTACCGTCACCGCGACCGTGCCCTGGTCAGCGGGAATCACGCCGTCAGACGCCGCGTATGTGCCAACCACGGGGGCCGTCTGCTGCCACGATCCAGTGAGGAGTTTCTCGGTGACAGTGACCAGGCCTTTGGCGGTGGTGAAGTCGGAAACCGAGAACGATGCGCATCCATCGGTGCCGGTCTGCACAGTGACAGTTCCGATTCCGCTGGAACCGCTCAAAAGGTCCACGCCGGTAGCGGTAATCGGCCAGTTGGGTATGTAAGGCTCGTCGTTATCCTGGACCCCGTTCCCATTCAAGTCGTTGAACTTGCAAACGCTTATGTAGGCGACGCTCGTCTTCTTGACTTTGAAGTTGTCGGTTTTGCTGCTGCTGTCGCAGAAGCCAAAGTTCGACGCGCATTTGCTCGGATCGTAACTGGCTACAGGAATGACCCATGCCTTGTATTCGCCACCATTATTGGGCGTGGTATCGCACCAATTATGGGCATCGAAATCGGGCGTTCCGGCGCTCAGGTTGTCGGTTCTGGGTGAGGGTGTGCTGGGACAAAGCTCAACAGGCATTTCGCCGTTTGAGGAGTCGAAAGTCCCCAGCGGATGGAGGCCGGTCGGGCATCCGGCCGGCTTTGGACTGGGAACCCCTGTGATTCTTCCGCCGGAGACCACAACCTCGCGGCAGGCGATATTGTCGGCCGAGAGCAGGGTCGCTCCGCTTGGATCTGTGACCTGGAAGTAATATGTACCGTCCGGCTGCAGACCCGCGTCCTTCTTGTTCTGGGGTCCTCCGTTGAGGTACACGCTGGTCTTGGCGTCGTATATGTTGCCATTGACTGTAGTTGCTGAGGACGTGGTGGTGGAGATAGCACCGTTCACCGCAGAAAAGGATGGAAGAGCGGAGGCTAGCAGCAGAAACAAGCAGAAGCCACATATTCCGCTGTTCAGGTTGAACACTCTCGATGAGAATCCAGGCAACGAATACAGTTTCATGACACCCTTCCACGTACAGTTCAAAGCTTTCAGAACCGGAAAGGCAGCCAATCTAAGACGTCGGCTGGCCAGTGCTGATATCCCATTCTCGTTCTCCCTGTAAGTTGCGAAAATCCCACGCTTTGTTGGTCTTCTTCCACTTTTGTGGGGGCAAAAGAGCTTCGGGACCGTGAAAGGACATTACGGGTGTCGTTCGCCAGCAATTCGGAGAGATAATTGGCATCCCATTCTTCCTGTTCAGCCGCTCGTGGCCGGATTCGGGTACTGATCCGATGGGGTTTATGGGGCGGGTATTCGAACCCCTTTGTCACACGGGGTGAAAGGGAGGCCGGGCAAGCAGTTTTGCGTTGTAAAGCTCAACACTGTGCCGGAAATTGTCGCCGCCGCATTCGAGGCAACCAGTTGGAAGTAGTAAGTGATCCTCGTCCTCAATCCGGTCAAAGGTGCATTAACCGGTGTGGCCGCAGCTTCTGTCAGTCCGCCGGTCCTGGTCGTGGTGCTGGTCAGCGCCGTCTGGCTGGTTCTGTATGCGAACCAATATTGGGTCGCGGCGGTGTTCGCGGTCATTGTCGCATTCAGGGTGGCGCCCGGTTGGGCACTTCAACACCCTCCGGTTACGCTCGCGTGAACAGGCTCAGGATTGCGCCGTACGCCCTATGATGGTTGTATACAGGGTTGCCGCCCGTTAAACTGGCAGTCTGTTCAGCAATATCAAAGAAGTGAGGACGAACTCCAAACTCATGGCCACTCAACTGTCGTTCACAGGATTTGTCTGGAAGAATCTCTGGCGCCGGCGGCTGAGAACTCTGCTGACATTGTGCGGAATCGGAATGGCGATTGGCGCGTTCGTAGGGCTGGTGGGTTTTTCCAGCGCCTTTGAGCAAGGGTGGATGCGCCTCTACTCCAGCAGCGGCACCGACATTGCCGTCATTCAGCAAACCTTCCTTAACACCTCCGTTGATGAGTCGCTCACCGAAAAAGTGAAGGCGCTGCCCGTGGTGGCAAACGCCACGCCCATGATTTACAACGTCATGGACCTCACCCCGGAAGTGAACGCGCTGGCTTACGGCTGGAAGGCGAATTCCTACGAGTTCGAGTCGCTGCAAGTGCTCTCTGGAAGGCCCTTTCGCGATGGCCACGCGGAAGTAATGCTGGGCGACCTGCTGGCCGAGAACCTGAACAAGAAGCCGGGCGACACGCTTGAGATTCAAGGCTCCGCCTTTACGGTGTGCGCCATCTATCATGGCGGCTCGCCTCTTGAGGCCGGCGCGGTCATCCTGCCTCTTGACCAGTTGCAGGTGCTCAGCAGTTTGCAGGGCAAAGTGTCCACAATTCATGTGCGGCTGCGCCCGGCGCCCATCGGCGAGACTCCAGACCATTACCTGAAGCGCGCCCAGGCGCAGATTGAGGCTGCCCTGCCGGGATTGCGCGCGGTGCCCGCGGCAGAGCGAGCCAGCAATAATCAGTTCGTGCGGCTTGCGCACGCTTCAGCATGGGGCACGTCTTGCATTGCGCTCTTGATTGGCATTCTTGGCATTGCCAACACCATGGCGATGTCGGTCTTTGAACGCACGCGCGAAATCGGCATTCTGCGCGCGCTGGGCTGGAGGCGCTGGCAGGTGCTGGTTCTCATTCAGTTTGAGGCGGTGGTGCTTGGGCTGGGCGGCGGATTTCTGGGCATCGCCATCGGATCGGGCGCGCTGCGCCTGCTGTCTGCGCTGCCGCAAACGGCGAGCATCGTCACCACCACGATTCCATTGGCCGAGGCGCTGGGCATCGCGGTTCTGGCCGGGCTGATTGCCGGGGCGATTCCCGCATGGCGCGGCGCAAAGCTGTCACCGGTTGAGGCGCTTCGGCACGACTGAGACTCACCCCTTCAGTCGACAGATGCCGCGAACCGTTCCTGCAATTCACGGCGTAACACTTTGCCATTGGGGTTCTGCGGCAGGCCGCCGGGTTCGAGAATCCAGATGCGGCGCGGCGCTTTGTATCCCGCAAGATGCTCACGGCACCAATCGACCAATTCGCTTTCGATGACTTCCGAGCCCGGGTGCAGTTCAACAGCGGCGACGGGAATCTCGCCTTTCTCCTTGTGGGGCAGGCCGAAGGCAACCGCTCGCGCCACTGCGGGATGAGCCAGAACGGCCTCTTCCAATTCGCGCACGTAGACTGAGTAGCCGCCTGACTTGATCACATCCTTCATGCGTCCAACGAGGCGGAAAAAGCCAAGGCGGCTGCGCGTAGCCAGGTCGCCTGTCCGCAGCCAGCCATCGCTGGAGATCAAGCCCTGGCTGTCGCCTTTGTCTTTCCAATAATGCGGAGCAAGGCCGCGGCGGCGAACCTGCAACTCGCCGGTGACGCCGGGCCCAACTCGATTGCCGCTTTCATCCACCACGCGGAGGTGAAACGGCGGCATGGCAAAATACACGTCATTGCCGCCGGGAACGAGCGACAAGCCAACGCCCATCATGGCCAGCCCGCCAAGTTCCACCATGCCGTATCCGTTCAGCATTATCGGCGGAATGCGAAGCCCAAGCGGAAAACGAACCAGAGCGCCGTAGCTGCGCAGCCGCTCCCGAACTTCAGCGGGCAGGTGGTCGCTGGCCGAGAGATACACACGCACGCTCTTCAACCGCGCAGGATCGGGATTGCTGTTCACCAGGCGGCTGAACATGGCCGGCACGCCGACGAATGTGGTAATCCTTAGCCGCTCCACAAGGCCCAGCGCGCTTTCCACGTCGAATTTATCGAGGAAGCAGCCGCGAATGCCCGCCATCATTCCGTAAAGCGAAATGCTCACTGCCATGATGTGCGACCATGGCAGCGCGATCAGCGCCAGGTCTTTCGACGACAGAAACAGGCCGGCCAGCACAGTGGATGAGCGCGCTCCCAGTAGAGCCAGGCTTGAAAGCGCCGCTCCCTTTGGGTGGCCGCTGGTGCCCGAGGTATGGAAGACCGCGACCGTCGCGGACGGATCGATCGCAGTCGGAGGAAACGGCGCACCTGTATCGCCAGCACGCACAAATCCGTCCAGCGTTTGTGTTTCAGCATCCGCTTGTATCCAGACGCGAACATTCAACGCGGACCGATCTTTGATCTGCTGTTCGAAGATCGCTTTGTCGGTGACCAGAATGTCTGTGCCGCTTTCGGCAAGAATGCGGCTCACTTCACTGAGCGACAGCTGCGGATTCAGCGGAACCGCGATGCCTCCCGCTCGGATGATGGCCAGAAACCAGTGAAAGGAATCGCGGGTATTGGTGCGAAAAACAGCGACCGGCTGGCCAGGTTTCAGTTCAATTAAACGGCGAAGAAAGGCATCGATGGTTTGAACTTCGGCGTGCAGGTCGGTCAGGTAGAAAGGGCCGTCGTCCCCGACCGACACTTCGCAATCGCCTTTTCGGCGCACCAGTTCGTCAACCAGATTGGCCACGGTGACGCTGGGGTCTCGCGCGAGTTGAAT
>Ga0209697_10004362_pt1 | contig 18494 bp, 9 predicted proteins | sample AliMusrvi5mmetaG_FD_184115 | JGI IMG/M metagenome (GOLD analysis project Ga0209697, IMG submission 184115) | Freshwater lake bacterial and archeal communities from Alinen Mustajarvi, Finland, to study Microbial Dark Matter (Phase II) - Alinen... | ecosystem: Environmental > Aquatic > Freshwater...
GGAAAATAGAACCGCAGATGAACGCGGATTTACGCAGATAATAAAAGAGTTGTGTCGATAGCCAGACTAACCCACCGGGTTAGGCCCGAATTCCGTGCAAACCTCTTAAAATCAATGTTCATCTGCGCCTGCGGTTTCATTTCTCTTTCTAGGGTCATATGCGTCCGGATCATGGGCAAACAGGGCGATTTGCCGCATCGCCTCAAGGAGGGGCGATCTCCGAATCGCCTCCGCCTATGGAAAGCCAATGGAGCGGTGGCTTGCCTCAGCTCATTGGCATCTCATGGGATGGCGAGCCTGGAGACTCGCGGTCCATGCGGCGGATCGGAGTCCGCCGCTCCTTGTTGCGCAATCGTTTACGGTTCCTTGTTCAGCCTGCTGTGCCTGCGGCCGTAGGTGAAGTAAATGGTCAGGCCGATGGCCATCCAGATGATCAGCCGCAGCCAGGTATCCAGATCGAGAAAGCACATCATGATCAGACACAGCAACGCGCCGATGGTCGGCACGACCGGCACCCACGGGCAGCGGAACTTGCGCGGCAGGTCGGGATTGGTATGGCGCAAGACAATGACCCCGACGCATACCAGCACGAATGCCAGCAAGGTGCCGATGCTGCACATTTCGCCGAACAATTCACCCGGGAGGAACGCCACCGCCGAACCCACCAACACGGCAAACAACATGTTGGATTTCCACGGCGTGTGACGCACCGGGTGAATGTCGGAAAACATTTTGGGCAGCAGCCCGTCCTGGGACATCGTGATGAACACCCGGCTCTGGCCCATCAGCAGCACCATGATCACCGAGGAAAAGCCGCAAAGAATGGCCGGCACGATGAGTTGTTGCAACCAAGCGAATTGTTTGGGCATGTGACCGAGCGCGGTGGCCACCGGTGCCAGTTTGTCCACCACGCCGTGAAACTCCTTGTAGTTGGCAAGACCGGTGATGACCCAGGAAAACAGGATATAAAGAATCGTGCAGATGAACAACGAACCGAGAATGCCGATCGGCAGGTCACGCTGCGGCTTCTTCGCCTCCTGCGCCGCGGTGGATACCGCGTCGAATCCGATGTAGGCGAAGAAGATCAGTCCCGCGCCGGTCAACACCCCCTGCCAGCCGAAATGATAGATCGTATTGCCGCTCGCCAGGATTTCGCTGGTGCGCGCCGGGATCATCGGCGTGTGGTTTGCCGGATTCATGTAGGCCCAGCCGAGACTGATGACCAACAGCACGATGGTGACTTTCAACGTCACCATGACGGCGTTGAACCACGCGCTTTCCTTGGTGCCGCGGATCAGCAGCAACGACATCAGCACCACGATCGCCGCAGCCGGGAGATTGGCGATGCCGTGTACCTTTGTTCCATTAGACAGGGTTTCGGTGGCGAATGGCGAAAGTGCGAGTTGGACGGGATCGGTGATGCCGAGATGTTGGCAGTATCCGAAACAATTCCTGAGAAACCCGATCACCATGGCAAACCACCCACCCGGATCGGTGACGGCGACGGCATCGAGTTGTTTGCAGAATTTGACAAAATAGGCGGACCAACTCACGGCCACGGTGCCCGCGCCGATGGCATACTCCATGACCAGGTCCCAGCCGATGATCCATGCCAACAGTTCGCCCATGGTGGCATAGGTATAGGAATAGGCGCTGCCGGCCACCGGCACCGTGGATGAGAACTCCGCATAACACAATCCGGCGAAGGCGCAGGCCAGCCCGCTGATCACGAAGGAAAACACCACCGCCGGTCCGGCATTGTCCGCCGCCACCTTGCCTGTTAGGGAAAACAGTCCGGCGCCGATCACCACCCCGATGCCGAGCGTGATCAATTGGATGGGGCCGAGCGTGCGCTTCAGGGAGGGGGCCGCATCACCCTCACCGGTGCTGGCCTCGGTGATGATGGCGGTGATGGGTTTCTTGCGGAACAGACTCATGATGGCGGGGATGGGGTTGGAGTGGAAGCATCCGCCGCGCCAATCCGCCAGCTGAATGACGTGGGATGGCGGGCGGATGACTGCGGAACCTAGGTGGGCTGCCCGGAATTGGCAATCCGTCTTTTTGGGAGTCTTTTTGGGAGATTATTGCCCGATTGCCGGATTGATCCCCGGCGAATCCCTGCCAGAGTGGCCGCACGCATGGCCCGCCACTACTCGCTCCACCGCCCGCATCCGACGTCCGCGTCCGGCATCGATTATGTCGCGGCGCTCAACGAGCAGCAGTACCAGGCGGTGTCCTCAGCACCCGGTCGGGCGCTGGTCATCGCCGGGGCCGGCTCCGGCAAAACCCGCACGCTCACCTACCGGGTGGCCTGGTTGCTCGACCACGGGATCGCCGCCCGCGAGGTCCTGCTGCTGACCTTTACTAACAAGGCGGCCCGCGAAATGACCGAGCGCGTCCGCGAACTTGTCCCGCATGACACGTCCGCGTTGTGGGCCGGGACCTTTCATGCGATCGGCAGCCGCATCCTGCGCCGCCACGCCGAGGATCTCGGTTTCACCCGCTCGTATTCCATTCTCGACCGCGACGACCAGAAGTCGATGCTCAACGCGGTGATTTCCGCCTGCGACATCGATACCAAACAACGCCGCTTCCCCAAGCCTGACGTGTTGGCGTCCCTGTTCAGTCTGATGGAAAACACCGGTGCCTCGCTCGAACAGGTCATCGCCAAACGCTACGATTCGTTCTACTCGTGGACCGAGGAAATCGAACGCGTCCGCCAAGGGTACATCGATAAGAAACTGGCGACCAACTCGCTGGATTTCGATGATTTGTTAGTCATGACGGTGCGTTTGTTCGAGGAATTTCCCGACGTGCTGGCGATCTATCGGAACCGTTTCCATCACATTCTGGTGGACGAATACCAGGACACCAACGCGGTGCAGGGACGCATGATCGACCTGCTGGCCGGCGCTTCCAACAGCCTGATGGTGGTGGGGGACGACGCGCAGTCGATCTATTCGTGGCGCGGTGCGGACATGGCGCTCATCCTGGGATTTCCGCGGCGCTATCCGGGTGCCAGGGTGTTCACCATCGAAACGAACTACCGCAGCGTGCCGGAGATCCTCGACCTGTCAAACGCGGCGATCCGCGCGAACTCGGGCCGCTTCGAGAAAGACCTGCGCTCGTCGCGCGAGGCGCTCGGCGTGAAACCCGCGCTGGTCGCCTTGCCGGATCCTAACAGCCAAGCGGCGTTCGTCGCCCAGCGCATCCAGGAGTTGTGCGATGACGGCGTGCCACTGCAGGAAATGGCGGTGCTCTACCGGGCGCATTTCCAAAGTCTGGAAATCCAGATGGAACTCACGGTGCGCGGCATTCCCTTCACCATCACCAGCGGGTTGAGGTTTTTCGAGCAGGCGCACATCAAGGATGTGGCGGCCTTCATGCGGTTCGTCGTCAATCGCCGCGACGAGGTGAGCTTCCTGCGCATGGTCGGTTTGTTGCCGGGCTGCGGACCGGTCGCCGCCGCCAAACTCTGGAGCGAATGGCTCAAATCCGGTTGGGCCACCCGCGAAGAACTGCCGCCCAAATGGTCGGAGCTTTTCCTCCATTTCAAAGTGCCCAGGAAATCCGCCAAACACTGGGAGCAGTTATGTTATACCTTGGACGAATTGACACCCGACGGCCAATACGCCCGGCCCTCGGACATGATCTTCAGCATCCTCAAAGGTGTTTATGAGGATTATCTCGAAGCGAGTTATGACAATGCCGAAAGCCGTCTCGGCGATATCCAGCGTCTATCAGAATACGGCGGGAATTTCGAGGATATTCTGGAATTCCTCGCCCAGCTCTCGCTGATGAGTTCCGTGGACGGCGATCCCGCCGCCCAACGCAACGACGCGGATGACAACAAGGTCACGCTCTCATCCATCCACCAGGCCAAGGGTCTCGAGTGGCAACAGGTGTTCCTGATCTGGCTGGTCCACGGCCAATTTCCTAACGGCAAAGTCCTCGAAACCGAGGACCTCAAACTGCTGGAGGAAGAACGCCGCCTGTTCTACGTCGCCCTCACCCGCTCCAAGGACGGACTCTATCTGACGTTCCCGATGACCAACCCGAAATCCTACAGCGGCGATGTCATCTGCCGCCCGTCCGGCTTCCTCGACGACTTCCCGCCCGACCTCGTCGAGGAATGGGACGTCAGCGGCGACGATCCGTGGGGGGACGACGCGCCGTTTTGAAAACGGCAGGGTGTGGCGGCCCCGCCGCGCCTGTTAGGCGGTAGGGACAAGCGGCCTCGCTTGTCCCACTTCGCCCCCGAGGGCGGGATGTCATGTTCGGTTCATGATCCGCGCCTCAACCCAGCCCACGGGGAGCCAATCAAGCGCGGCTTGCCGCAGTGGATTGGCACTTCATGGGCCTGCGAGTCTGGAGCATCCACCGCGCGTTGGCGGACAAACACTGGACTAACTTGATAGCAAACGCACCAATTTAGTCAGGAAAACCTGTTTTGTAACCCATTGGAAATCTGTGGTGGAAATTCAGGTTAGTGGGAAGACTCGCGGTCCGACCCTCGCGGTCCGACGCCCGCCGGAGAGGATCTAACGCAGTCCGGGTCCGGATAAAATTCTGATCCAATCCGCGATTTTATTTCGTCCCATCGGGACGATTCATAAAAGCCCGGCACGATGTGCCGGGTCGGGCCGTGGCAGATGGTCCCGCGTCCTGAAAGGACGCCTCATCATGGGAACGACTGCCGGGATCGCAAACTGGACAACTCTCACATGAATGCCGGGAAACCTCATGAACCGACCCTTCAGGACGGAGATGCCATTTGGACTCAATCCCGGCACTTCGTGCCGGGCTCTTATGAGAGGTCCCTTCGGGACCCGAACCAAAGTCGTTCATTTTCATGAAGCCCAATCGCCGGAATAGCCGAGACGTTCGCGGAGGGCACGCAGATCCGCGGCGGCGAGCAGGCCCATGTAGCGGGCCTGTGTTTTGTCGATGAGGATGGAGGATTCCTGGGTCACCATCTCGTTGCCGTGGGCATCGGTGATGACTTCGATTTGGATGGTGTCCACTTTAACCGCAGCCTGGTGCTTTCGTAGAATTCCGCAGCTTCGCGTAACTCGACAAGGGCTGGTGACAGAAATCGGTAGGTCATCGCGGAAACATCGCGCGCAGATCGGCTATCGCTTGAGGACCGGCAATCGCCTCGATGCTCCCGTCCCGGAAGGCAGCCATCCGGCTGTCGGCCTCGCGGACCCATGCCGCCTCCAAATCGATCGGGCGACGGGACAAACTCGCCAGCAGCCTGTCCGCCAAAACAACCCGTTCGCGGTCGGGCAACCGAAGGGCTTCTTTCTCGATCATCGAGGCTTCCATACGCCATCAAACTAGGTGCCCACGCCCATGATTGCAATCATTGAGTTCCAATGGAAAGGGTCAGTTTGACAGCGACTGTTCCCGGCCGTTTCCCCGGCGGGAGAGGTTTTTTTTGCCGCAACGAGCGGGGCGGAGGAGTGGTCCCGGGGGATCCGGGAGCTTGAGAATCCATGGGATGGGACGACAGTTTTTCTGGAAATCGGGCGGATTTTCCCCAAAAACAGCCGGAATCGTGAAATTTATCTCTGAAATTCGCAGCTTATGTGGCTTGGTCTCAAACACGGGTCTTGCATCCGGCGGGTTCTCCGCCTTGGATGGCGGGACTCTTTACGACTCACCCGCCACCATGCCCGCCACCGACCCCACACGCAGCCTTCAGACACTTCCTTCCGACCAGCTTCGGGCGCTCCAGTGGCGTTTTGCCGACCGATATGATCTGACGATGATCGTGCAAACCGTGCGCCCGATTGCCCGTGGCCCGGTTGCGCGGCTCGTTGCCCAAGGCGGGCGCAACACCCACGAGTGGACCGCCGAGAAGAACGCCCTGCTTTCCATCTACGATGAAAGCGGGATTACTGCCGCCTTCCTCAACCCGGAATTTGGCGGATTCATTGAAGGACCGAAAAACCTGGCCCTCGCACTGGTTGCCTTCGAGCTTTCCTGGGTGGATGCCGGAGCCGCCACCTGCAGTCTGGCCAGCAATCTTGGCGTGGCGCCGATTCACGAACGTGGCACGCCCGAGCAGGTCGCCCACTACATGCCGCTGGTGAGTCCGCCGGCACCTGGCGATTCGCGCGTTCCCACGCGGGTGGCATTCGCACTGACCGAGCCGATTCCCTTTGTTGGGGTGGAAACCGGGTTGTTGAGCGGCAAGATGCGGGTTTCCTCGTGGGTGGACGGTGAGGAGCCCATGCTCCACATCGACAAGCGTGGCCGTTTCATCACCAACATGGATTTCGCCAACGTGGTCACTGCTGCGGTCGATTCCGCCGACCCGCGCATCAAGGGCAGTGGCATCGTCATCCTCGAAAAATCCGATCCGGGCCTGTGGGATTCCGGCGTGCCGACCCGCAAAATGGTCCACCAGCTTTCCTCGACCTGCGACCCGGTTTTCAATCTCCAGGTGCCCGCATCCCGCATCGTCGGCGGCTACACCGTCAAGGACGGCGTGATCATTCCGAATTACACGCACAGCGAAATCATCGAAGCCGTCTTCCGCCGCACCCGCGTCACCGTCGGCCTGATGACCTCGGCCAAATTGCTGTCGTCGGTCGAACCGATCATCCGCTACCAGCGCAGCCGGTTCCGCGGCGGCGAAACCGGCACCCCCGGCTCGCCCCGCTACGACTTCGGCTTGCAGACGAAACAGGATGTGCTTCATCGCCTGATCGATGTCTGGGCCACCGGCGAGGCCGGTGCCGCGCTCGGGTTTGAAACCGCCCGTCTGTTCGACCGGCTTGATCCGTTAGACCGGGTAAAGGACCGCATGTTCGTCGAGCAAGGCATCAGTGGCCGCGCCGTGTTGAAGCTGTTCACCAAACTCCAACAGGAAGGCGTCGAGTGCGTCACCCTGCGCCGTCAAGCGGAGGATGCCCGCGACAACGCCCGCCTGGCCGAGTTGGAGGCCAATCCGCTGGTGCAATATGCGATCCTTGACGCGCAGGCCAATGTCTTCTGTCCCGCCTGCAAACTCTGGAATACCGGTTACGGTGCCACCATGATGCGCGAGGCGGTCAGCCTGATGGGCGGCTACGGCATCACCGAGGATTGCCCCGGTTTCCTCCCCCACAAGTGGATGGATGCCCAACTCGAGGCCACCTACGAAGGACCGGAAGCTGTCCAACGCCGCCAGCTTTCCATCACCATGACCAACAGCCTGTTCCTCAGGCAGTTTGAAAACTGGATCGCGGACCTCAGGGAAATCGCCACCACCCAGGCCGACACCGGTGCCTCCGCCCTCGCCGCCGCCATGGATCTCTGGCTCTGGGCCATCAACCACCTGCAAACCGCTACCGATGCCAACGGCGCCAAAATCTATCATCCCAACCGCCAGGGCGTTACCTTCCCGCTCGCCGACGCCCTCTGCTGGCTGATCGCCTCCCGCCAGCAGATCCTCGATGTCGAGGAACTCGGGAAGACCGGTGCCGATGATCCCGCCGTCGCCGAGGAACTTCCGGGAACCCTCGCGTTCTTCAGTGACCTCTGCCTCGTCCAGGCCAGTCGCGCCGCCGGCGAAGTCTCGCGCATCTGCAGCGAAATCGTCTTCGGCTACCACCCGCGCCCGAATGGCTCCTGTCCAGACGTCTCCGGCCTCGATACGTTCACCAGCCTGCGCGCCAAACTCGATGCCGCAGTGTTCGGCTTCGGCCTCGCCAAAGACCGCGCCGCCAACGCCCTCACCACCGTCATGATCCCCGAAGCCCTCGATTATCCGATCTAAGACAGAAGACCATGAGACAGAAGACCATGAGACAGAAGACAGAAGACAGGGAGACAGAAGAAAAGAGAAGATGCCGGTTCGACATATCTTTCTCTTGTCTTCTGTCTTCTGTCTTCTGTCTTGGAGCGCAGCGGTCTTCTGTCTTTGACTGATTACTGATTCACCATGTCTGATTCCGCCGCTTTGCATTCTGGCACTATAGATCGTCCATGCATGGACGCCGATATCGTCTGTGTCGGCTTCGGCCCGGCAGCGGCAGGCTTCCTAACAAAGCTTGCCGCCGCCGCTGTGAACCCGGATGGCAGCCCGGCCCTCGAAAGCCCGTCGATGCCAGGCATGCCCTTGCAAGTCCTCTGTTACGAGCGCGCCGATGACGTCGGCTTCGGCGTCTCCGGCGTCGTCACCAATGCCACCAGCATCCGCCAATCGTTTCCAGAACTCGACCCGACGCAAATCCCCATGGCCGCCCGGGTCACCGACGAAAAGCTTATCTATCTGCTAGATCCGCTCGGGGCCAGCCGCCGTTCTTTGACGATGCGTATGGCGGACAAGGCGATCCGCGCGTTGCGCGGCATCCTCAGGGTGAAGTACGATGCGATGGTACTGCCGTGGATCCCGTCATTCCTGCACAAGAAGGATGGCTTGATCCTTTCCATGGGTCAGTTCACGCAGTGGGCGGGCAGCCAGGTCATGTCGTCCGGCGCGGTACAAATCTGGCCCGGCAGTCCGGTGGGTGAGGCTGTCATTGAAAACCAGGCGGTCACTGGTGTCAGGTTGATGGACCAGGGAGTTGGCAAGGATGGCAAGCCCGCCGATGGATTCATGCCGGGCATGGACGTGCGCGCGGCGCTCACCGTGGTGGCCGACGGTCCGGTCGGTGCGATCGGCCAGCAGTTGGACAAGGAATTCGGCGTTCCCGCCGGCCACCACCTGCACGATTGGGCGCTGGGCATGAAATTTGTTGTTGATCTTCCCGCCGATTGTGAACTCGAAGCGGGCACGGTCCTGCACACGATCGGGTATCCCGAGCCGGAGATTTTCGGCTTCCTCTATGTGCATCCTGACCGGGTCGCATCGCTCGGCATCTTTGTTCCCTCGTGGTTCGACAATCCGGCCCGCACCGCCTACCGCTATCTCCAGCACTGGATGATGCATCCCTATCTGTGGCACCACCTCAAGGGCGGCCGCCTCCGCTCGTGGGGCGCCAAATCCCTCCAGGAATCAGGCCTCCGCGGCGAACCCCACCTCGCCGGCGATGGCTTCGCCCGCATCGGCGAAGGCAGCGGCTCCACCAATGTGCTCACCAACTCCGGCGTGGATGAGGCCTGGGCCACCGGCGTCCTGTTAGCCGATGCCGTCATCGAATTGTTACAGGTCGGCAAACCCTTCACCCGCGACAACCTCGACGAAAGTTATGTGAAACGCCGCCGCCAGAGTTGGGTTGCCACCGATGGCCGGATCGCCGCCAAAGCCCGCGATGGATTCCAGCGCGGCGTGGTTCCCGGACTGATCGGCACCATGCTCACCGGCCTGACCAAAGGCATGCTCTCGATGCCCGGCCGCCCCGGCCCGCCGCATTCCCGCGTCACCACCCTGGAAAACTACTACGAAGGTCGTATTCCGAAGGACGAGATCGCCCGCATCCGCAAGGAATGCGATGCCAAGGGCATTGCCGCCAACGGCATGCTCATGGAACTCGCCGGCTGGCCGGAAATCCCTTATGACGGCGAACTCCTGGTTACCCACCAGGACGCGCTGCTCATGGGTGGCAAGGTCCAGGCACCCGCCGGCTATGCCGACCATGTCGGGTTCCTCTATCCCGCCGAGTGCGAATCCTGTGATTGCAAAATCTGTGTGGAAATGTGTTCCGGCCAGGCCATTACCCCCGGTGAGGACGGCCGCCCCGTCTTTGACCGGGAAAAATGCATCCACTGCGGTGCCTGCCTCTGGAACTGCGCCAAAGCCCACCCCCACAACCCCGAACTCACCATCGTCAGCTTCCAAGCCGGTGCCGGCGGCCTCCACTCGGCCGAAAATTAGACCATGAGACAGAAGACAGAAGACTGGAAGACAGAAGAAAAGAGAAGATGTCGTTTCGACCTTTCCTGTCTTCTGTCTTTGAGCGCAGCGGTCTTCTGTCTTAACGCCACTTCAGCTTTATACCCATAACCACCAAACACCTCACTTCATGTACTCCATCATCGTCTGTGGCAGCCTCGTTCCCGATCCGCTGCAAACCCTCGAACCCATCACCGGACCCACGGGCCCGGCCTTGAAAAACGAGATGATGCTGCCGTCATGGTTGGATCCATGGGCAGGACACGCGCTCTATGAAGCCGCCAACCTCGCCGCCAAACACCCCGGCAGCAAGGTCTGGCTGGTGAGCCTCGGACCCAAGGCCAAGTTGCAGCAGGTCATGATGACCGTCGCCCAGAAGGTGCCCTTCGAACTCATCGCCCTCGATGGCTCGGCCGGCGGCTTCACCGACGCCGCGGCAACCGCCGCCGCCCTGGCCGATGCCATCAGCGCCATTCCCGGCCTCGACCAGTCAAAACTGCTGCTGTTCGGCGGGTGGGAATCCGCGTCCCGCGGTGCCGGAGCTACGATGCAGATCGTAGGTGAGCGCCTCGGCATCACCGAACAATTCCAGGGCGTCGATTCCCTAACCGTCGGCGAGAATGGCAGCCTGCGCGTCATGGAGCGCGTCGAAGGCGGCAAACACCAGATCTCGATCTGCGACAGCCCGCCGGCCGTGTTCGGCTGGGCCACCGGCAACCTGCCTGAACCCCGCAACAACCCGCAGGTCGGCATGGCCAACATGCGCGGCATCATGCCCGCCCTCCAGAAAGCCAAACCCTCACCCGTCGGCACCGGCGACATCACCTTCGCCTCGGTTTCCCTTCCCACCCAATCCCGCACCACCCAAATTATCAAGGACATGCCCGCGGAACAAATCGCCGCGGAAATCGTCGCGTGGATCAAGGGATAAGACCCAAGACCATGAGACAGAAGACAGAAGAAAAGAGAAGAGGCCGGTTCGACATATCTTCTTCTTATCTTCTGTCTTCTGTCTTGGAGCGCAGCGGTCTTCTGTCTCTTCCGAACAACCTCTAACGTCTAACTACCAACTCTTAACTTCGCCCCACATGCACTTATTCCTCACCCACACCGAACCCGACGGCACGCTTGCCAAGTCCGCGCTGGAGGCGCTTGCCGCCAGCATCCAACTCGCCGAATCGCTGGGCGCGCCGATCAGCATTGGCCTGATTGGTGAGAATCCCGGCCCGGCCGCGAATGACATCGCCACCTGTGGTGCGGCGAAAGTCCTGACCGTTTCCGGGGCGGATTTCGCGCAGGCCCGCTATGCCACGGATGCGGCGGCGGCGGAAGCCCTTTGCCGCGCCACGGCCGCCACCATCATCACCGTTCCGGCCACTTCGCGCTGGAACCGGATACTGGCGGGTGTCGCCCACCGCCTCGGCGGCAGAGCCGATACCCATATCACCGGCCTAACAGTTTCCGGCGGGCAGCCGCAGGTTTCCCGGTGGTTTTACCGGCAGCGCATGGAAGCCGTGTTCACCCGCGCCACCCGCCCGTGGCTGCTCGCCCTGGAAGGCGGCATCGCCACTGTGGCGGCGGTTTCCAACCGCCAAGCCGATACCCCCGCCCCCGTGGAAGAGGTCTCTCTAACACCTCCCGCCGCGCGTACCCGGGTCACCGGGTTCGAGGCACCCGCGTCCGACCAGCAGACGATCCGGCCGGATGCGGGGTTGTTATTTGTTACGGGTGCCGGGTGGACGAAGAAACAACCGGACGGTCAGGTCAAGGTAACCGAGGCTGCGGCGTTGATTCTGGATTTCCTGCAACTGACCCGATCATCGCTGGGTAGCACCAAATCGTTGGTGGATCTCGGTGGCGAAGGCCAATCCGTGTTGCCGTTCCTCAGCCATCTCAACCAGGTCGGCCAGACCGGATCCACCCCGCGCCATGCCCGGGGCCTTTCCACATGCTGCCACGGCGAGGAACCGCATACCGTCGGCTGGCGATTCATCGGCGAACGCCGCGCCATCAGCCTGGATGCCAACTGCGGTTGGGCTCGTGGCAAGGCCGACATCCTCTACGTCGCCGACGCCTTCGACGTCATCGCCAGAGTCAACGCCCTGCTCGCGGGCTAACGTGGCGGCGGTTTCCAACCGCCAAGCCCAATCACCCGCCGCGCCCGATCCGTCGAACCTTGGTTGGTTGTTCAGTGAGGCACCAAGTTGCGCTTGCGGGCCGGGCGGGGTGGATTATTGTTGGCTGTTGGATATTGAAGTGACGTTAGATCCCGCCCCATTTTCCTGTTTTCCTGCTTTCCTAATTCAGTTTCAACTTCGGTTTTCGGGTTCATAACTCATTCTTAATCCGTTTAATCCGTGGTTTCTATTTTCCTCTTTAGGTTTACAGCTCCTAAGGATACCCGGCGAGGGGTTAGGGTTTGATGATCTCCAAGCGCATAAAGCGGCTCTTGGCATCGGTGACGGGCTGGGTGTCCAGCACCTCGACGCGAACGGGATTTCCTGTGCCGACTTCACTGACCGTTGACGGTCCGCCCCACACGCCGTTAGTGCAGGTAGCCGTGATGTGCCAACTCGTGGGGGTCAGGGAATCGCTGACCAGGACATGCAGGATCACGTCCACGGCATCGGTGTTGCGATTGAATGTGAACGTGAGGGTTGCCGGATTGCGGGTCAGCATCCCATCGGTGCGGGCCAGTCCGTCGGAGAGAGCCGTCGATGATCCGGTGGCATACTTCAGCAGGTTCGGAAAACCGTCGTGCAGAGGATCGGCCATGTCACCGCTGATGTTCGGGTCTAGCAATTCATCCGGCGTGAAGTGGTTGGTTTTCCACGCCTCGTAGGGCGATGCCGATATCGGAATCAGCCGGCTGAGACCTTGGTGCGCTTCTCCACCGATAAAGCTGAAGGATCCGCCTACCCAGATGGCCCCGTTCACTTCAGCGAAGCAATAGGCGTTACTGTCGGCCCCCACGTCGAAGTCGGTATCCAAGCTGCCATCGGCATTGAGGCGGCCGAGGCGTTCGCGCGGCTGTCCGCCCAGCGACGTGAACCAACCGCCGACCAGAATCTTGCCATCGGCTTGCACGGTCAGGCCGCCGACGTAGGAGGTGGGTGCCGGGGCAAAGGTCGGATCGAGGGTGTCGTCGGCATCCAAGCGGGCCAGATACAAGCGGCTCTGGCTGCCAACCTGGGTGAACATGCCGCCGATCACGAGCATGCCATCGGTCTGACGGCGGAAACAGAAGACCGTTCCGTTAGGGGACGCCGTGGCAAACGAAGAATCCAGCGACCCATCAGACTTGAGTCGGCCCAAGTAACTGCACGACTCCCCGGCCAACTCGGTGAAGTTGCCGCAGACCAGGATTTTGCCGTCAGGTTGCACAAGGATGTCGCGGACATAATCGTTGGTGCCGATGATCGTGAAGGTCTCATCCAAATTGCCATTCGCCTCAAGGCGGGCCACGCGGCTGCGCGCGACGCCGCCGATGTTAGTGAACTCACCGCCTATCAGGATCTTTTCGTCCGGCTGGAGGGCTATGCAGGACACACTGTAGTTGGGGGACGGGTCGAACGATTCGTCCAACGTGCCGTCGGAATTGAGACGGCCAAGGTAATTGCGGGTTTGCCCGGCCAGCGTGGTGAACGAGCCGTTCACTAGAATCTGGCCATTCGGCTGGATAACCAGACTGGCGACCGAACTGTTAGCCCCGGGGTCGAACGTGCCGTCCACGCTGCCATCGGCATTGAGCCGGGCCAGATTTTGGCGTGCGATTCCCCCGACATGGTCGAACCACCCGCCCAGGATGATCTTGCCGTCCGCTTGGACGGCGAGCGCGTAAACGTGACCGTCGGTCTGCGGCGTGCCGCTGTCCGGCAAGGTTTGGCTGATGGTGTAGCGTGCCGTGCCCGACCACTCGTTGCTCGCCGCGTCGGTCACGGTGCAGGTGAAGGTGCCGGGCGCGTTCTTGGTGATGCTCGGCGTGGTGTCCCCGGTACTCCACAAGTAGGTGTACGGTGGAATGCCATCAGAGGCGAAAACCGTGAAGGTTTGCGATTTTCCAGGCGTGCCAACCGAAACCGATGGAGGCGACACGTAACCATACAACGACCAAACCACGGTGAGTGTGGCCGGGGTGGATAGCACACGGCCAAACGCGTTACTGACGAAACAGGTGTAATTGCCGGAGTCGCTGTAATAATCCACCCACGCCAGATTCAACGTGGTGGTGGTGGTCCCGCTATAGTGCTCGCTGTCGCTGAGGTCCACCCCATCTTTGCGCCACTGATAGAGCAACGTCTCGTCACCGGTGGCGATCACGGTGAAACTCAGCGGATTGCCGTAGACGCCCGTCTGTGACTCCGGTTGCCGGGTGATGACGGGCGCACGCGGGTCCGGCAAGGCCGAGGTGATGTGGAGTGACCAACTGTTGAGCGTGCCGCTATAGCCGCTGCTCTCATTCACGATTTCCAGAACCCAGTCGCCGTTGACGTCTTCTCCATCCAACACCGACAGCGGGGTTGCCGGGATGTAGCTGCCGGTGTAGGGCGGGCTGCCCTCACCCATCGGAACGCCGGCCTCGTCATCCAGCGTCGTGTTCACGAAACCCTCCTCGCCATAGAGTTCCCAAGCGTTGATCATATTTACGCGCGTTCCCCACGGGCTGATTAAAGACAGCCCAAGGCAAGAGTTATAGCAGAAATCGAGGCTTAAGGTCACATTGACGTCCACAATCTTTCCCGTTACGCCGCTAATGGTTGCGGTGGACGTCATGGTCGCTGCTGCCGGGATTGTTTTCGGAACGTCCGTCGAAGGAATGGTGACGTCCGTCGAGTCAATGGGGTCGTAACAATTCCGGTATTGGAATGTCAGAATGTCGTGGTCGCCCCAAGCTAAGTCCGTTGCCGCCGTGAACCCGACATAGGCAGCGGTGTAGCCGAGAATGCCGGCCAGATCCAGTTCCCGGCTCAGGGTGGGAGTGGCGGGACGCAGGCCGGTCTGGTTCGCCCGGACCTCCATGTTCGTGCCGTCGTAATCCACCCACGCATACCAGACGTTGCCGTCATCGAACAGCGGACTCACGTCCGCTGTAAACGGCGCCCCGCTGCCGTGATCGACGTCGCCATTGAGATTGATGCCCAGGTGATTGGAACTGGGGTCGTTGTGTTCGGCGCTCTGAAAGGTGTCGAATTCCACCGCGATGCTGGGGTCAATCCACCTATAACCCGGCCCGGTACAGTCACCACCGGTGTTGTTAACGACGAGTTGAATCACAAAGGCCAGTCCGTTGCCGCCTGTGTCCGTGCCATCCGACCAGTATCCGCCTGGGTTCGTGACGCGAAACTTGAAGAACGCACTGAACGTCGCGGCATCCACCTGCTCGGTGGTGAAGAAAGTGCCGCGTTGCCACAAGTCGGCCGGCACCAGGCGCAGCACATCTCCATCGCCGGTGCCGACCACCGCCGCGCTCCCATTGATGGTCAGCCCGGTGGTGTCGCTGAAGTTGCTGAACGCAAGATCCACCGCAGTGCGTGCATTGAAATCAATGGTGTTTTGATCTGGCCCTACCACCACGGACTGCGATGCCGGTGTGAATCGGATACCTGTTTTAGCGGGTGTGATTGTATAAGTTCCTGCTGCCAAGCCGGTGATGGTGTAGATGCCAGACTCATCGGTGATCACCGGGCTTCCCGACGGTGTGGGCGTAACGGTCACGCCAGCCACCCCGATGCCATCCTGCATGATCGTGCCGGAGATCGAGTAGGTCACGGCTTCCGCCACGAAATCCACGTAGGTCAGGTCTGAGTCGACCGCTACCGTCCACGCCGATGGCGTGAAGCTATATTCGGCCTTCGCTGGAGCAACGGTGTAGGATCCCGGATGCAAGCCCGTGATGGTATAGTGGCCGGATTCATCCGTGGTCACGGGCGTGCCGGAAGGTGAAGGCGTGACGGTGACTCCGGCCAGGCCGACTCCCTCATGGGTGATCATACCGGAAATCGAGAAGAGAGTGACCGGCGGAAAGATGATGTCGTCTATCCAAACCGCATCTCCTGAGTAGCTTCCACCCTCATCCTTGATATACTCCCACCGGTAGGTGTGAGTGCCAGCCGTGACGAGGTAACTCCCCCCAGTGTACCATCCGTTAGATCCTGACCATTGATTCTGGAACATCCCGTCGATTGAGAAGCGAAAAAAGTCGTGCCATTCTTCGGTGTAACCATGCCAAAAAAAGCTGACGTATCCAGCCTCACCCGTCAGGGTGGTCTCCAGGTAGGTGTGTTGATTGTCGGCAATGGTGCCGGCTTTCGCCGAATAGGTTCCGCCATGCTGCGTTGTGCTATCCAGAGTCCAACCGGCATCGCCGCCAGTCACCCATGGCCATGCGGTTAGATCGCCCGTCTCAAAACCCTCGTCGATCGGAAATGCCGTCGCGGCAAAATTCACGTCGGTCTGGTTGGGACCTACAGTCACGGATTCTGCTGCCGGCGTGAACGTAAAGCACGGCTTCGAGGGGGTAACTGTGTAGCTTCCATGGGCCAGGCCGGTAATCGTGTAGTTGCCCAAGTAATCGGTATAGACCGGTGTTCCCGAAGGCGCGGGGGTAACGCACACAGAGGCCAGCGGCACACCTTCGCTGGTGATCGTGCCACTGATGCTCCACGGACCTATCACCTCAACCACGGACTCCACAATGTCCGTGCTGCCATTGGCCGCTGTGACCTGCAGCGTGACCGTGTGGGTTCCGATAGGGAAGCTATGGCTCGTTGTGACCCCGGTGGCATCCGGTGTCGCGAAGTCCAACCCGTCGGAGGCATCGAAATCCCACTTGTAAGCGCTCAACGTCGAGCCCGGCGGCGGGAGCGAAGCGGTCGCGTCAAAGGAGAACGTCACTGCATCGGTGACCGGATCGCGGGCAACAAACGTTGCCTGCACGGCCGCCACCGGCCCGTTGATCCGGTATAGCCCGCCGCCGGCGCCATAGGATGACGCGCCGTAGATGCTTCCGTCGCTGCCTTGGATTACGGATGTTTGGGGTGAGCCGCCGTCGGTGCCGCCGGTGAAGCTGTACAGCCTGGCGTAACCGGTGCCATTCGTGTTGATCTTATACACGGTGCCATCGTTGTTGGTGCCCCCGGAATAGGTGGTGCCGTATAGCGTGCCGTCACTTCCCTGCACGACCGCGGCATAAGGCAACCAACCATCGCCCGTATCGCCAAAGACCTTGAGCATGGTGTAACCGCTACCGTCCTTATTGATCTTGAAGACCGTGCCAAGTCGAGAACTGCCAAGCGGACCGCCAGACCGAGTGGTGCCGTAGAGCGCCCCGTCTTGGCCTTCAATGAGCCCGGAAGGAGCTTCCTCCCCCTGATCACTTTGCCGGTAAAATGTCTTCAGCTTGACAAAACCGCTGCCGTCCGTGTTCATCTGAAAGATCGTGCCTGAATCCATTCCTGTACCGCCTCCATGCGGCATGGATCCATAGAGTATCCCGTTGCGCCCCAGCACAAGCGCGGCATCGGGATTGGTCCCATCGAAGCCATCGATCTGCCGTAGCACGGCGAAGCCGGTGCCGTTGGTGGCGATGGTGAAGATCGTGCCTTTGTAGTTGGTCCCGCCATACTGTGTGGTGCCGTAGAGCGCACCGTTGCCATCTTGCACAAGCCCCGCCGCGGGTGAGAGTCCGTCAGCCGTGGCGCTGGTGCTAAAGTTCTTGAGCACCGTGAAACCGCTGCCTTTACCACCGCTGCCACCGGCCCGAGTCGTGCCGTAGAGCGCGCCATCGAGGCCTTCGAGAACCGGCGCCATCACTTGCGATCCATCCGCGTCATTGAAGTTCCTGAGCACCGTGTAGCCGCTGCCGTCCCTGTTGATTTTGAACACCGAGCCACTGTAGCTGGCGCCCCCGGAAGAGGTCGTGCCGTAGAGCACGCCATCTCTGCCCTCGATGACATTCGCTGCAAGGCTGTAGATCGGCTTGATCACATCAAAGGTGACCGGCAGCTCGGCAGCCCTCGCCGTCATTTGGGGGTAGGTGCTGGACAACGTCGCGATAACGAAAAACAATAAACCAGTGTTGGTTCTCATGGCTGCTTTTCTCCTTTGGATAATTATGGTGATCCTGCCTGCCTTGCCAAGGATTTTCTGGAAGATTTTCTGGAAGATCTGCGGGCGGCGGATTCTGTGGCTGTGCGGGCGCTTTGAGCGGTGTCAGAGGGATTCGAGGACGAGAATGCGGCCATCGCCGAGTAGGACCTCCTGGGCTTGCTAAGTTGGGCGTTGGCCGAACCAGTTGGTACCGGGATCATCGTCCGACTCTCCGCCAGCGCCGAAGTGCGAATGGAGAGCGCTGTCAGACTCCACCCATTCTCTGATCATGGCCAGGCGAGTCTGGAGACTCGCGGTCCATCGGAAACCGGAATTCCTCCTTGCGGATCAGATATGGCTAAACTATTGATGGGTGGCAGGAGATGACAAGGTTTCAGAAGGAGTCATCCGGCACGAACCGGATCCAGTTGGAAGATGCGTTGAAGCATCTGCTGGATTGTGATGAATCCGGGCGTGGGGCCACGGTGGACAGTCTGGCCGGGGCCTTGTCGCGGTCGCGGCGGCATGCGGCGGAAATATTGGGGCATCTGCGTGGGCGGGGCTTGGCCACGCAGATGCC
>Ga0209697_10004364_pt1 | contig 18484 bp, 19 predicted proteins | sample AliMusrvi5mmetaG_FD_184115 | JGI IMG/M metagenome (GOLD analysis project Ga0209697, IMG submission 184115) | Freshwater lake bacterial and archeal communities from Alinen Mustajarvi, Finland, to study Microbial Dark Matter (Phase II) - Alinen... | ecosystem: Environmental > Aquatic > Freshwater...
GACCACCACCTTGTTGGCGCAGTTCCTCATCAATCTGTTGAATGCCTTGCCAAATAAAGTCTACTCGCCGATCGTGCTTAAGCCCATCTTGATCTAGCTCCCCTTGTATGAGGGGTTTTAGGATGCCAATATCAAAAATAAAGGCTAGCCAGACTTGATTGTTTTGCTGGAGAGTGTGATGAAGGGCTGCGTTGTCATAAAGACGCAGATCACGACGTAGCCAAACCAGTGCTTTTTTCATAGCCACTATCTTATGGGGGAATGCTAAAAGGCGCTTGAGTTGGGTAGAATTTCGGTAAAATAAACCCACATGAGCACGGCTAAAAAAGCCCCTGTGGATAAATCTCTAAAATCCACCCAAACCCTAAGCACGGGGTCATCGATCTCCCATTCTGCCGATCACCTAGCAAATCAGTTTTTAATCGCTATGCCAGGTATGGTGGATGAGAATTTTGCTGGCTCTGTCATTTACCTTTTCGAGCATACGGAGAGGGGTGCGATGGGTTTGGTGGTGAATCGGCCTACCGAGGTTGATTTAGCAAGCTTATTTGACAAAATTGAACTCAAACTTGAAATAGCTCCGTTGCTACAGCAACCAGTTTATTTTGGTGGGCCTGTGCAAATTGAAAGAGGCTTTGTTTTGCATGAGCCAAACCCTGAATGCGCTTACTCATCATCCCTTGTAGTGCCAGGAGGCCTCACCATGACCACCTCCAAGGATGTGCTAGAAGCGGTGGCGAATGGCCAAGGCCCAAAACATTTTCAAATGACCTTGGGATATTCTGGTTGGGGCGCAGGGCAGTTGGAAGAAGAAATTGCCCTTAATGGCTGGATTAATGTTCCTTTGAGTCGCGAGGAAATGGCAGAAATTATCTTTAATACCCCTTCTAGCCAGCGCTACGAGCGGACCATGGGTCATCTTGGGTTTGATCCCTCCCATCTCTCTGGCGAGGCAGGACATGCCTGAGGCGGGAAAAGAGCTCACAGTAATGGCTTTTGACTATGGCACTCGCAGAATTGGGGTCGCCATAGGTAATACGCTAACTCAGACTGGGCAGCCTATCCAAACCATTGCTGAAAATGGGGATGATGCTCGCTTTAGGCTTATAGAGGCCTTAATTCAGGAGTGGCAGCCTGCTCAGCTGGTAGTTGGCATGCCATGCCATCTAGACGGTGCCGCCCATGAGATGAGTGGTAAGGCCAAACGATTTGGAAATCAGTTGCATGGCCGTTTTCATCTGCCGGTCGATTGGGTCGATGAACGGTATACCTCAGCTGTTTTGGAGGGAAATCCAGAGATGCGGGACAATTTGGATGCACAGTCTGCTGCCTTAATTTTGGAGCAGTACTTTCATGAGAAGAATTAGGATAAGTTGAGATGAATGCTGAGCAGTCTTACCTAAAGTTACTAGAGGTCTTGCGCACGCGCAAGATGTCAGGAGAGGTTTTTGAATTGGCTGGTTTAGCCATGGGCGGAGCATGGATTGCTGAGCGTCTGGCTGGTGATTTGGGTCTACCCCATTATGGAGTGATTAACGTCGCCTTTCATCGTGATGACTACGCTGAAAAAGGGATGACTGCGATTCGGACTGCTAAAACAATGCCCACTCAGTTGCCTTATGAAGTGAACGGCGCACATCTTATTGTGATAGATGATGTTTTGCTAACCGGCAGAACTGTACGTGCCGCATTAAATGAATTATTTGATTTTGGCAGACCGGCGAAAGTAGAGTTAATGGTGCTGGCTGATCGGGAAAATCGTGAGCTACCTATCACCGCTGATTTTGTAGGTGAGCAAGTGCAAGTACCTGATGATCAGGTGCTTGTCTTAGAAAAAAAGACCGACGGCAAATTCACTTTTCAACTTGAGGATTGCGACTGATGAGTGAGTTTATACAACCATTTAATCAATTTAATGCTGCAGGCGATTTAACGCATCTGGTTACTCTCGAAGGATTGCCTAGAGAGCAACTTGTTTACATTCTAGATACTGCGCAGCAATTTGTCAGCGTGACTGACCCTGCTAGAGAGGTGAAAAAAGTTCCCTTACTGCGTGGTAAGAGTGTCTTCAATCTCTTTTTTGAAAACTCCACACGCACTCGGACTACTTTTGAGATTGCGGCCAAGCGCTTATCAGCCGACGTGATTAATTTAGATATTTCCACATCCTCTACCGCCAAGGGTGAAAGTTTATTGGATACTATCGATAACCTGGTAGCAATGCAGGCAGATATTTTTGTTGTGCGTCACAGCGTTTCTAAGGCGCCGATCGAGATTGCTCAACATGTACCTCCGCATGTTCATGTGGTAAACGCAGGAGATGGTAGCCATCAGCATCCCACGCAGGGCTTGTTGGATATGTACACTATGCGCCACTTTAAGAAAGATTTTAGTGGGCTTAAGGTAGCCATTATTGGCGACATTGTGCATAGTCGAGTTGCCAAATCAAATATTTGCGCATTACGAACCTTGGGTTGTACTGACATTCGCGCCATCGGGCCAGAGAGTCTTTTGCCTATTGATTTGGATATGCTGGGGGTTAAGGTATTTCATAGCGTGGAAGAGGGATTGAAGGGGGTTGATGTAGTGATGACCTTGCGCATTCAAAAAGAACGGATGGAGGTTGGTCAGGTTCCTGAGGGTGCTGCTTTCTTTAAAAAATATGGGCTTACACAAGAGCGCCTAGCATTGGCTAAATCGGATGCGATTGTGATGCATCCAGGCCCCATGAATCGTGGTGTTGAAATCGATTCTGCCGTTGCGGATGGTCCCCAGTCCGTGATCTTGAGTCAAGTGACATTTGGCATTGCGGTGCGCATGGCGGTGATGTCAATTCTTGCTGGTAATTAAATCGTAAGCCTGTGACCCAAGTTCAGAAAAAGCATTGGTTAATTCTGTCGCATGGCTTCAATATGGATGGTCGAGCATCCAGCCAGACCATTACTGACAAAATTCCTTATTTTCTGGATGCTGGAATAAAGCCAATCGTCCTTAGTGCTATTACCGGAAAGAAGGACGATCGGTTCCAGCACAAACAATTTTTAGCCTGGGGCCCAGCAGCATTTCGTTTTGATTTCCGCCACTGGATTGCGAATAAGTATGGGCGCGGCTTTTTATACAAATTATTGACTAGAACAGTTTCCATTCTGCTAGCCCCATTGATTGGCCTGGAAAAACTTTCTTTAGGGTATTCAAGTCAATGGTCATGGGCTATGCCAGCTTTTATGCATGGCTTGAGATTAATTCGTCAAAAAAAGGTTAACTTGATTTTCTCAACAGGGGGCTCGTGGTCTGCTCATTTGGCGGGATTGTGGCTAAAGAAGAGGACGGGCTTACCTTGGATTGCAGAAATTCATGATCCATTAGTCATCCGAAAAGATCCAAATGACCAAGGCTTTAATAAACCTAAAAATCGTGACGCGCAATTCCGTCAATATCTAGAAAAACAAATTTGTAAATATGCTGACTTAGTATGGTGGTTTACTGATGGTGCATTGCATTACGCAAAAGTAAGAAATGTTAATTTAAATGCCAGTAATGATGCTCGTGGCATTGTTGTTATTCCTGGGGCGGAGCCACCAGTAAACAAATCTAACGCCTCTCTACACGCATATGGCAATAAGCTGAATTTATGCCACTTTGGCTCATTGGCTAAAGATCGATCGCTTTCTACGATTTTACTTGCAGTCTTCGCGTTGATAAAAAAATATCCAGAGGCAAGAGAGGCAATTCAGATACATGCCTATGGAGCCCCATTGGATGAATTAAGCAAGCAAGCGATAGAAAGTTTTGCTTGCCAAGATTTATTCCTTGCGCATGGTAGATTAGAAATGGATCACAAGACCAGCAAGAGTGGGCGCGAAAGAGTGATTGAGAAGATGCAGATAGCTGATGTACTCATATTGCTGCACGGGGATGATGAGTGGTGTGCTGAATACATCCCCTCTAAATATTATGAATATCTATGGACGGGGCGGCCGATTTGGGCCATCACCCATCGGAATGTCCAGCTCGATGAAATGATTCAGGAGCGTGGTGGCTACTTGAGTCACTCTGGTGATCTTGAGGGTATTAATATGGCTCTTGAGAGAATTTGGTTGGATTGGAGCGGCAAGAAACTACTACGACCCCAATGGATGCCGATTGGGGTGGACCAAGCAGTCGCTACAATTCTAAAAAATGTAGAAACTCTATGACCCGACTAGTAAGTCAATTTAACTTCATGAGCGCTGAAAATATATGCTGAATTTTGTTCTCTACTGCTGTACATTCCGCAAGGATTTAAAAAGAACGGGAAAACTCGCTGAAAGTATTCAGCGACATAATAAAATGGGTATTCCCTTTTATATTTCGGTGCCAGCAGATGACGTCGATTTATTTAAAGAACATTTGAGAGATTACGATGCCATCATATTTGATGAGCGGGATATCTTTAAGGCTAATCCAAAGTTAGACATTCAAAGTTTATATGAAATTCGTGGCGGTTTAAGGCAGCAAGTTATTAAATCGGAATTTTGGAGACTGGGTATCTCTGAAAATTACTTGGTACTCGATTCTGATTGTATTTTTATCCGAGACTTTGATGAGTCAGATTTTATTGCAATCAATGAAGTGCCATATTCAATTGTTCATGAAGGACGTGATGTACTTCAGGCCACTGAACGATTTGGCCCCAAGAAAATTCGCCAGCATTTTTTGGCTGATCGTGAACCTATTAAAGCCGCTTTGGGCCGCTCAGGTATTACGTATGATTATGGGTACGCTCCATTTTTATGGAGTAAAAAAGTTTGGCAGTCGTTGGATGAACAATACCTTATCCCCAATTGCATGAACTTCTTGGATGCGGTATTACTCTGTGGCTCGGAATTTACGTGGTATGGGGAGTCCCTAATTAACTTTAGGGCCATCCCCATTTATCCTCGTGAGCAATTATTTAAACACTATCACTATGAACATCAGTTGTGGGCTGATCAAGTTTTGGGTTATAAAGAAAAACTTCTTGCCTATGATTATTTGGGCGTTGTTTATCAGTCTAACTGGGAAAGCTGGGGAGATTTTGGCCCATCCAGCAAAGGGATCCTCTCAAGAGTGTGGAGATCGGTTAAGCGTGCTATTAAAAAGATGCAATTCAAACTATCCTTGCTCCTAGGTTTTTTCTAATTCCCTATGGAAATGCTTGCGCTTCCTACGATTACGTTGCTATGCGTTGAAACAAGAGACCCAAAGCTGGCCCATTGGGCGATCGAGCGTTGCTGGGCGGGTGCCACCTTCGCTAAAACCGTTTTAATCACCAGCCTTGAAAAAGTAAAAGAGCGTAAAGCGGGAATTGAGTATGTTCAAGCGCCAGCGATTAAAAGTACCAAAGACTATTCGGAGTTATTGTTATCAGGTCTGAGGCAGTATGTGGAAGGAACCCATGTTTTGGTGATTCAGTGGGATAGCTTTGTGATTCATCCAGAACTTTGGACTGATGAGTTTCTAAACTATGACTATATTGGTGCAGTATGGCCACATCACCCCCAGGCCCCAGTTGGGAACGGAGGTTTTTCTCTTAGATCAAGCAAGTTGTTAAAAGCGTTAGAGGACGATCGCTTTGTGAAGAAGCACCCAGAAGATTACTGTATTTGCGTTGAAAATAAGGCATTCCTGGAAAGGGAGTGTGGCATTCAATTTGCTCCGGTTGCACTAGCGGAGCAGTTTGCAGTAGAGCGAACACCTTGGCATAGGGCCTTTGGGTTCCATGGATTTTTTAACTTTGCCTTTGTTTTAAATGATGCAGAGTTCGCAGAGTTTATGCGCTTGAGTGATACACATGTATACGGAGGCTTAGACAGTTACGATCTCGCCTTTGAATTGATCAAGTTAAAGAAGTTTTCAGCTGCCAAACTGATTGGGGAGAGAATTCAATTCCACTGGAAATTCCGAAGGCAGTTTTTGAAGTTAAAACTAATTCTGTTTAAATTAAAAATATGCCACTAACCTATATCATTTACATCACCGAGTTTAATAAAAATGTTGGCGGTGTTTGTGCTATGCATTACTTGGCGGATTGCTTGCATGAACTTGGAGAGCAAGAGGTATACGTGACCACTGGTATTACTAATCCTATTTGGTACGCTAAAATAATCGATTTAGACACACCGTTTTTCTTAAACGGGAGTTGGTATGACAGGCTTTATCGATCTTTATCGCTTATTAAAAGCCAAGCAATTCCAAAAACTTTTAAGCGTAAGATTACTCGCACTCTTTTGCGTCTTTTCCCTAAGATGCTTTGGCATTTTTTCGACAGGGATAAGACGGTTGTTATTTACCCTGAAGCGACGAATGGAAATCCCCTAAAAGCAAAACACGTAGTCAGGTGGATTTTAAATACTCCAGGTGTATGTGGGGGTGATGGAGTTTATGAGACGACTGACCATATATTTTTGTATCACGATTTTTATACAGTGAATCCCAGCTACCATGTGCAGGGCATCTTGACTGCAATTGATCTTAAAACGCAATTGGCTAAATTTACCAATCAAGAGCTTACTACCAGGAAGGGTGGGGCTTATCTTGTTAGGAAAGGTTTTTATAAGAAGCTAGATCAACATCCAGCAGACTTTATCAAAGCCGACGAAATACTTGAGAACAGCAATTATGATGAAATGGCTCAATTTTTTAATGGCATTGAAACATTCATCTCTTATGACCATATGACTTTTATTTCTGTTCAGGCTGCCTTATCCGGGTGTAATTCAGTCATTATTCCTGACGAAAACGGCGAATTCTCTAAGGAGCATTTAATACAAGTCAACCGCATTAATGGCGTAGCTTATGGGTTTGATGATCAGCAGTGGGTTGAGTCAAGCAAGGATAGGCTTAGACAGCACTTAATAGAAATAAATCAGCAATACATGGAAACTGTGAAGAAATTTCATGACTATTGCAACTTAAAAATAGGCTAGTTTTTATAATTTAGGCGAAGGTCTGACAAAATAGTCTTCACAACCGTTTCTGAAAAATGATTGATATCAAATTTTTTTGCCTCCGAACTTAAGAGATATTTTTTGATATTGGCCTGGTAATCATGATAGGTATCTTCATCTATTTCCTTTAGAAATTGATGAACTTCTGCAGTATCTTTGAAATCGCTTCGGTTAATAAAGCAATTTGCAGGGATATGCTCCTTGATTGTTTCAGAACCCCAATACACAGGGACGCACCCACTGAAAAAACAGTCAAATATTTTTTCCGTAATGTAGTCTGGTAAATCTGCTACATTTTCATAGCAATAAGCAAATTTAGCTTTAGATAAGATCGTGTGTTTATTCTCTACTTCGCCACGAAAACTTGGGAATGGCTTGTAAGCAAATAGTTGAGTGGCGAGCCGCTGAATTCTACGAACTACTTTATTTTTAAAGGTATATGCCCTGAGGGGCTTATCCCAACCCATACCGTAGAGATGAAAATCTAGCGGTTTATTTTCCTCATACCATCTGATAGTCTTAATGCGTTCTAGATAGAGGTCAGAGTTAAGTGAGAATGGAAAAGTTTTGTTTGAGTTAATGAGACAGGAAAATAAGGTACGATCATGAAATGGAGAAAAACTTTCTACCCTGATGCGATTGGGTAAAAAAATCTGAGTTACATTTGGTAGCTCAAGTAGGTTTCGGTTAAAGGCAAAGACTCTTTTAAATTTTCTGAGGTAGTTAATGTCAGCATTTTGAGGGGTAATGTATGGGTTCTCAATCGCCATTAAGTAATTGATTCCTTCCGGCAATGCCCCCGTCTGACCATCTGAAAAAAGATTAAAGAGGGTTTTTCTACCTTCATTCAAGTCAGGTGTATTGAGTTCAATTCCATTTTTTAGTAAAAGATTTCTGATTGGGACCGGTGTATAGCTTGGATCATACAGATGGTGATTCAAAACGTCGAATGCAGAATTATGAAGACGGTCTATTTGTATGAAATTTGCGTATTGCATGGTTATATGGCGCTCATTAGCTTTCAAGAAATCTGCTGATGTCCTGTGGCCTTAAATAACTCTGCTCTAGATGTAATGAGTTTCCAGGGATGGATACGCCAAGATAACGGCGAGGTTTTTTTCTAAAAGAAAATTTAAACGGTATTTGCTTAAGGAAGCGTTTTTTCAGCAAGGTCTTTTGTTTTGTCAACACGCAAAAGATATCGAAGTCAACATCTCTATTCATGGTTTTGGTAATGGACCAAATATCTTGATCTTCTTTAAGGGTTTTGCCATTGAGTGCAAAGCTCATGGTGGTTGAATTTGTCGTACGCCATATAGAGAGAGGCCCCTCAATGACCTCGGTAGACTCTGAGTACTGATTCATTTTTGCATATGGATTGAGTGGCATATTGCTGGCGCGATATTTATCTGGGTGATCATATAGAGTGACATAATCAAATCGCTCAAGCCCCTCCAGCAATATTTCTGAGGCATTTGGCTTGTGAAGGTAGTCATCTTCAATGAAGTATAGATAATCATCATCATTGGCTTTTGAAAGACCTATTTCATAAAGTTTCCAAAATGATCCAGGGTTTCCCAAATTAGTAATATGCAGTTCGCTAAATTGATATTTAGTCTTGAGGTTTTCTAAGAGCTCACCATCGCAATTATCTGCAATACAAATGATTTCCCAGTCCTTAAATACTGAGGTGAGATTATTGAGGGAATCATATTTATCGATACCTTCAACTTTTAATTTTGGATAGCCCCTACTACTAATTCGGAAGAGTATAATTTTTTTCATAGAGTCTTTCCAATTTTTTTTGTTACAGGATCAACATAGTGAAGCCAGTGCGCCTTACTATCTATTGGAATCCAAGTTTTCTGGGCATGACCAAGCCAAAATTTTGGAGCCAGAAATAGTCCACCAGGATTAGTAATTTTTGAAAAGTAGCCACCCCACCATGCAAAAGAACTTGCTGACAATATTCCGCCTCTACAGAGAGTCATCATTGAAAAATCAACCTCTTCGCTCTCTGAGGAAATAAAAATATCATCTTGATTTGAAAAATTTTCATTAACCCACAGTAAGTCATCAGACATTAAGATAAAATATGGGCTGTTATATTTTTCCCTCATTAACTTCATGCAATATTGATAAAAATCCAACGCCAAAACTGCTGGGGCCTCAACAGACGGAAATGCTAGATAGTCTTTGCGTCGAATATGTACAAAAATAAGGTTCTTATGACCACCAATTTTTTCAGAAATGACATGCTTTGCTTTTTTTAATATTGCGAGATTTAGATGTAATTTCTCAGCAATGTTGTGGTTAATTAAATTTTCTGATTGAAAATAAGCTGTGTCGCAATAAAAGATTTTCTTAAGGAATCCTGGCTGCTTTATAAAATGGAAAGTATTATCAACTTGTACTTCTTTAATAAAACCTATCAACTTATATTTTTCAGAGATAAGCTTAAATCTTTTTTTCCCAATGCGTCTAATAAGGTAGTCAAATAATCCATTTGATTTAATGATGTCGAGACCGCTAAAGTATTTTTTTAGGGCTTGCATACCATAAATGTATATGGGGCCAGTTGAATCTATTTTTCTTAAACCACAATATTGAAAAAGTTGATTTCCTAGCCTCCCACCTTCAAAGAATATTATCATTTTAATTTTTTAGGTGGGTGGTATATTTTGTGTTTGGGAGTGGCACATGAACGTCTAAACATTATTATATGTGGGGCAAACTAATTTTTATACAGTTTATGTTTATCAGTCTGGCGTAGATAGGGGTAATGTAATGCTTTTGGTAACAGGCGGCGCAGGGTTTATTGGCGGTAATTTTGTTTTGGACTGGCTGGCCAATCCATCTGCTGAGGGTATCGTCAATCTCGATAAATTGACCTATGCTGGCAACTTAGCCACCTTAGAGCCCATTAAGGATGATTCTCGCCACATATTTGTCCATGGCGATATTGGAGATCAAGCCCTGGTCACTCGCTTATTAAAAGAACACCGTCCTCGAGCAATTATTAATTTCGCCGCAGAAAGTCACGTAGATCGCTCTATTCATGGGCCATCTGATTTTGTGCAAACTAATATTCTGGGTACTTTCAACCTGCTTGAGAGTGCTAGGGACTATTGGAATGCTCTTGAAGGTGATCCTAAAGAGCAATTCCGTTTTCATCATGTCTCTACTGATGAGGTATATGGGTCACTGTCCGCATCTGACCCTGCCTTCACAGAAAAGAATGCTTATGAGCCTAATAGTCCGTATTCTGCATCCAAGGCGGCGTCGGATCATCTAGTGCGCGCCTGGTTTCATACCTATGGGTTCCCAGTAGTCACAACGAACTGCTCGAATAATTATGGACCTTATCATTTTCCTGAGAAGCTCATACCCCTGGTCATTCTGAATGCCCTTAATGGCAAGCCATTACCTATTTATGGTGATGGGCAACAAGTGCGTGATTGGCTTTATGTTGGTGATCATTGTGCAGCTATTCGCGAGGTATTGGCAAAAGGTAGGCTGGGTGAGACCTATAACATTGGCGGCTGGAATGAGAAGGCTAATCTAGATGTTGTTAAAACCATTTGCTCGATACTCGATCAGCTAAAACCTCGGGCTGATAGCAAGACTTATGCAGATCAGATTGCTTTTGTTAAAGATCGACCCGGCCATGATCGGCGCTATGCCATTGATGCTAGCAAGATAGAGCGTGAACTAGGTTGGAAGCCTGCAGAGACTTTTGAAACTGGTATTCGTAAGACTATTCAATGGTACTTAGATAATCCGCTGTGGGTGGAGGGTGTAGTAAGCGGCTCCTATCGTGATTGGCTTACAAAGCAATACAGCTAGAGATGAGAATCTTAGTAACTGGTAAAGATGGTCAGGTGGGGCGGGCATTTCAGAAAGAATTTGATTGTCTGTTTGGAAGTCAGAATCTCCCTGTTCAAGTCTATTACATCGGTCGACAAGAGTGCAACCTTTCAGATTTAAGTGCTCTTGAAAAATTGCTGAACGATTTTCAGCCAAATCTGATCATTAATACTGCCGCCTATACAGCGGTAGACAAAGCAGAGCAAGAGCCTGATCTTGCTTTTACGATCAATGCACTAGTGCCGGAGGTCTTGGCCAAATATGCAGTGACTCACAATGCAAGCCTGATGCATTACTCAACGGATTATGTATTTGACGGTGAGGGATCAGATTTCTATTTGGAAGATCGTCCCGTTCATCCTTTAGGCATCTATGGCAAGAGCAAAGCTGAAGGGGAGCGTTTAATTATTGATGCATTCTCTAAGTCTAATAATGCCAATGCGCGCTATGCGATCTTTAGAACCAGCTGGGTATATGGTGAGGGTGGGAATTTTATTCGTACAATTTTGCGATTGGCAAAAGATAGGGGCGAGATAAAAGTCATTGCCAATCAGTTCGGCGTACCTACAAGTGCTCAGTGGCTTGCAACTCTTAGCAGCTTCTTCTTATTGGACTTATCTCGAGCTAGGGATATTTCTTTAAGGGATTTTCAGTCCGGTATTTACCATGTTGTGCCGTCTGGCGAAACAAGCTGGCATGGCTTAGCGTGTGAGGCCGTAAGAGTTGCTAACGAGGCTGGTGCATCTCTTATGCTAGCCGTTGAGGGTGTCAAGCCCATTCCTGCTGTCGAATACCCTCTGCCGGCACCTCGCCCCATGAATTCCCGTCTTTCAACAGTTAAATTGGCTACGGAGCTAGAGCGGCTTGAGCTTATGTCAAAATTGGCTGACTCAAACAATGCTTTGAGTCAGCCATGGAGTGAGCTAGTGTGTACCTATGTCAAACAATTAGTGGCACAAGGCGATCTTTAATCAAAGTATTAACTTAGGTGTAGGAGTTGGGGAAAGTTATGACGGTAAATCAAGCAGGGCGCAAAGGGATTATTTTGGCAGGGGGGTCTGGCACACGTTTGTACCCAGTAACACAAGCCGTATCAAAGCAGTTGATGCCAGTTTATGACAAGCCCATGGTTTACTACCCCCTGACCACTTTAATGTTGGCGGGCATCCGAGATATTTTGTTGATTTCCACGCCGCACGATACCCCACGCTTTACAGAGTTATTGGGCGATGGCTCGCAGTGGGGTTTAAATATTGAGTATTGCGTTCAGCCGTCTCCTGATGGTCTTGCCCAAGCGTTTACTCTTGGGAAAAATTTCGTGGGGAACAATCCTAGCGCCTTAGTACTTGGAGATAATATTTTTTATGGCCACGAGTTAGTAGCGAATCTTTCCAATGCGGATGCACGCGCAGATGGGGCCACTGTGTTCGCATATCACGTGACTGATCCTGAGCGCTATGGTGTAGTAGAGTTTGACAAAGACTATAAAGCGATTTCAATTGAAGAGAAGCCCGTAAAACCTCGCAGCAATTACGCAGTTACAGGACTTTACTTTTATGACAATCAGGTTTGTGACATTGCCGCATCAATCAAACCGAGTGCGCGTGGTGAACTTGAGATCACTGATGTCAACCGAGCCTATTTAGAGAGAGACCAATTGAATGTTGAAATTTTAGGCCGTGGTTTTGCTTGGCTCGATACGGGTACTCATGATTCTTTATTGGACGCCGCAGGATTTATTGCCACCTTGCAAAAACGTCAGGGTTTAATGGTGGCGTGTCCTGAAGAAATTGCTTATCGACAGGGTTGGATTACAGCAGATGCCGTGCAAAAGGTTGCCACTCAATTAAGTAAGAATAGCTATGGGCAATATTTGAATAAGATTTTGGGGGAGTTAAATGGAGCGGCACAACCCGTTTCCCTTTCTCCAAAGAGGATAATTTAATGTCCCCAAGCTCAAAGTTAAAGCTTACGAATACAGCAATTCATGACGTCTTTGTTATTGAGTCAAAAGTATTTGGGGACGAGCGCGGCTGGTTTACTGAGTCATTTAACGCAAAAGATTTTGCAAGTGTCATTGAGAAAGATTATGAGTTTGTACAAGACAACCATTCCTTTTCTCGTCAATCGACTCTGAGAGGCTTGCATTATCAGACCGAGAAAACGCAAGGCAAGTTGGTCCGTGTGCTTGCGGGGGCGGTATTTGATGTCGCCGTTGATATTCGCAAACAATCCCCTACTTATGGAAAATGGGTTGGGGTCGAGTTGAGCGCAGAAAACCATCTGCAGATGTGGATTCCGCCTGGTTTAGCACATGGTTTTTTGGTGCTCACGCCTACGGCGGAGTTTTTGTATAAAACCACGGATTACTACGACTTAGCCAGTGAAGTGTGTTTAGCTTGGAATGATCCTACTGTTGGCATCGAGTGGCCATTGCCCGAAGGCACTTCCCCCAATCTCAATGCAAAAGATTTAGCAGGCTTGTCTTGGGATCAGGCGCCAAAGTTCTGATGGGTTTCCAAAACGTATCTCCTCAGATTTTATTGGTGAAGTTATCTTCATTAGGTGATGTGCTGCATAACTTGCCGATCGTTTGGGACTTGCGCGTGCGTCTGCCGGAAGCGCGAATTGACTGGGTGGTTGAAGAGGCTTATGTTAGTTTATTAACGCCTTTACTATCAAGAGAGGGCTTTCGGGGGATTGATCGGATCATTCCTTTCGGTCTGCGCCGGTGGAAGCGAAATCTTTTTAGATTGCAAACATGGAAAGAGTTCTTTACTTTCAAAAAAGAGCTGCAAGCAGTTTCTTACGATGTCATTATTGAGACACAGGGTCTTTTAAAATCGGCCTTAGTCTGTGCCTTAGCGCATAAATCTTCGAATGTAGTGGTTTCTGGCCTGGCGAACGCCACGGAGTTTTCTGGCTATGAGCCGATTGCACGCTTTTTCTATAGCCAATCAGTTCAAGTGCCAAAGCAATGTCATGCGGTTGATCGTTCGCGGTGCGTGATGAGTGCGGCCTTGGATTGGTCGTTGCTCGATCGCCAAGAAAACCCAGCGATCTTCTATCCAGATACTTATATTGCTCAGCTGGAGTCTAGCGAAATATCTACCAAGTTAAGGATATTAAAAAAGCCATACATTCTTTGCTTTCATTCAACTGCGCGTGAAGCTAAGAGGTGGAATAATGGAAATTGGATTTCTTTAGGTAAGTCTTTATCGAGTAAAGGTTACCAAATAGTATTTCCTTGGGGTAATTCGAGTGAGCAGAAAATCAGCGCTCAACTCGCTAGTCAAATAGATGGCGCGATCGTGCCAGATGCCTTTTCGATTCAGGAAGCTTTTTCAATGATTGCTGGCGCGGCATTAACTATCGGGGTTGATACGGGTCTTACGCACCTTGCCGCTGTTTTGGGAAAGCCAACAGTAGAGGTTTACTGTGATTCGCCGCGGTGGAAGACCGAAGGCTATTGGTCTAACCGAATTTTTAACTTGGGGGATATTCAAGCACCACCAGCTGTTGATGAAGTACTCAGTGCTTCGCTAAGACTACTAGCGCAATAGTGTGTTGACTGCTATCAGATCCTCATCTGATAGTGCTGATGCTTGCGCTTTTAATTTAATGGCGTTCAGGATAGTGCTGTAACGCGCTAGTTGAAGTTGTGATCGGGTGGTAATGACGGTATCGAGCGCAATCAACACATCAAGATTGATCAAAGTCCCAACCTGGAATCCGAGTTTGCTGGATTCCAATGCGGACGTTGAGGATCGTTCGGCTGCTTCGAAAGCTTTAACGCTTGCTAAGCCACCATAGAATCCCGTAAATGCAGCACGCGTATTTTGCGCTGCCGTACGACGAGCATTGTCATAGTTTGCTTTGGCTTGATCTACCAGCGCAGCATTTTGACGTATGACTGAGCTGTTAAATCCACCTGAAACCAGTGGAATGGTCATTTGCAAGCCAACGGTGTTGTTGTAAACGTTGGTGTTTGCAGGATTAAAGTTAGTAGCCGTGCCGTTAGAGGTGTTATAGCCGCTAGTGCCCACCAAATTAAGAGAGGGGTAATTCAATGCCTGAGAGGCGCGGTAGGTGCTCTCTGCAATGCTCACACTGAGTTGACCTGCTAAGACATTAAAGTTTGCAGCCTCTGCTTGATGGATCCAGTCATCTAAGGTTTGCCCGGGTGGCAATTGAGGATTGATGCTATCTGCAATCAGATTACCTTTGACATCTTTACTCTTTGAGCGGGAATCTTTCAGGACGCCTTCAATCCTAGCTTCTTTGGTAAGGGGTTTGAGTGCTCCAACTGGTCTACCGACCAATTGCTCAAGAACGCCACGTTTCACCACGAGATCCGCCTGTGCAGAAATCTCTTGTGAATTGGCCAGATCTAAAGCGGCTTGAGCCGTATTGACATCAACAATGGTTGCAAGGCCAGCATCAAATTTAGCCTGAGCAATTTCTAGTTGTTGCTTGATTAGGCTTTTCTTATTTCGATAGAGTTCAACATTATCTTGACTAGTAAGAGCATCAAAGTAGGCTTGTGACACCCGAATGATTAAATCCTGCTGCGCCAGAAAGAAGCGCATATCAGCAATCTTTGTATTGAGATCGCCTTGCTTGAAGGCCTCAAGGGCGGCCATATTAAAAACGGGTTGCGTTAAGGTAACCGTATAACTTTTTTGGTCAAAGACACGCGAGTTTCCAGGCCCAGCTTGGACTACAGTAGTTCCTACCCCATGTTGGTAATAGCGCGTGCCACCAGGTGTAGCGCTTGCTTGGGGGAGTAGCAGGGATAGGCCTTGCCAGTAAAGCTCTTTACTAGCTTGATAGTTAAAACGGGCAGCATTCAAAATAGGGTCGCTAAATGCAGCTTCTTGGTACAGATTAATTAAATCTGACATTTGCCCTGGTTTGACGTTCGCAGCATTACCAGAGTTAACGTTTGAGGGAGCCGCATCACTAGGAAGTGCTTGTTTAGGCGTCACCACCATTTGCGGCGGAATGTCGAGCCCTAGCAAAGCTTGGGAGCTCATTGGCGTTGGTAATGACGGTCGGACTCCTGCCGGTGCTTGAGCTATTGCCTGATTGGTGGCAATGCTTAGTCCAAGCGCCTGACTTAGGATTAAACCAAATATGGATTGTCTAGAAAGTCGAAAACGTGCTTCAGTCATTTAATTCGGGTACTTTTCAATGTGCCATGAAGTTTAAGGCTAATTTGAGAAAAAGGCTTTGATCCACGACGGCTGTTTGCTTAAATGCCGACATTGGAACTGGAAGTCTATAAAATTCGGGCTATGGAACTAATCTTGTTAGCAAAAGCGCTTATTTTGGGGGTAGTTGAGGGATTAACGGAATTTCTCCCTATTTCCAGTACCGGGCACCTGATTTTGGTGGGGGACCTCTTAGATTTCAACGACGAGCGTGGCAAGGCGTTCGAGGTCATTATCCAGTTCGGTGCCATTTTGGCTGTGTGTTGGGAGTTCCGTCAAAAATTGTGGTCTGTAGCCTCTACTGTATTTTCTAGTGCTGGCTCACGTCGCTTTGTGCTGAACTTGCTGATTGCTTCTTTTCCGGCTATGAGTTTGGGTTTGCTATTTAGTAAACATATCAAAGCCGTTTTATTTGCACCCATCCCAGTCGCTCTCGCCTTTATTGGCGGGGCATTTATTATTTTCTGGGCCGAGCGTAGGCAGGCCAACTTAAAGCACAGTCATTATCTGGAGCGAGTAAAAACGGTTGATGATCTGACTCCAATGGACGCTTTTAAGGTAGGGCTTGCTCAATGTGCAGCGTTGATTCCTGGAACTTCACGTTCAGGCGCCACCATTATTGGTGGGATGCTGTTTGGTTTGCCTAGAGCTATAGCAACTGAGTTTTCATTCTTCTTGGCCATCCCCGTGATTGGTGGTGCAACCGCTTATGAATTACTCAAATTATGGAAATCTCCTGTTGCTTCTTTAGCCGGTAATGACGCTGCAGGTTTTGGGCTTGCAATTTTGTTTGGCTTTATCGCAGCCTTTATCTCTGCCTTTATTTGTGTGCGCTGGTTGATTCATTATGTAGCGGGACATAACTTCATCCCCTTCGCCTGGTATCGCATCGTGTTTGGTTTACTGGTATTAATCACCTCATATACTAGTTTAGTAGCGTGGTCTCATTAAGAAAATATAGAACTGGATAAGCAGAAAATGTCACTCTTTACCGCCGTCATTCCCATGGATGCATCGATCGATGCTATTACCAACAATATTCAGTTGGCACTCGCTCCAGTATTTTTATTGACTGCAGTGGCCACTTTAATTAATGCTATTTCAGGGCGTTTGGCTAGATCTGTGGATCGCATGCGCTCCATTCAGAATCAGCTCTACACTGGGGCTCAAGTCATTTCCCCCTTGGTGAGAGATCACATGTTGATTGAATTAAAAGAAGCGAAAACCAGAGGACGCCTTTGTACTTCTGCAATCTTTTTCAATGTACTAAGTGGTGTTTTTATTTCATTAACTGTGTTGGAGTTATTTTTCTTCCAGACAGGCGCCGCACATTATGCAAAAACCAGCTATGTGATTTGGACCTTTGTCTTGGGCCTTATTTCTTTCATGACTTCCTTATCGATTGTTTTGGCTGAGGTGATATATGCCTACCGCTCAGCAGGCTGGAATACTCCCCAAGATTAACCGCGTATAAATACCCTTAAAACACAGTTAGAATTACCTTCATTACTACAAGGCTCACATTATGAACAAAGTCCTCATCACTGGTGGCGCTGGCTTTCTAGGCTCTCACCTGACCGAGAAACTCCTTAAAGCGGGTAATGAGGTTTTGGTAGTAGATAACTTCTTTACCGGTACTAAACAAAATTTAGCCCATCTTATGGGTAATCCCAATTTAGAGGTGATGCGTCACGATGTGACCTTCCCCCTGTATGTAGAGACCAATCAGATCTACAACTTAGCTTGCCCAGCCTCGCCAGTCCACTATCAATACGATCCCGTGCAAACGACTAAGACCAGTGTGCATGGTGCCATTAATATGCTGGGTCTTGCCAAGAGAACTCGGGCGCGGATCTTGCAAGCCTCTACAAGTGAAGTCTATGGTGATCCAGAGGTGCATCCTCAGCCAGAGGAGTACTGGGGCAGAGTCAATCCCATTGGTATCCGCTCTTGCTATGACGAAGGTAAGCGCTGCGCAGAAACCCTCTTTTTTGACTACAACCGTCAGCACAACTTAGATATCAAGGTAGTACGGATCTTTAATACTTATGGCCCCCGCATGCATCCCAATGATGGCCGGGTAGTCAGTAACTTTATTGTCCAAGCCCTCAAAGGGCAAGACCTCACCATTTATGGTGATGGTCAACAAACCCGTAGCTTTTGCTATGTGGATGACCTCATTGATGCCATGGTGGGAATGATGAACTCGGAAGCTGGCTTTACAGGCCCAGTCAATATTGGCAACCCAGGTGAGTTCACCATGCTGCAATTAGCCGAGACCATCCTTAGGCTATCAGGCAGTAAATCCAAAATCATCTACCAAGCTTTACCCTCAGATGATCCTAAGCAACGTCAACCCAATATCGATATTGCAAAAGCAAAGCTTGGTTGGGAGCCTAAGGTCAATCTAGAGGATGGGCTTAAAGAGACGATTGC
>Ga0209697_10004365_pt1 | contig 18479 bp, 8 predicted proteins | sample AliMusrvi5mmetaG_FD_184115 | JGI IMG/M metagenome (GOLD analysis project Ga0209697, IMG submission 184115) | Freshwater lake bacterial and archeal communities from Alinen Mustajarvi, Finland, to study Microbial Dark Matter (Phase II) - Alinen... | ecosystem: Environmental > Aquatic > Freshwater...
TTGTTGCTGCTAACGGAGCACAAACCAGCAGTTACACACCTCAGGCAACGGCTGCCGGTACACTTTACTACTACTGCATCGTTCATGGTAGTTGCGGGGCAGATGTAACAAGTGCAGTCTCGGGAGCTTTTATCGTAAATCCTGCAACGGCAATCAGCAGTCAGTCTACAGCCACACAGACACAGTGTATTACCGGAACATTTACAGCCATATCGGTAACAGCTACCGGAACTGGTACGCTCACTTATAAGTGGTACAGCAATACCGTGGCCAACACAACAACGGGAACAATAATAACCGGAGCAACCAGTGCAAGTTATACACCTCAGGCAACAGCTGCCGGTACACTTTACTACTACTGCATCGTTCATGGTAGTTGCGGGGCAGATGTAACAAGTGCAGTCTCGGGAGCATTTATCGTAAATCCTGCAACGGCAATCAGCAGTCAGTCTACAGCCACACAGACACAGTGTATTACCGGAACATTTACAGCCATCTCGGTAACAGCTACCGGAACTGGTACACTCACCTATCAGTGGTACAGCAATACCGTGGCAAGTACTACCGGAGGAACTTCTCTTGTTGCTGCTAACGGAGCACAAACCAGCAGTTACACACCTCAGGCAACAGCTGCCGGGACACTTTACTACTACTGCATCATTCATGGTAGTTGCGGGGCAGATGTAACAAGTGCAGTCTCGGGAGCTTTTATCGTAAATCCTGCAACGGCAATCAGCAGTCAGCCAATAGCACCGGCAGCCGTTTGTTCTGGCACAGGAACACAGACAATAAGTGTAATCGCAACAGGTACAGGATTAACTTATTCGTGGAGAAAAGGCGGAGTCGCCCTTGTCAATAGTGGAGTAATCACCGGACAAGGAACTGCAACACTGACTTTAACCAGTCCAACAACAACCGATGCAGGTAGTTACGATGTCGTAGTCCGCGGAACATGTACGCCGGCAGTTACTTCAAATGCAGTGAATGTTACTGTTTCGCCACTGGTTCATACCAATAAAATCACCAAACTATGAGCCGCGCAAACACTAAATATTGCAGAGTTATACTTGTTTTGGCCTTTTTATTGGTAAAAAGCCTGTGTGGTTACGCAATTAATTATTCAAGTGTTGGTTCCGGTGATTGGGCAACTGTGGCAACTTGGAGTCCGTCAGGAATTCCTGCTGCAGGAGATAATGTAACAATTGGTAGTGGGCATACCATTACCTATAACGGAAACCTTGCCTGGGCAGGTGGTACTATTACTATAAACGGAACAGGAAAATTAATTATTACGGGTAACTATTCAAGTTCAGGTGGAACTCTTGCGACCAGCAATACAAGCGATTTTCAGGTTGGAGGGACTTTCTCTATCGATTATGGAAAAAGTTGTGCTATCGGAGGAAACTTAATCGTTACAGGAGACATCATCTGTAGCGGGCCTTTAACTGTCGGTGGTAATTGTACAAGTCAAAATGGTGGCGTTTCAAGCGGATATTTAGTGCAATTAAATGTTGGCGGAGATTTATCTGCAAAGACATCAGTGACCAGCAGCGGTAACTTTAATGTGACGGGCAATGTAACGGTGAGTAATGGATATTTTACAAACGGGAGCACTGATACTTTCGCAATTGGCAAAAGTTTAATTGTTTCAGGGAATATTGACAATCAGGGAACCTTAACAGTTGGATTGGATTGTACAAGTCAAACTGGAGCCGTAACAAATGAAGATTCAAAACAATTTACAGTTGGTGGAAACTTATCTGCTATGACATCAGTGACCAATAATGGAACCTTTAATGTTACTGGTGGTGTGGTAGTAAGTAATGGGTATTTTACAAACGGATATTCACACTTATTTAACATTAGTAAAGGTTTAATTACTTCAGGGAATATTGACAATCAGGGAACTTTAATGATTCACGATAATTGCACAAGCACTGCCGGTCAAATAATTAACGAATACAATCAAACTTTTTCGGTTGGTGCTAATATGACAGCACATTCAGGATTATCAAATCTTGGCAATATGACTGTCACCCTAAGTTGCGTTGTAGAGGGTGGAGGGGTTTTGAATGAATATCCTCATAATCTGACTATCGGTAGTAACCTCACAGTATATGGTGGACTTACCAACAATGGTAATTTTGTGGTAAATGGAAATTTTAATCTGGTTTCCGGCGATCTAACGGTTCCATATCAGAAATTGATGGTGGTGAATGGTAGTTTTACGAAAAGCGGTAATATTAATGTGGATGGGACTTTGATTGTTGCCGGCGACTTTAATTCTTTGGGTGGAAACACATCTATTACATACAATGGCAATTTCTATGCTTTTAAAGTGATTAATGAAAACGGAATACAGGCAGGTTGCACCAGTGCATGTTTTCCTAATAACCCACCAACCTGCACAGCATGCCAGATTAAAGGGTTAACCACATGGCAAAATAATGGTAGTCCAGGATCTACCTCTGTAAATCTTACCGCATCCTGGTGGGAAGATCACCTTTCCAATATTGGAGAAAGTGTAGGTCCCACAACTGTTTGCCTATCCTCATCCTCAAGCTTTGAATTAACTGCCGTTGATGATGGCAACCTTGCTTCAAACACGTTTGAATGGGCTGTATACGGGGGAACAATTACAAGTGCGGATAATACTGCTCCCATTAGCGGTCATACCGCTTCTGTAAAAACAATCATTGGCGGAGTTGTTTCAGGAAAATCAAATATTTCTGTAACCTGGGATGCTACAGCTTTTATCGGCGCTTATGTAGCAGTACGACAAACCAATACAACTGGTTGTTCAGATGGGAAGTGGTCGGTTTTTTATATTACATTCCCGGTAAATACTATAATTAATTCACAGTCGACCGCAGCTCAATCCCAATGTATTAGCGGTACATTCAGTGCAATCTCGGTTACGGCGATAGGTGATAACTTAAGTTACCAATGGTACAGTAATACAACAGCTTCTAACTCAGGGGGAACAATTATAGCCACTGCAACAAATTTGAATTACATTCCATCTTCTACTTCTGTCGGAACACAGTATTATTACTGTGTTGTAACAGGCACCTGTGGCGTCGCAACCAGCACTGTATCAGGCGCATTTGTTGTTACCTCTAATAATACAGTGTCACTTACATCCGCAGCTAGCACAAATGCCCAGTCCGTATGTATCAACACCGCCATCACTCCAATTACATATACCACAACCGGTGCCTCGGGTGCCACGATTAATAACCTGCCGACAGGGGTAACAAGTTCATGGTTAGCAGGAGTCGTCACCATCAGCGGAACACCAACAGTTGCTGGTGCTGCTCTAACTTACACCGTTACCTTAACAGGTGGTTGCGGAACAGTCAGCGCTACAGGTACGATCACCGTTACTGCTAACATGACTGCAGCGGCAGCATCTTCCACTCCGACTTTGTGTATCAATACTGCACTGACACCAATTAACCACGCCACTACACTGGCAACTGGTATTGGAACAGCTACTGGTTTACCCGCTGGCGTGACTGCAGCATTTGCTTCGAATACAATTACAATCAGCGGAACACCAACAGCGAGCGGCGCATTTGGTTATACAATACCGTTAACAGGTGGTTGCGGAACAGTCAATGCTACAGGTACGATCACCGTTACTGCTAACATGACTGCAGCGGCAGCATCTTCTGCTCCGACTTTGTGTATCAATACTGCACTGACTCCAATTACACACGCCACTACACTGGCAACTGGTATTGGAACAGCTACTGGTTTACCCGCTGGCGTAACTGCAGCATTTGCTTCGAATACAATTACAATCAGCGGAACACCAACTGCAAGCGGCGTATTTGGTTATACAATACCGTTAACAGGTGGTTGCGGAACAGTCAGCGCTACAGGTACGATCACCGTTACTGCTAACATGTCTGCAGCGGCAGCATCTTCCGCTCCGACCTTGTGCATCAACACACTGATGACCAATATTACCCACGCCACTACACTGGCAACTGGTATTGGAACAGCTACTGGTTTACCCGCTGGCGTGACTGCAGCATTTGCTTCGAATACAATTACAATCAGCGGAACACCAACTGCAAGCGGCGTATTTGGTTATACAATACCGTTAACAGGTGGTTGCGGAACAGTCAGTGCTACAGGTACGATCACTGTAACACCGACAGTTATTATCAATGCGTACACCCCTACAACTTCAACTCGCTGCAGGGGTGCGGGTTCAGTAGCCTACACAACTACGGCTACCAACTCGACAGGAATAACGTATACACTTGATGCAATATCTTTAGCTGGCGGTAACACCATAGATGCAAATATGGGAATTGTTACTTACGTTTTTGGATGGAGCGGAACCTCAATCATAACAGCAAGTGCTGCCGGGTGTAATGGACCATCAACATCAACACATACAGCAACAACTATTGCGGATCAAAACTGGACCGGAACATTGAGTACAGATTGGAATGTCGCAGGAAACTGGTCGTGCAATTTCATACCCGATTTGACAACAAATGTCCTGATTCCAAATGTTCCAAATAAGCCAATCCTAAGTTCCGGAGCGATTGGTACTGCCAAAAATATCGTAGTCGTTAACGGATCATCATTAACAGTTACAGGTAACACACTACAAATTGCCGGAACTATTTCGAACAGTGGAACCTTTATCGCAACATCGGGAACTATTGAAATGAAGGGAACAGCACTTCAAACTATAGGTGCGGGTGCTTTTACAGGAAATACAATTGCAAACCTGATCATTTCGAATTCAGCCGGAGTTACATTATTGGGACCTCTTAACTTAACAGGAATTGTTCTCGCACAATCAGGCGATCTTAATTCAGGAGGAAATCTGACGCTTATTTCGACAGCTACACAAACGGCACTGATTGATGGTGCAGGTACTGGTCAGGTAAATGGAAACGTTACAATGCAACGCTATCTCCCATCTGCATTCGGGTACAAATATTTTAGCTCACCATTCTCTGATGCTACCGTTGCCGCTTTCTCTCCATACCTCTCAACGACTGCTACTATACCGACATTCTATGCTTATGATGAAGAAAACCATCGCGATTCTGCGGGCGTTAATGCATATCAGTCGGGCTGGGCAAAATATTTGGCCGGCACATTAGCTCCTTTAACTGGTTATGCTGCTAATTTTGGATCAGATATACCAGCAAAAACTGTCAGCATAACAGGTACAGTACTCAACGGACCGATGTCTGTACCTCTTTATAACTACCATCGTAGATTTACGAAGGGTTTTAACCTGGTAGGGAACCCATATCCTTCACCCATTGACTGGGATATTCCAGGTTGGGCGAATACAAATATTGACAATGCACTTTATTTTTTCAATGCAAATACTGATCAATACTCAGGTGTTTATAGTAGTTATGTCAACGGGGTTAAGACGGGGAATGCAGATAATGTAATTGCCTCGATGCAAGGATTTTTTGTACATGTTTCAGATGGAGCTGGTCCGGTTACCGGAGCTCTTGGAATTACTAATTCGGTTCGGATAAACAACCTTAACCCGTTATTCAAGGCTGCCTTGATTGATGATCGTACGATTCTTCGTTTCACAGCAAGTTTTGAAACAAAGAACGCGATCGAAGACGGCGCCGCTATTTATTTTGATGAACAGGCCAACCGAAGTTTCGATAAAGATAAAGATGCCTTGAAAATGTTGAACACGGATGCACTTGTTCCAAATCTATATTCGATATCTACAGATCCTAAGCAATTATCGATCAACGGAATGCCATTCCCGTCAGACAGCATAACAAAAATTCCTTTGGGAATAACAACATTAAGCGATGGTTGGATCAACTTTAAAGCAAAAGATATCAGCAAATTGCCTTCTAATATGTACTTGTATCTGATAGATGCTGTTGCAGGTGTTACACAGGATTTAAAACGATATCCGACTTACCGTTTTAACCTGAAAACAGGAGAGTATAACCAACGTTTTACACTGGTATTCTCACTTACAGATTTAAATAAACCCGCCGATGTCGTTGAAAAAATGTTTACAATCATCCGAACCGGAGATCACATTTACGTAAAAGTAAACCTGCCTTTCAACACAAAAGGTGACCTGATTGTAACGAATATGGCAGGACAGACTTTACTCAGAAAGGGTGTTTTCGAGATGGAAACAGTCGAAATTAATCCGAACGTTGGAAGCGGCCTTTACGTAGTCACAATGATATCAGGCAAAAGAAAAGAGTCAGAAAAAATTTTAATACGAAAAGATTATGAATAGCTCACTACAATGCTTGTTGTGCAAAAAGCTTTTATTGCCTTTTTGTTTATTGTGCTTCTTTGGTTTAATCTTTATCACAGTTAATGCACAGGAAAAACCACCGAAACCATTTGTGGTCACTGTTAGTCTATCACAACATCTTAGTTTTGGAACTTTTATACCTATAGGAACTGCTGGTACTGTAACTGTGACCTATGAAGGGTTTAGATCAAAGACCGGAGATATTATTCTCCCAAATATTTTTTCGATTGTAACACCAGCCCTTTTTATCGTGGAAGCTCATCCCGGAACCCTAATCACCATTGTGACTCCCGACTCACAACTTACGGGAAGTAATGGAGGCACAATTCATTTAAAACTGGAAGCGGCAAGTACAGGATCCCAATTTATTGTCAATAGTGAGAGTACAAATGTATTTATCGGTGGAACACTCACTATAGGCTCTCTCGCAGCTAATCCTGCAGGATCTTACCTGGGGACCTTTATTGTCACCTTTATTCAACAATAACCTTACACGCCTAATTAGCTATGCTTATATCAGTTACGCAAAATACCTTCAATTACCGGAAATACAGATGTATTTCCGGTTTTTTGATGTTCACAGCGTACCTGCTTGTGCTATTGACAACTATAACATTTGATTGTAATGCTCAGAATGAGACTGAATATGATGAAATTTCGGTTTTTCTGAATGTTCAGAAGGTTGGCGGAGCGGATATACCAGCTGTAATGCGCGACGAAACGGTTTATCTGCCTGTCGTAGATATATTTACCTTTCTAAGGATCAGAAATACGCCATCTGCACAACTTGATTCGGTTACAGGGTTTTTCATCAACCAGCAAGCCACCTATTCGATTAATAAATTGAAGAATCGGATTACCTACCAGGGAAAAGTATTCGATTTAAAGAAAGATGACCTGGTAAAGACGGAGACAAATCTCTACCTTCGGGCGCCACTGTTCGGACAAATATTCGGATTGGATTGTGTATTTAGCTTTCGGAGTCTATCCGTTCTGTTGAATACAAAGTTAGAGTTACCCATTATCCGCGAAATGCGACAGGAACAGATGCGGTCGAATATCAGCCGTCTGAAAGGCGAAATAAAAACAGATACAACCATTGGGCGAAAATACCCGGCCTTGCATTTCGGAATGGCTGATTGGTCAGTTATATCTACACAGCAGTTGCCGGGAAGTACAGACACCCGGTTAAACCTAGCTTTAGGAACTGTGATAGCTGGCGGTGAGGCCAATGCCTTACTTAATTATAGCAACAACACTCCTTTTACCGAAAAACAGCAACAATACCTGTGGCGATTTGTAAACAACGACCGCCCCATTCTAAGGCAGGCAGCGGCTGGAAAAATTTACACACAAGTCACCTCTTCTATTTATGATCCGATAGTCGGAGTTCAGTTTACAAATACCCCAACTACTTACCGACGTTCATTCGGAACTTATACATTGAGCGATGTAACGGAACCCAACTGGACAGTTGAACTCTATGTGAATAATGTATTGGTCGATTATATGAAAGCCGATGCTTCGGGCTTCTTCAAATTCGAAGTGCCGTTGGTATATGGAAATTCTGCTGTAAAACTCAGGTTTTTTGGACCATGGGGTGAAGAGCGCATCAAAGAGGAGAACATTAGTATACCGTTCAATTTTTTACCACCCAAAGAACTCGAATATTCAATAAGTGCCGGTATAGTCGAAGACAGCTTAAGCAGCAGGTTTTCACGCGCGAACCTGAACTACGGGATTAGTCGCCGTATCACTGTGGGCGGTGGCGTCGAATATCTTTCGTCGGTAACCTCTGGTAGTACGATGCCCTATTTAAGTGCATCATTAAGATTAATGAGTGGATTACTCCTAACCACAGAATACACTTATGGGGTACGCACAAAAGGATTGCTGAGCTACCGTTTGCCATCAAATCTGCAGTTAGAATTGAATTACACGAAGTATGACAAAGGGCAAAAAGCAATTATTTACAATTACCTTGAAGAGCGTAAAGCTGTAATTTCAATCCCCATAAAAGGGAAATATTTTGCGGCTTATTCAAGGCTTACACTTAATCAGATTGTCCTTCCCAACCTAAAGAATACGAATGCCGAGATGCTTTGGTCGGGATCTGTATATGGCGTAAGTACAAACTTTACCACCTATGGACTCTTTACTGATGTTAGCAAACCATACGTTTACAGTAATTTATCGCTTGCCTTTAGGCTGCCACACCGAATTACAATGACTCCCCAGTTACAATACGAATACAACAATAGCAAGCTGATTTCAGCAAGAACGAATATCGAAAAACCTATATTTAAACATGGCTATTTAAATATGTCGTATGAGCAAAATTTCAGCAGTAATGCGCGCAGTGTGGAAGTTGGATTCCGCTATGATCTATCGTTTGCACAAGCAGGATTTTCGGTTCGGAACACGAACGACCTCACAACATTGGTCGAATCGGCCAGGGGTAGCCTTATCTATGATAAAAAATCTCATTACCTGGGAACAAATAACCGGACGAATGTTGGCAAAGGTGGTATTACGCTCCTCCCCTTCCTTGATGTTGATGGCAATGGAAAGCGCGATAAGGGAGAGCCAAGGGCTTTAGGACTTCAGTTCAGAATTAACGGTGGGACAATTATTCGCAACGATAAAGACTCCACCATCCGTATATTAGACCTCACACCTTACACAAGCTATTTGCTTGAACTTGATAAAAACAGTTTTGACAATATCTCGTGGCAAATGCATAACCTGACCATGAGCGTGATGATTGATCCCAACCAAATAAAAACCATTGAAGTTCCAATCTCAGTAATGGGTGAAGCTACAGGAACTGTCTACAACGGGGACAGAGGTCAGGGACGAATTTTAGTTGACTTCTACCGATCCGACGCTACACTTGCAGCGCGTGTCCTTACCGAATCTGACGGATATTACAGTTATCTTGGATTGAAGCCCGGAAAATATATTGTTCGGGTTGACGCTGAACAGCTTAAAAAACTAAAAATGGTATCTGATCCGGAGTTGATCCCTGTTAAAATATCGCATTCGTTTGACGGGGATATTGTTGAAGGATTAGATTTTAAATTAAGCCTTGAAAAAGTTGTAATACCCGATACGGTAAAAATAGTTCCGCCGGATGAACCAGTAATTACTAAGAATGATGTTACCGAGCTAAACATCAAAACATCAATTGTCGGTAATGAAGGTGAAGTTTTACAGATTGGAGCCTATAAGGATAAGGAAAAAGCATTGGACGCGGTTAAAAAACTCGAACAGCTCACAGGCAAGCCAGTTATTATCGTTTACGAAAATGGCTATCAAAAAGTACGGATCACAGGTTATACCGATCACAATCTTGCACGTCAGTTTGCTGAAACATTGGCGCAAATTGGATTCCCGGTATCCTATATTCCGCTTGCTGATTCAAACCGTACGCTTCAGGTTGGCGAATACAAAAAAGAAGAAGATGCCTTAAACGCACAAAAGGAATTGGCAGGTCGTACAGGAAAGCATATTGTAATCAGCTATTCAAATGGCATTTATAAATTACAGGTTCCAGGATTTACATCAAACGCAAGCGCCCTTAAGTTCGCTGATGAAATTAAAAGTGATAATTTCAAAATAAATAATGAAACTGAAAAACCTGTTGTTCTTAAAAGACAAGAGGCGGAAATAACTTCAAAACCAATTCCCGACAATGCGACGAAGACTGTAAATACCATAGCACCAAGTCCAAAAGTTCCAATCATTCAGATCTTATCTATCAGAGATACTGCTGAAGCAAGGGATACTCAGGAACGAATCAGCAAGGCAATCGGCAGGGCGGTTTCAGTTGTAAAAGAAAACGGAATTAATAAACTTCAGATTAGTGATTTATCAGGAAAAGAAGAATCGGAAGTACTGCTCGACAAACTATCGCAGGCTGGATTCCCAGAGGCGAACCTTATTCCGGAAAATTATTATACTGGCAGTAACACAGTTGACGATAAAAATTACAGTGCTGTAATTCAGGTAGGAGCTTTTACAAGTCCGGAAAATGCAAACGATGCTGAAAGGAAACTTCATAAAATAACAGATCTTCCTATTGCGGTTGTATTTGAAGGAAACTATTATAAGGTAAGAATAAGCGGATTCCCAGGAAGGGTGGAAGCAATTGCCATCATACCGAAGCTTGTAAGCAAAGGATTTACTGAGGCTTATGTTGTGCGTGTAAAACGAAAGTGATATAAATCCCTCAATACATTTTTCATTTAAAAAAGAAATCCCTCCAACTTTAAGCTGAAGGGATTTCTTTTTAATCAGATTTTCTAAACTGGAATTATTGCGCTTTGCGGTTCGAATGTTAATCTACCTATTAAAAAAGACTGAAATTTTCAACCTCTGACAAGATTGTACTTTTCGATCTTGGCATTTAATGTCGGACGCGTAATATCCAAAATATGCGAAGCTTCCAATTTATTCCAGTTCACCTCGTCAAGTATTCGCTTAATATGATATTTCTCAAGTTCGGCAAGCGATCGATACGTTGGAATCTCGATCTTAACCGGAGCATTCTGATGCTGCCTTGTATTCAGTGTAATATTTTCCCGTTCAAGCACGTCACTTTTCGACATTACGATGGCCCGCAAAATAGTATTCTCGAGTTCGCGGACATTACCATACCAATCGTGAGCCTTTAACATCTCGATAACTCCATCGCCAATTTTCACAACATTTTTATTGAAACGCTTATTCAATTTATGCAGAAAGTGGACCACAAGATCGCGAATATCATCTTTTCGATCGCGTAAAGGCGGAAGGTCAATTGTGAATACCTTTAGTCTGTAATATAAATCTTCTCTGAATTTTCCCTCTTTAATTAATTCCTCAAGATTACGATTAGTAGCTGCAATAATACGAGCCCTCATAGGAATTGTCTCTTCGCCACCTACGCGTTCAAACTCTAATTCCTGAATAACCCTCAATAATTTCACCTGGGTATTTAGTGAGATTTCTGATATTTCGTCAAGAAATATTGAACCTTCACCGGCTAATTCAAATTTACCTTTTTTGTCACGAATAGAACCCGTGAATGAGCCTTTAACATGTCCAAAAAGTTCACTTTCGAGCAGCGTTTCGGTCAGAGCACTACAGTTTACAATAACCAAAGGTTGATTACTCGTTATTCCGGAATAATGAACCAATCGGGCAATCAATTCCTTTCCAGTACCGGTTTCACCTTGTATTAAAATATTAACCTTATTGAGGGATATGCGTCCTATATTTTTGAAAATCTCTTTCATCTGGACGGTCTTCCCAACCAAAATATTGTCTTCGAGCATACTCTCGCTCGACGCATCTTCGTGAAGCACCTCGTTAAGACTATTACTTACCTTGACAGAATTTAAGGCAAGCTGGATCGTTGTTTTAAGCTGATGTGGATCAATTGGTTTTTCAAGGAAGTCAAAAGCACCTAACTGGATCGATTTAATAGTCAATACAACATCTCCAAAGGCAGTAAGTAATATTACAGGAAGAGCAATATTTAATTTACGAATTTCAGCGAGTACCTCAAGACCATCAATTCCAGGCATCTGAAAGTCAGTGATAACAAGGTCAGGATGTTCAGTTCGAACCATTACAAGACCCGATTCACCGTCTTCAGCCTCAATAATCGTATACCCTACTTTGCTAAGTGTGTCCTTTAAACTCTTACGAATCAACTTATTATCGTCGATAATCAAAAGCTTTTCCATGAATCTATTCGGTTAATGCTGTAATAGTTTTTACTTTACTGTTCATGAACCAATTGATACATCAAGTATCACACATGGCCATTATGTAACAAAAATACACTATTAATGTGAAATATAGATTATTTTACTCTTTTTGTGTAAAAAAATTAATTATTCACAAATCAGTTATTAAATCGGGGAATTTTAATAAATGTTGAAATTTAAATAATAGAGCGTAGGAGCGTAGGAACGTAGGAAAAGAGGAAAATATGGGGTAATCATATGAAATACTACAACATATAGCCATTATAAAAATCGCAGGAAAACAGTTAAAGATAGTATATTCATATAAATATCAGGAATATAGAACCCGTAGGAATATCGTAGGAAACCGTAGGAAACGTAGGAAAACAGAAAAATGAGATATTCATATGAATACTAGGAACATAAAAACATAGGGACCATGGACACAAAAGGATTATCGTAGGAAAACCGTAGGAAACGTAGGAAAACAGAATTAAAGAGATAATCAAACGAATATTAGGAACTTATGAACCTTATGGAAATAGCAGGAAATGAAAAAACAGGGCGTTTCCTACAAATCCCAGGTTTCATACATCCTAATTATTAAAACTGAAGGTTCTGAATTATGGGAGTATTCCGGGCAACTAAAGTTTCGATCAGATGGCATAACATCCATTTATTACCATTACTTCAACCAGAAGAAAAAACAATTCACCTCGAAATACTCAATTCCGTCCTTTTTAAAAAAAATATTCTATTTTTGTGCCCTATTATATAAATTTTAACATTTTCAACACAAAACCTGCATAAGCTGTCGTGAGGATAGATTATGCGAACAATTCAATCAATTACATGAAAAAAAATTTAATTCTGTTTGCCCTCCTTATTGCCGCATCGGCATTAAAAGCACAAAATGTGCAATTACATTACGATATGGGTAAGGACCGCAAATACCTTACATCAACCGTCGAGATGTTTAAACCCGACAAATGGGGAAGCACTTTTTACTTTATCGACATGGATTATGGCAAAGGTGGCGAAACCGGAGTTCAAGGGCCACAGTTAGCTTATTTTGAAATTTCACGCGGACTTAAATTCTGGGATAATCCTTTCGAAATACATGTGGAATACAATGGTGGATTTGGACAATACAGAGCGACTTCAACAAACAATGCTTATCCCATCAATGATGCGTGGCTATTCGGTGGAAACTACACTTGGCATGCAGCCGACTATTCAAAAGTTTTTACGCTGGAGGGAATGTATAAAAATATCAGGGGTAAAAATGATATGTCTTTCCAGATTACCGGAGTATGGACTATTAAGATGTTTAAAAACAAACTTACTTTCGACGGATTTGCTGATTTTTGGAGAGAAGATAATATTGTTGGAGTAGGTACTAATTCAAAAGCTACCAATTTTGTTTTCCTAACCGAACCACAGTTGTGGTTTAATTTCACAGAGCATTTTGCAATGGGTAGCGAGGTTGAAATAAGTTCAAATTTCGCAGGCCATAATGGATTAATGGTGAATCCTACAATTGCCGGTAAATGGAATTTTTAAATAATATCATTACATATGCTTGAAAAACTATTCAAATTAACAGAGAACAAAACCTCGGTTAAAACTGAGGTAATCGCAGGTATCACCACGTTTATGACGATGGCTTATATCCTCTTTCTGAATCCCAATATCCTTTCTGCAACAGGAATGGATAAGAATGCTGTTTTCTTCGCTACAGCTATTTCAGCCGGTTTTGTAACCATTGCAATGGGTTTGGTTGCCAACTTCCCTATCGCATTGGCTCCAGGTATGGGATTAAACGCATTATTCGCTACAGTTGCACTTGCCGGAGTAGGAATGCCATGGAGGGTAGCTCTGGGTGCAGTATTTATCTCGGGTCTTATCTTCATTGTTCTTACAGTTACTAAAATACGTCAAATTCTTGTTGTTGCAGTTCCGAACTCATTGAAACGGGCCATAACTGTAGGAATAGGTCTTTTCATCACGATCATCGGCTTGAAGTTATCGGAAATCATGGTAGTAGGAACCGCAATGATTCCACCTACTGTAGCAGCAGTTGCTAAATCGGGCGGAATGGCTACCCTGAAGTTTTTTGAATGGAACATTGGAATGGGAAGCTTTCACAATCCAGGTATGTTACTTTGCTTAATAGGACTGACAATAACAGCATTATTAATGGCGCGTAAGATCAAAGGATCGTTGCTGATTGGCATTGTAGTTACTACACTAATCGGTATTCCTATGGGCGTAACAATAATACCTGAAAACTTTGCTTTTATTTCTCTTCCCGATTTCCATAACCTGGCTATTGGTGAACTTGATATCAGAGGTGCACTAAACATGGGAATCTGGACGGTTGTCTTCACCTTCACATTTGTCGAATTGTTCGACACTTTCGGTACTTTGGTTGGAACTGCCAACAAAGCAGGACTGATTGACAAAGATGGTAATTCACCTAAGATCGGCAAAGCAATGTTGGTAGATGCAGTCGGCGTCTCTTTTGGCGCTTTAATGGGAACTTCAACTGTCACCGCTTATGTTGAAAGTGCAGCAGGTATTGGAGAAGGTGGACGTACAGGCTTAACGGCTGTTACTACAGGAGTTCTTTTCATATTGGCGCTTCTGATTGCTCCGCTCGCTCTTATGATTCCCAGTGCAGCTACAGCCCCTGCGCTGATTATCGTAGGAGTGTTAATGTCTTCTTCGGTTCTCGATATCGATTTTAACGATTTTACGGAAGGATTCCCAGCTTTCATTACTTTCGTTTTAATGCCATTTACATATAGTATCGCAAACGGTATTGCGGGTGGTATCTTCTTCTATACTTTATTAAAAGTTGGTTCAGGTAAAGCCAAACAGGTACACTGGATGATGTACTTACTATTTGCACTTGTTGTGATTCGTTACATCTTTTTAAGTGCATAACCTATATTTTTAAAAAACGCTCCGTTTCACGATGGAGCGTTTTTTAATTTAGAAAAATATTCTACATTTGCCATCCATTAGAAAGTCCGTCAGCTGACGGATCAGTTGGATTTGAGAAGGGCGGTTAGCTCAGTTGGTTTAGAGCATTACCTTGACAGGGTAGGGGTCACTGGTTCGAATCCAGTACAGCCCACAATATAAAAAAGGCATTTGATCGTTGATTGAATGCCTTTTTTATTTGTATGATCCGAATCACCTAAAAAATAAAATGTCTCCATATTTTTCAGTAAGCAGTTCAGTCGGTTGCCTGTCATCAAAAGAAAAAACTATCTATCCAAAATCCAATTACCCTACTAATCGTCATAGTATACAAAGCTTTGAGCGATACTTCTAAAACATTTTTAAGAAGATGTAATATATTTTTAAGAATTTTACAATTTTTTAACCTAAATGATTTGGCAGAGAGTTGCAGTACCTCTATATTTGCATCGGTTAGTTAGTTTGGTTAGTTTTAGTAAGAGGATGGAGCCGCCCGGTTCCGTCCTTTTCATTTTTATAAATACCCGTATCAATCAATCCTATTACATCCCAATAAAAAACCCGAAATCAAAATGATCCCGGGTTTTATGATTCCATTCAATGGTAGCTTATACCATTATTTTGGAAGTAAGGTTATTGATGCTTGTACCGATCGATTCGAAAGGTTTTCCGTTACCTTGATTATCATCTTCAACAAACAAATATTTCATACCGGCAATATTCTTTGCCGCTAAAATTGCTTTAAAATCAATCACCCCCGCTCCTACCGGCGCGATATCATCTTTAATGACGTCGTAGAAAGGATTTTGCTTGGTGTGCATATCTTTCATATGGAAAAGCTGGAAACGTCCCGGGTATTTTTTAAACATCTCAACCGGATTCTGGCCCGCTTTATTAGCCCAAAATAGGTCGATTTCCATCGTTACATATTTGGGATCCATCTCTTTCATATAGATATCATAATAAGGAACTATGCCATTTATATTTTTAAATTCAAAATTATGGTTGTGGTAGGCAAACTGGATGCCCACTTCTTTCATCTTCTTTCCAACCTCATTCCAATCGCCAACCATTTTTTTGTACGATTCAATGTTACGGTCGACTTCATTCACCCAAGGCTGAACACAATATTTTACGCCCAGTGCTGCATGATCATCTGCCATTTTCTTTGCATTGTCGAGTGTGATGCCCGCAGCTTCTACTTGAGTATGACTGCTAAGAATTTCCATTCCCATGTCGTTGGCAATCTTCTTGATTTCCTTAGGTGTAAAACCATAAAACTTACCATCTGCATAATTTGCGAGCTCAAGGTTTTTATAACCAAGATCTGATACTTTTTTCAAGGTGCCAATAACATCGGCTGCCATCGCATCACGAAGGGTATAAAGCTGTATACCAACTCCAAAGCTTTTCTTGTTAACTGCTGGTGCCTTAAAGCCATACGAACCAAGAGCCATCAAACCAATAGCGCCTGTTGCTGAAAGCTTAAAAAAATCTCTCCTGCTCTGCAAATCTTTCATAATTATTTAATTTTATTGAGTATGAAATAAACTTTAGTCGTTTTTCCAGTTGGTAAATATAAAACAAACTTTTCAGAAGGAGTTCAGTTTGGCCGAAAGAGCACGTAAAAAATTCATTGAGGTTATAGTAATGAAGGTCAAGCCTCAAAAAATTGAAAATCGAATTTCAGAAAAGTAAAATTATTTTAACACTTTTAAATTTCTGTGTCAAATTCAACTTTATGTTGCATATACAATTTGATTATTTTCAATTCATTATCACTTTTGACTCAAAACAAGCCTGCAGTTTCAGCGCTTCATCGTTTAAACAGAAATAATTTTTTCAAGTAAAGAACATGACATTTATTTCTTCTTAGTATTGAAATAATTTCACATTGTTTCATAGTAAGAAAATATTATCGGTTTGACTTTCTCCAAAGCCGATCATCCTGAAAGCTTTTTGAGACCCACTTTTTAGTTATTCAAAGAGGCACCTAAAAGTGACCGGGTGAGTGTTCAGATCATGAACACTCACCCGGTCACTTATATGCTTAGCTTTAGGTCGTGAACACTCACCCGGTCACTATGAAGCACGAATTCATGTCAAGCATATTGACCCCGATCCCCCTCGTTTGCAATAAGTGGTAAGTTGTCAATCGTTTGTAACGATCATTGAATAGGTATAACAGAGTATGTAAAAAGGTTTGCAACGTTCATTAGCACGAAGAAACCCGTTTATTGATCTTCTCCACAACCGATCACGCGGAATGCTTTTTGAGACCCACTTTTTAGTTATTCAACGAGGCACCTAAAAGTGACCGGGTGAGTGTTCAGGCATTGAACACTCACCCGGTCACTTATATGCTCACCCCGGTCACTTCAATTTTCATTCACTGGTTATTCCAACTCCAATAATCGCACAGTGCTTTTTAAGTTTCGAACTCATCTCCCATCCCGTTCTTCCTGTTTTTTCAGTCTATTTATTCCAATTTTAACAGGACAGACTTGTTTTCCTTAATTCCAAACGAAAATATAAGGTTGACAAATGAAAATATCAGTTTATCGAACGAAAACATCAGTTTATCAAACGAAAATATGAGTTTATCGAACGAAAATATAAGATTGACGAACGAAAACATCAGTTTATCAAACGAAAATATGAGTTTATCGAACGAAAACATCAGTTTATCAAACGAAAATATGAGTTTATCGAACGAAAATATAAGATTGACGAATGAAAATATCAGTTTATCAAACGAAAATATGAGTTTATCGAATGAAAACATAAGATTGACAAACGAAAACATCATATTATCAAACGAAAATATGAGTTTATCGAACGAAAATATGAGTTTATCGAACAAAAACATAAAAACAGATCCAATCAACTATATGTCCATACAATTATCGAAATAAAAGCAAGCATCCCTGTCAATACGCGTGATACGTTTAACAGGGATGCGCAATCATTGATGAAGGAAGATGAAAAATTCTTACCTCACCATAATCTTAATACTTTGACTCCATTCGCCTTCCTCTCCTTTTGGAAGAATTTTGCAACTTTGAAAATAATAGTTAACACCTATATTCAGATCATAAACCGTTGTTTTCGATTCTAAAGTAGGGGGCAATGGTTTCCAGGTAGTTCCATCAAGGCTCATTCGCCATTGATGAGCTCCGCTGCCTTCGGCAGTTAGTTTTACCGATCCTGAAGTAACACCATCTTTTATAGTATTCTGCTGTTTGCCATGTAATCCAGATCCTTTGCAGAACATCAGTGCGCCAGCTACAATTGCTGAAGCATTTATTGGATCAGCATCCGCCAAATCTTGCACCTTGCCGCGAAGGGTTCGCAAATCGGCTTTTACTTTTTCGAATGCCAAATCGCGATCCTCAACCGATTTAGTCTGGGGCCTGGATTTAAAACCAGTTTCAGTCTCTTGAAGGGTATCAATATCATCTCCC
>Ga0209697_10004366_pt1 | contig 18467 bp, 12 predicted proteins | sample AliMusrvi5mmetaG_FD_184115 | JGI IMG/M metagenome (GOLD analysis project Ga0209697, IMG submission 184115) | Freshwater lake bacterial and archeal communities from Alinen Mustajarvi, Finland, to study Microbial Dark Matter (Phase II) - Alinen... | ecosystem: Environmental > Aquatic > Freshwater...
TTTGTGACCTTTGAAAATCAACATATTGTGGAGGATGACCTTGCGCAACGACATCTGGTGTCCTAAATTACGAATTTAAGTCCGACAGACTGCTAGCCCCTGACACCTCAATTTTCATAGAGTCTCATCATTTGTTGAAAGTGGTATCAGGAGGTGGCAAGAGAATGGGAAATTTGGGAAAACATGGCCGGGAGGCTGCAACATAATCCGCCGGCTTGGTTTTGGCAAGATAAGGAGTCAGTGGATTGTGCTCCTTCAGGGCGAGCACCACCCTGAAACTGATGCGGGCGCTGCGCCGGTCCGCAGCCACCTTGGTGCGGGCGGCCGCTCGGGCATACTCGGGACCGTTCTGGAAACAACCGCCACGGATCACTTTGGGGGCCGCGGGATCGTAATGGCACGGGTCGCTGACCTTGGCTTTCAACTGCGGATAGGGATTGTGATAGGAATCAAGACACCACTCGAAACAATTGCCCAGCATGTCGTATAGATGCCAGTCGTTAGGCTCGTAACAACCGACCTTCCGCATTCTCCGCTCGCTCACACAGGCGATCTTTTCCACCGGTCCGTAGCGCGCCGTGGTGGTGCCCGCGCGGCACGCGTATTCCCACTCCGCCTCCGTGGGCAACCGGTATTCCAACGACTCCGGCAACACCTTCGATTCATGCTCCCGCCGGGTCAGGCGGATGCAGAACTCGTTCGCCTCTTCCCAGGTAACCGAATGCGCGGGCATCTCATCACCCAGGTAATCATCACCGGGTGCCGGCCCCATGACCTCGCACCAGGCGTGCTGCGTCACTTCATGCGCTCCCATCCAGAAGTGATGCGAAATCCGCACGCCGCGCGGCGCTTCATCATCCGCCGACAATCCCTCCCGCTCCGCCAGCAGACTGCCCTGCGTGAATTTTCCGCTAGATATGGGTTCCATCCTCATCCCCACGCTGTTGTGAAAACCGTCCGTGACCGCCCCGGGCGATTCGGCATACAAACCTAACAAACGCATCTGGGCGGCGGACCGGACCGCCTGCGTCAACTCCTCCCGCGCCGCGCGCTTGTCGGTCGCCACCACCGGCGCGAGTTTGCCGGATGCGATTTCAATCGAGGTCGGCGGATTGACCAACGGGGCAAGCGCGGCCACGTTGAGCGATTCCGCACGGGCGAGCGCTTGCAGGAAAGCGCAGGCGGACGGCTGGGATTCCGGCGCGCAAATCGTCTTGGCCAGCAGCGCGTTGCCATTTTCCGATAGACCGGATGCCATGACATAACCGTTGGTGGTGAAGAATGCCGCATAGCGCACCACGCTGCCGGACAGCATCCGGTAGGCCAAGGCCGCGAATTGGGCCAGCGGCGGAAACTCCAGTGACGAACTGGTCAGCGTCGTTTCGGTGGAGGTCCCCTGCTCGGCAGTCGCAGTGAACAGCGGCAGGCAGCGGGCGGTGCGCGGATCGAGGTCAGGCCACCCGTGGAAGTGTTCCAGCGTCGGCTGTCCGTCCCGCGTGCGCAACAGAATCTCCCGCGGATCCATCTGAATCCCGAAAGTCGTCCACGCCCGGCTCGCGTCAAAACAACGCGCCAAGCGCGCCAGCAGCGGCATCGCATCGGCAAATCGCGCCGGTCCGAATTTCCGCAGGATCGCCAATAGACTGCAGCCATCCGGTTTCGATATCACAAACACGTCGTCAGTCCCTAACATGCACCAATCCAACAACGCATATGTGCCGAAATCCAACTGGCGGCTGGCAGCGACGCGCAGGCCTGCCAGCGCATCCGGGTCCAGCGTGGGAAACGGAATGATCGCGATCACCTGCCGCTGGATCGTCCGGTGCCGGCCGACATACAACTTGGCCTGGCTGACTGCGGCCAGCGTGCCGGTATGCATATATGCGATTTCATAATCCGGCGGAATGGTCAGCGGCACCAGCGGAATGTCATGGCTGGCCTGCGGTGCCGTGATTTCACCCGCCGGGGTGGCATCCAACCGCTCGATCACCTCCCGCGCGCTGGCGATGCGCCGGTCGGAAACCTTTTCCACCAGTCCTTCCAGCAGGATTCTGACAGACGGATCGAGGGTGCCGGGCAAGGCTGGGCAATAGGATGCGGGACTCACGCGTTCGGCGATCAGCGCCCCGCGTTTCACCCCGGCAAACGGGTTCTTGCCAAGCAACAACCACCACAGCGTGATGCCGAGGGAAAACAGATCGCTGCGCGCATCGAGCGCATGTTCCAGGATTTGTTCGGGACTGGCGGTGGCGAAGTTGCCGCGGAAATGCTCCTGCCCCATGTGACCGGTGCTCGATGACGCCTCGCTGTCGCGGAGAAAATTCGTGGCGAGTCCGAAGTCGATGAGTTTCGCCTGCCGGGCCTGGCCGGTGCCGTCGAGCATGATGTTGGCTGGTTTGACATCGTGGTGCAGAAAGCCGTTGGCGTGGGCATAGTCCATGGCGGAGGCGACTTGCAGGGCAATCTGGCGGACTTCCGGCCACGGCATCGGGCCGTGTTGTTCGCACCATTGGTGCAGGGTTCCGCCATCGCAATACTCGAGGGCGAAGAAGAAAAATCCCTTGTCCAAGCCACAATCATAAACCATCGCGATGCCCGGATGCTGGAGATTGCCGACCGCGCGGACCTCGCTCAGGAAGCGGTTGTTCGCCTCCTGGTCCCGCTCGTTGCCGCGCTTGAGCAGATCCTCGCCGATCACCTTGAGCGCGTTGATGCGGTCCAACAGGACATGCCGGGCCTTGTAGGTGATGCCAAAACTGCCCGCGCCCAGCGCGAACGGCGAACCGTCGGGGTTTTGCAAAACCTCGTATGAACCGTAGGTCAGTTTCCTTGATGTTGCCATGGGTGCCGGTGGTTCGGGGCCTCCACTCCGGTTTGGAGTTCCCGTTTCCTATCACGACCATTCTGGAAACGGCTGCCACCCGAGTCAAGCGGGAAGCCGGATGCTTCAAGGAGTGTGGGCGGGACACCAGTATTGAACCCCCGCGGTTGCCATTCAGCGGCACTTGCGATACGCTTGCCATTTCCGCATGAGAACTCACCATTCCGCAGGTCATTTCCTTGGACGCCCGCTGCTGGCACCGGCAATTCTGTTAGCCCTGGCCACGCTGGCGTCTGGCGGCAATTGGCCGCAATGGCGCGGGCCGGATGCCAACGGATCCAGCACCGAAACCGGCTTGCCGGACACCTGTGATCCGGCCACTGCGAAGTGGGTGGCGGCATTGCCCGGAGCAAGCCATGCCACGCCGGTCGTGTGGGACGAGCGGGTGTTTGTCACATCCACGGATCCGGCGACGAAAGGCCTGTTAGGGTTGTGTTTGGGTGCGCGGGACGGCAAGATCCTGTGGCAAAAACGTTTGGGCGACGAAATCAAAGCGCCCCAAAACAATGGTGCCACCCCGTCACCGGTCACCGATGGCAAACGGGTCTGTTTTCTTTTCGGCAGTGGTGACCTGGCAACTCTGGACTTCGATGGCAACGTGCTATGGGCGAAAAACCTGGTTAAGGAATACGGCAATTTGGCCACCAAGTTCGGTTACAGTTCCAGCCCGCTGTTGTGGAACGGCAAACTCTACATCCAGATCATGCGCCGCTCCAAACCGTATTCCGGCCCCGCCGGATCCGATCAGCCACTCGCTTCCCTGGTGCTCGCCTTCGATCTCCTGACCGGCAAGGAGTTGTGGAAACACGTCCGCAAATCCGCAGCGCTTGACGAAGCGAACGAATCCTACTCCTCCGCGATTCCGCTGGAGAACAAACAACGCAACGAACTCCTGATCCAGGGCGGCGATTGCATCAGCGGCCATGACCCCGCCACCGGCAACGAGTTCTGGCGCCTGGAATACAATCCCGAACGGGAAAGCAATTGGCGGCTGATCCCCTCCCCCGTCACCTGCGGCAATCTGATCGTGGCCGGAAAACCGCGCGGGGGTCCGCTGCTCGCGCTCAAGGCCGGCGGCAACGGCCCGCTCAAACCCGAAAACCTGGCATGGGCCTACGACGAACGCATGAGCGATTCAGGAACCCCGCTCGTCTATCAGCGAATGATCTATGTCATGCAAAGCGACAAGAACGATCCGTGGGGTAAAGGCATCAAGAGCAGCCCCGGAATCTATCTGCTGGTCATCGATCCCGCCACCGGCGAGGAAACCGGACGCTGCAAGATCGCCCCCGGCGGCGCGTGGCGCTCGTCACCCACCGGCGCGGATGGCAAGATCTATGTCATGAGCGAGGACGGCGAGGTCGTCGTGATCAGCGCCGGTGCCAATGGCAAAATCCTGTCGCGCTCAAACTATGCCGACGGCCCCGCCTGCGCGACCATCGCCGCCGCCAACCATTGCCTGTGGATCCGCACCGCCAGCAAACTCACGTGCATCGGCCAGTAGCAACTGTATGTGACCGTTGCGGCGATGCGTGGCCCATGAAAAAGCGCTACGGCTTGTTCATGGCATCGACGCTCCCAGAGCGCCGCTTGCTGGTCTCGTAATCTCGCCGACTTTCCACTTTCCCCGGCAGAACCATGCGCGTAGATTCCCGCCGTCATGAGCAACTGCGGCGCGAACATCAAATTGGATCCGGCATTGCACCGGAGCCAAAAACCCCCGTGGCTCAAGGTCCGGCTGCCTAACAACCCGGAGTTCTGGTCCACCAAAACGCTTGTCACCGATCTGAAATTGGTGACCGTGTGCGAGGAAGCGCAGTGCCCGAACCGCTGGGAATGCTGGAGCGAGCGCACCGCCACCTTCATGATCGCCGGGGAAAAGTGCACCCGCGCCTGCGGGTTCTGCGCGGTCAAAACCGCCAAACCCGACCCGCTCGAAGCCGATGAACCGCAACGTGTCGCCGAGGCCACCCGCCGCATGGGTTTGCGCCATGTGGTCATCACCTCCGTCGCCCGCGACGACCTGGCCGACGGTGGAGCCGGCCATTTCCAACAAACCATCGAGGCCGTGCGCGCCGCCAATCCCCGCACCATCATCGAGGTGTTGGTGCCCGACTTCAACGACCGCGATTGGGCGCTCCAACTGGTCCTGGACGCCCGCCCGCATATCTTCAATCACAATCTTGAAACCGTCGAGCGACTGACCCCCCTGGTCCGTTCCCGCGCCCAATACCAACGCAGCCTGACCGTCCTGAAAAAAGCCGGAGTATTGGCACCTGGCAAAGTCGCCACCAAGAGCGGCATCATGTTGGGTTTGGGCGAACGCCGCGAGGAAATCTTGCAAGCCTTTGACGATCTCCGCGCCCACGACGTCACCGTGCTCACCCTCGGCCAATACCTGCGACCCTCCCCCAAGCATTTGCCGGTCATCGACTTCATCACTCCGGAGGCATTCGCCGAATACAAGGAAATCGCCCTGGCTAAAGGCTTCCGCCACGTCGCCAGCGGCCCGCTCGTCCGCAGTTCCTATCACGCCGGCGACTTCCGCCCGGAACTCGGCATCCTGTGAATTTCAAAGTGACTGGCGCATCCCGCGGTTGACCTAACAAAGTTCCCGGACTATCGCGTGTCCGTTCGGATATCGCAATGTCCGATGGAAACCACCCGTCAACGGATCACCGGGAAGGCTTCCTTCCTTCGTGACATTTCCAACGGATTCCGCACACTCCGCTGCGTCCACCAACCACCCGCCATGACCAAACCCGGCCTATTCACCACCCCGGACGGCAAGTCCTATGCCGTCACCTTCGCGCTCGTCAGCTCCCTGTTCCTGCTTTGGGGCTTGTGCAACGGCATGATCGACACGATGGACAAACACTTCCAGGACCAACTCAATCTGTCCAAAGCGCAGTCCGCCTGGGTCCAGTTCGCGCACTATATGGGATACGCGATCATGGCCCTGCCGGCGGGCATATTGACACGGAGGATTGGTTACAAGGGCGGGATCATCTTCGGACTGATGCTGGTATCGGTCGGCGGGTTCTGGTTCATGCCGGCCACCCAGATCGCGCAGTTTTGGGCGTTCCTGATGGGAGTCTGCATCATCGCGATGGGACTCACGGTGTTGGAAACGGTGGCCAATCCCTACACCACGGTGTTGGGTCCAAAACAGTATGGCCCCACCCGTATCAATCTGGCTCAATCGTTCAATGGCCTTGGCTGGATCCTCGGCCCGGTGGTTGGTTCGGCCTATTTCTATTCCGAAGGTGGAGTGGAAAAAGCCCACGGCCAGTTGTTCATCCCCTATCTGGGAGTGGCGATCATCGTGGTGATTCTGGCCGCATTGTTTTTCCGCGCGCCCATGCCGGACGTGCAGGTGCCGGACGAGTACCATACCGATGACACCGCACCGACCAACGAAAACAAAAAAAGCGTGGCGGTATTCGCGCTGATGCTGTTGAACGTGGCGGCGGTCGGGCTTTCGCTCTTCATGATCCTGCATACGATCCTGCCAGCGATCCTGCCCGAATGCGGCATCGGCGGCAAACCCGAGGCTGTCGAGGCCGCCGTGCAAGCGAAATGGTGGTTGTTCGCGCTGGCGGTGCTGGCGTCCATCCCATTCCTGGTCAAGCTGACCAAACGGCTCACCGTCCACAGCATTTGGTGTCACCCGCACTTTTCGGGTGCCACGGTCTCCCAGTTTGTCTATGTCGCCGCGCAAGCCGGCATCTTCAGTTACTTCATCAACAGCATGACCGTGGACAAGAACAACGGTTACTGCATGGTCCCGACACTGTCCGCCTCACTGGACGGTGGACTGTTGGAAAAGAAGGGGTGGGTCGAACACCGCGTGGCGATTTCCCCGGATGAAATCATCGACCTTCCCGCCTTGGCCAAACGTGTCAGGGACAAGGAGAATGCCGTGGCGGCCTTTATCAGGGAAGGATTCTCCGAAGACACTGCGAAGCTCCTGGACAATCCGGCAACCAACCTGGATTCAGCGGATTTCCGGGCGAAGTTTCTCAAGGAACTCAACGAGATCACGCGCAAGGAACTGACTGCCAAGTTCGTGCGGGATGACACGCAGGATGACATTCCGGGTGTCGAATCACTGGCCGCCAAACTGACCAGGAAAGCGGACCCGGTCTCGGCATTCCTGAGCACGAACCTATCGAAGAAAAGCCAGGGAATCCTGGACGCGTTCTCCAGCAACCCGTCGTCGGTCGATAAGAAAAAACTGGGAAGAGCCATGGTTGAGGTCCTGAACAAGGCGGCGGGCGAACCCGACCTTTACGAGGCCGGACGCTTTGCCGGAGTCGAATTGAGGGACGAGGTGAAGAATCTGTTGCAGTTGAACAAAGAACGGCGGGAAGAATGCCTGGGCCGACTGAATCGCCTGCTCTTGGAGGACGCCTATCCACAGGAGTTGGTCCGGATCCGTGTAATCTATGATGCAAAGCACTTCAACGATGTGAAATTGAGCGAGCCGACAACCAAACTTCTAGCCGGCATACCCACGAAAGACAATGCCCGCATGCGCCTGAACCGTTCCCTGTTACGGGACGCGTTTCCCCAACTGATAGGATACAATGACAGCCGGTTTGCCATCAGTGACAAAGGTGCCGGCTACCTGTCATCCGTCGCGTTCGCCTTCTTCCTGTTAGGCCGTCTGGCGGGTGCCATGATCATGAAGAAAAAACAGGCCAACAAGACGCTTGGTCTGTTCGCTTTGGCCAATGTGGCCGTCTGCGCACTGATCATCGCCAAATTCGGTTGGCTCTCGGTCGGTTGCGTGTTCCTGAGCTACTTCTTCATGTCGATCATGTTCCCGACGAACTTCGCGCTCGGCATCTTCGGCATCGGCTCGCAGTCCAAAAAGAAGGCATCAGCGTTCATCGTCATGTCCATCACCGGTGGCGCCCTCATGCCCAAGTTCATGGGCCATTTGGGCGATGTCTATAACATGTCGGCCAGCTTCTGGATGCCGCTGGCATGCTTCGCCCTGATCGCCCTCTATGCATTCTCATGGAACAAACTCAGCGGCTCCCAGGGCGTCATCGTCGATGCTTCCAAAGGCCACTGACCGTCACCTCCATTCGGAAACTCATCGCCTCACCATGGGCCCGCACCTGACATCAAAACGCTGGATTTCCGAATGCCAATTCCCCACAAAGAATGAACGCCGCCGGATTCTCGATGCCGCCCGAATGGGCAACGCAGGAAGCGGTCTGGCTCTCGTGGCCGGTCGATGACCCGCGGCATTGGGGCGGCACGAAACGGAATCTCATCTGGCAAAAATTCGCGGAAATCACCGCCGCCATCTCACACCACGAAATCGTCAGGATCAATGCGCCAGGCACGGACCACAAGGCCGTCCTAACAGCCTGCCTGCGCGCCAAAGCGGTGCCGGAGCACGTGCAATTGTTCGATCACCCGCACAACGACGTCTGGTGCCGCGACCACGGGCCGATCTTCGTGAAACATGCCACAACGGGCGAGGTGGCCGTCACCGATTGGGACTTCAACGCCTGGGGCGGGAAGTTCCCGCCATGGGATTTGGACGATTCGATTCCTCGCCGCATCGCCGCATCGCTCGGCATGCGGATCTTCAAGGGCGGCATGACCCTCGAAGGCGGCGCGATCGAAGTCAACGGCACCGGCCAATTGCTCACCACCGAAGCGGTCCTGCTCAATCCTAACAGAAATCCGCAACTCGCCCGTCAACAAATCGAACAACGCTTGAGAAACGGCCTCGGGGTTTCCGCAATCACCTGGCTGCGACAAGGCATTGCGGGGGACGACACCGACGGCCACATCGACGACCTCGCGCGTTTTACCGACCCACAGACAATCGTCGCCTGCATTGAACGTGATCGTTCATCACCTAACAATCCGGTGTTGGAAGACAACCTCAAGCGCCTCCGCGATTGCCGTGATCCGAATCGCAAACCATTCACCGTGATCGAGCTTGCCCTGCCGCAAGCTTGCGAGGTCCCCGGTTGGCGCCTGCCGCTGCTCCCCGCATCCTATGTGAATTTCCTCATCGTCAATGGCGGCGTGCTCGTGCCGACATTCCGCCAACCAAAGAACGACAACCATGCCCTCGGTCTGATCGCCGAGTTATTTCCAGAGCGGAAAGTCACCGGCATTGATTGCCTCGAACTCGTCGAGGAGGGCGGATCCCTTCATTGCATCTCACAACAGCAGCCACACCCAGGTTAACTGATGGCCATGCCCTGGGCAAAACCTATCTGCCCCATATCTGCGGCAATATCGACCCGTCCGGCGTGCTCGCCCTCGGCTCGCCCGAACTCGTGGCTGCCAAAACCCGGGAATTGTTAGACATTTTCGCCGGCAACCCGCGCTTCATCCTCAACGCCGGCTGTGCGATCCCGCCCGCCACTCCGCCCGCCAACCTGCGGGCGATGCTGGATGCCGCGCGGTGAGGGCTAAGGGGAATGGACGTCCCGTCCATTCATCTGACTGGACACGATCGTCATGGCACATGATGGGACGAGACGTCCCACCCCCTTATGAACACGCCTACTTCGCCGCCTGTTTCATCAACTTTTCGGCCAACGCTTTGAGGTCCTCGACGGGGATGGCGAAGCTTTCGGCGCGGTTGGCGCGGGCGATGTTCATGCCAAGGCAACGGCCGTCGAGGTCCAACAAGGGACCGCCAACGGTTTTGCTATTGCTCAGGATGTCATGCTGGAGCGCGCGGGGAAAACCGCTGCGGCGTTTCGAGAAATCGCCGCTCATCTGGTCGTTGCGGTTCATCTGATCGGTGAACAATTCGCTGCGGGCGGTGAGGCGGACATCGGCGCTGAGTTCCTCGGTGCCGCGGCGGAAAGTGAGTTTCACGAAACTGCCGGCCTTGTGATCCTTGAGGGCTTCGACGACATCCTCGATCTTGGCGACGGCTTTGCCGGCAATGGTCAGAATCAGATCGCCCTTGCGCAGTCCGGCATCCTTGGCACCGCTCTTTTCGTTCACCTGATCGATCTCGAGGGTCTTGGTTTTCGCGTTGAGCACCACGCCGAGCACCGCACCACCGGAGGCCAGGATCTCACGGGTCTTGGCGCTCACGATGCCCGCAAGCAGACGGCGGTTGGTGCGGGTGCTCGCGCCGTTGGCCGCCACCCAGGTGCCCTGTGGCACGGAGCTGTCAGGCGCATAGGCCACGGGAACCAACCCTTCGGCCTCGATTTTCACCAAGGCGACATCCCATTCGGAATCGACGGCCAATAATCTAACTGATGGATAATTGGTGCGGTCCACGGTGACGGAAGGTTTCTTCCATTCGAGGAACTCGCTGGCCTTGGTGAGGATGTGTCCCTGTGGTGAAATGATAACTCCGTAGCCAGCCTCCTTGCGGCCGTCGAGCATCAGGGCGCTCGATGTTTGCAGCACCGCGCGCTGGGATTCGAATACGGCGGTCACGGCGGCACCGGTCGTGCGATAATCGGATTCCAGGCTCTGCTGGGCCGATAGCGAAGTCACCAGCGCGCAGCCGGCGAGCAGATGGATCCAATTAGCGTTCACTGAGGTTGAAGGTCAGGGTTTGGGGTTTGCCATTGCGTTCCAGATCCAGAGTGATCTCGTCACCCGCCGCCATTTCCTTGAGCAGATCCTGGAGTTGCGCGCGTTTGGCCAGCGCGGTGCCATTCAATTTGAGCAGCACATCGCCTTCCTGCACGCCAGCCTGCAACGCGGGACTGTCCTTGCCGATCTTGGTCACGCGCAGCCCGCCTTCGGGGCGGGACTCGGTGGCCAACCCGAGAAAGCCGGTGCCTTTGGCCGCCTTTTGCGCGAACGGCCCCTCGCCGACAAACTCGCCCTTGACGAGGTTATCCCAGTTCTTGACGAACTCGCTCATTGGCACATGCATGTTCGACTGTACCTGTTGGCCGACCCGCGAGTGGATACCCACCAGTTTTCCTGATAGATCGAACAACGGACCGCCGGAATCGCCACCTATCAGAATGCAATCCGATTGATAGGTCGAGTTGGCGATGCGCACCAGGCGGCCGAGGCGCACGACCGATCCGCGGGCCTTGTCGAAACCGCCGGCGTGTCCGAGCGCGAACACCCAATCGCCCAGGCGGGTGGAGTTCGTGCGGTCGATTTCCACAAACGGATAGGTCCCCTTTTCGGTGATGCGCATCATCGCCGCATCGGTATCGGAAACCAAGCCGAGGGTTTCGGCCTTGAGGCGCGTGCCATCCTCGAGGATCACGGTGACCGCTTTTTTGACTCCGCCGCTGACGTGGGCGGCGGTGAGGATCAAGCCATCGGCCGAGACGATCACGCCGCTGCCGGACCCCTCGCCGATTTCGATGCACACGGTGGCGGCGCGGACCTGCGGCAGCGCTTTCACCAATGCGGCCTGGATGGCTTCAAGATCCTTGCGGTTTTCCGGCGCTTTCTTGTCATTGACAAACAAACGCCCGTCCGCTGCATGCGCGCACCACGGCAATAGTGCCAACAATAAACAGGTCAGTCGGAAAATGGTCATGAGATCTGAGGACCATCCTAGCGCATGCCAGCCAATCCGGCAACCCTGACCTGCGGATGTTGGTGGGAATTTCCGCGATGTCAGATGCCATGGCCATGGCAGAGGGCAGGATGCCTGAACAAACCCGCGGTCCGCCGGGTTGCGTTCTCATCATTTCCCGCTCGCAACGATGCGCAGCCCGGCGGTCATGATCCGGTAGTCGGGCGGATAACTGAATCGGTAGGCGGCGCGGCAGATGTCCGGCTCGCTGCTCCATGATCCGCCGCGTAACACGCGTTCCTGCCCGGCATCCGGGCCACGCGGATCGGAGACGGCATCGCGGCGATAGCTATCGAGCCAATCCTGGCACCACTGCCAGATATTGCCATGCATGTCACAAAGTCCCCATGGGTTGGCGGGTTTCCGGCCAACCTGATGCGGCTGGTTGTTACTATTGTCCGCGAACCATGCGACCCGGGCAAGATCTGCCACCCGATCGCCCGGCCAGAAACGGGTTTCGGTGCCCGCCCGGCACGCGTATTCCCATTGCGCCTCACTCGGCAACGCGGATGTTAGACCGGCCTTGGCGAGAATGCGGTTGAGCGCTGTGATGAAATTCTGGCAGTCGTTCCAATTGACCTGATCGACCGGCAGGCGGGGGTCTTTGGCATGGGACGGGTTATTGCCCATGACTCGTTCCCACTGTTGTTGGGTGACCAGGTATTTCCCCATCCAGAAGCCGCGGGTGATGGTCACCTGATGGCGGCGTCCTTCCACGATGAAGCGTCCTTCCTCACCGAAAGGACTGCCCATCTGGAACACCCCCGGCGAAATCCAAACCAAATCCAGCGAGACCCCGCCGCCCAACTCCACCACCCGCGCCTCGCCCGCTTTGGGAACAACCGCGACACCAGCGGTGTCCTGAGCGCCGCAACAACCGACAATCGCCGCGAGCATACCCGCCGCCATCGCCACTCGTGCCAGGGTCAGCAGCACCGAGTTCATGTTTTCAAACTGGTTTCCGGCATCTGGACTCTGAGGGCTGAGGCGTGGCCTCATCAGTCCTCCATTTTGGGTGCCGGTTGCAGCCCGCCCGGATAGTCGGCGCCCGTGCCGCTGCGCACGACCGATTCCGCCCAGGTTTCCAGCTCGCCATTCATCCTTTTGACGATATCCGGGTGGTCGGCGGCGATGTCGGTCTTTTCCCACGGGTCGGCTAACAAATCGAACAACTGGATTTTATCGGGCATTTGTTTGTAGATTTTGTAGCGGTTGTCGATCCAAGCCATGGCACCGTCGGCCATGTTGTGTTCGCCATAGTGCATGAACCCGAGCGGTTTCGGACGTTCGGTCATTTCACCGCGGATGAGGGGCATGATGCTCACACCATCGAGCGGTTGGATCTGGTTGGGCACCTTGATTCCCAGCAGTTCCACCAATGTCGGATAGATATCACTGGTGCAAGCCATGACACTGGTTTTCGATGGTTTTTTGATGCCCGCCGGCCATTCGATGATTCCTGGCACGCGGATGCCGCCTTCCCAAAGTTCGCCCTTGTGTCCGCGCAGGCCGCCGTTCCAACCGTACTCATCCGGAGCGGCTTTTTCATCCATCCAGGCACCGTTGTCGCTGCAGAACCAGACCAGGGTGTTGTCGGCGATGCCGAGGTCGCGCAGGCCCTTGCGCAGGGCACCCATGCTGCGGTCCACACCGAGGATTTCGCCATAATAGGCTTTGCCGTCGGCGGCCTTGAGGTCATCGGGCGTCGGTTTGAGCGGCACATGCGGACTGCCGTACCAAACGCACGCGAAAAACGGTTTCTCCGCCTTGGCATTCTTCTCAATGAACTTGAGGGCCTCGGCGACGATGGCGTCCGATCCATCGCCCTTGACTTTCACCGGTTCACCCATGCGGCTGAAGGTCCAATCCAAGTCGAACCAGTTGGAGACCGTGAACCACTCGTCGAATCCGAAGTGGCCGGGATGGAGCGGATCGGACGCTTTCAACGCCCGACCCATGCCGGGTTTGCCGCCACTCAAGTGCCACTTCCCGAAATGGGCGGTGGTATAACCCGCTTGTTTGACGGCTTGGGCGATGGTCATCTCCTGCAGGCGCAGAGGCATGCCGGGCCAATAGGTGCCCATGCGATACGGATGGCGGCCGGTCATGACGCTGGCCCGCGTTGGCGAACAACTCGGGTGTTGGGCGTAGAATCTATCAAACCGCAGGCCGGCTGCGGCCATGGCATCCAGGTTCGGCGTTTTGATCGTCTTGAGTCCGTTGTAACTGACATCACCCCAGCCCTGGTCATCAGTCATGCAGAGGATGATGTTAGGCCGCTTGGCAGGAGTTGGAGCCGGAGCTGCGGCGGGCGCGCGCAGCGGTGCCAGCATGGTGAGGGCGGACAATGCCAGAATGGAATGGAAATGGATGGATTTCATCGGGAAAGCGGGCGATATGCTATTTCTGTTTGATATCAAACGAGCGAAGTGCGATGCCGCGCTTGAGTTCGGCGGTCGGGGTTTGAACGCGGAGGGTCTGCACACCCTTTTGCAGTTTCAGTTCCACCGGTTGGGTTGTTTCCCACAAGCCATAACTCAGGGGGATCGGCACTGTGGCGATCACGTTGGCGCCGGAACAGATCTCGAGCACCTGGTCCTCGTTGATCACCGCAGCCTTCATGCTGATCTGATAGGTTCCAGCCGCCGGCACATCGAGCGCGTAATCAGCCCATTGGCTCTTCATTTGTTGCTGGAAATATACCTGCTTGCCCCCGGTGAAACAATCATGCACCAACACATTCGGGAATTGCCCGCCCCACGAAATCTCACCGCCGGTCCTGGCAAAGGACGCCGCCTCCACATGCATCACGCCGGTCACCGCCTTGATCGGTTCCGCAGCCGTGGTGTTGGATGTTTCGGTCTTCTTCACCACCGGCGGTTTCGCCGCTGCTTTCATGCCGGGATCGGCTTCAGCCTCGTCCGGTTTGAGCGATGCTGTCAGATCGGTCTTGCCAGCAGGTGCGGACTTCTGGATCCGGTGGGCGATTTCCATGATCGCCGCTGCAGGCACTGGTGATGTTAGGGTGGCTGCGAACCAGCGCAGGTGTTCGACCTTGGAGAAATCCGCGGCGCGCGAGCGTTCCTGGACACCCGCCAGGAAGTCCGGACCTTTCAGACCCTCAAGCTTTGAGAACTCCCAACCGCGGCCGAAGCCGACTTTCCAGGCGCTGCCGGGCTGCGGTTCGGTCATCGGGTTGGCCGCTTTGTAGGCAACACAAGCGTGGGCTGGTTGGCCGACACCGATGGCCGGGATGCCGAACGCATGGCAGACCATCACCGACCACGACGAACGCGGGCCGCATTTGCCGCCGCCCGCCAGCACGTTCTTGAACGTGCCGTCAAACGGGATCGGCGAATTGCGGCGCCACACGAAGCTGGTCGAGTTGACCACCATCTCATCAACCCGCAGATTCGGCTGGAACGTGTTGACCATTTCCCGCGCCCATGTCAGGTCGCTATCGGACGCGCCCGAATACACGATCTTGGTATATTCCCACACCGTCAGATGATCGAAACTGGGAAACAGTTCCTTGTTCTTATGTGCCGTCTTGTAATATTTGTAGCGCGTCACCGGTTCGGCGGGAGTTTTGGCGCCGCCCGCGCCGATGTTGACCGATCCGGGCGGGGCGATCGCGGTGGCAATCGCCAACTTCTGATAGATCCCGTCCTTGGCATCCGGGTCGGCGGCGAGAATTTTCCGCCAGATGTCCAGCGCGGCGACGGGCAATGTGTATTTGTTTTCCTCGCGGGCGGCCAGGCCGATGGGCACGGCCCCTTCGAGATAGAGTTCCATGGCTGCGGTGTTTTTCAGCAGATAGGACAGAAACGCCTGGTTGGCGGGATCCGCCTTGGCGAATGCCGCCAGTGGGTCGGCGCCGGTTTTGGCGATGATCTGGCGCTGGTCGAGAACCATCAGCACCAGCGGGTCCTGCAGCAGTTTCGCCATGGCCGCCGCATCGGGCGTGGCCGGTGCCTTCTGGTTGAGCCAAGTGGTGGCATTGATCAGATAGCCTTTGAAATCGCCGGTTTTGACGGCCGTGTCCAGGTCGGCGGCATTCGGCTGCCAGGCGTGGAGCGCGGGGGCCAGCGGTCCGAGCAAAGCGGCGGCGATGAACGACTTGAGTGCGGGTTTGCGGATGGTCTTCATAAATCGGAGGTGAGAAGGGATAATCAGTTAGATGGTTATTTCTTTGTTCCCAGCATCTCCTGCATTGCTTCGGCCATGCTTTTCCCTAACAGGATGAAGAACCTGCCTTCGCCGTAATAATGGAAGCCGAGATTGGAGGTGGCGCGCTGGAGCATCGCCTGTTCCTCCGGGGTGATCGGGTTCTTCTTGAGGTCGCGATCCTTGTTGAGCCAACCGGCGGTCTTGAGGGCGATGACCTCCTCCGACAGCAGCGGGGCGCTTTCGACGGCCTTCACATTGCCTTTGAACTCCGGCACCTTGTTCATGGAGCGCATCTGGTTGCGGATATCACCCTGTTTGCCGACTTCGTTTTTCATGCCGTTGACACCCATGACGCCGACGACCACCTTCATGTCCGGCGCCTTGAACTCCTTGCGCATGTCATTGATCAGGCAGATCAGGTTCTTGCCGTATTGCGCGACCGGTTGGCCGCCCTCGATCATGTCATTGAAGCCCTGGAACCAGACGAAGCCCACGATTTCATAGCCGTCCTGTTCGTTATAATTGGGGAATCGTTTCTTCAGGTTGTTGAGGACGTCATGGACATAGCCGGTCATGCCGCGATATTGGCCGCCGAAATCCTCGGCCGTCATCGGGACCTTGGTCTTGTCAGGGCCGTTTTTCATCGGCATGGGATCGGGCAGACCGGCACTCGGCGGGCGGAAATTGACATGCAGGCTCTGGCCGCCGGGCGCGTATTTGATGAGCAGCACCTGGTTGTCGAATGCTTCGCCCATATAGTAACCGAAGCTGTATTCCGGCCCGATGCAGTTGCCCAGTTTTGAATAGTTCTTGCGTCCGCCATAGCCGGGGCAAAGGTCGCCCGAGACATCGTCACTGGTCACCCAGACATCGCTGCGGGTCATGAAGTTCTTGCCGTCCGGTTTGAATATCTTGAGCAGGGCGGCCCTTGCCGGATCCTTGTCCTCGCCAAGGTAATCGATGGTCCGTTTGTCGGCCTGGCCGTCCATGTTCGACTGGCCGGCCATGATGAAGACCTTGACGGGTTTGGCGGAAGCGAGTGTGGCCGCAAGGCACAATGAGGCGGTGACGAGTGCGGGAAGTTTGCTCATGATGTTACGGGTGGGTGGCTGTGGAATTCAGATGGTCTTTCAGGCTGATGAGTTTGGGCGGGGTGCTGTCTTTTTCGATGATGGAAATCACTTCCAGGAGTTTGTCATGTTCCTTGGGTGTCCTGCGGAGGTCGGCCTCGAGTTTTTTCAGTTCCGGCAGGGCGGATTTGGCGGCGCCGCGATACTGTTTGAGGACATCGAGGGAGATTTGGATGATATATGCTTTTCCCCAATCCTTGAGGCTCATGAGCATGACCGCCAAGGGAATGCCTTCCTCGATGTGCAGGCGGGCGAATGCCTCAATGCCGGCGAGGCGGACACCCTTGGAAAACATGGTGTTGGCCGGTGCCATGTCCCTGATACTTGCCACCATCTCGGGTGCCAGCACCTTGACATCGTCGAGCGAGAGCAATTGATAGATCGAGCGCGCGCAGCCACGGGCCGCCGAGTCCGGGTTGGTGGTCACGGAGCGGATCGCCGGATAGAGCAGATCCTTGGGTACGCCATTCAATGATTTGGCGAGGATGCCGCTGGCACCTTGCGTGCCGCCCGGATAGAACAAGGCGAACGAAAGCGCGCCAGCGGCGAATTGCATCTGATCGGTTTCGTCTTTCACGGCGACCGCCCTGAGCATCTGGGGCAGGATGGGTTTGGCATCGGCCCCGATGTTGCGCAACGCCTCGGCGGTCTGGACCCGCAACCACCGGTCATCATCGTTGAGCAACTTGGCAAGGGTGTCGAGCGCGGGCACGGCGCGTCCTTTCAACTGGCCGATGGCGGCCACCGCGCCCAACCGCGCGTTGGGGTTTCCGCTCTGGGTGAGTTCTATCAACTGTGGGAGGACATTGTCCTTGCGCAAGCCCAACTCGCGGGCCGACCACGCCCGGTCCAGCGGCGACCATGAAGACAGCCCTTCGAGCAGTTTCGCGGTGGTGCGCTTGGCATGGGCGTTCTCGCCGAGCCAGCGTTCGGCGGAGATCGCCTCAGCCACCTCCGGGGCGCTCAGCCAGGACTCCTGGTGGACGTAACGGCCGGTGAGCGCGATTTTTTTCAAGGGCGCGGCATAAGCCAACATATAACATCCGGTGGCCCCGAGAGTGCCATGATAACTGCTGGCCGTGCCGCCACCGGTGGCGACGTTGACAAACGCGCCGTCCCAGCGCCGCGCGAGGTCGTAGTACCAGCGGAGTTCCTTCATGAAGGCGGCCATGGCCTGCGGGCCGCCGCAGTTGGCGGCAATGGGCCCCCAGAGATAGCTGAAACCATTGCCGGTATGCCCCCATTCGCGGGACTCGTACGAGGCGGTGACCATTTTGGTGAAGAACCGCGTCTCAGGCCGTTTGTCCTGTAACGCGAAGGCCATCGCGGTCATCGAGGTCTTGCCGTTGTCATCATGCCCGATGCCGGGAGGATGCTCGCCATAAGGCACATATCCCTTGCCGGCATAGTAACCGAAGAATTTGTTAGACCGGGCGATGGCGGGTTTGAGTTCCGGGGTGTCGATGCCGCATTTTTCAGCGAGCACCAGCGAGATGAAACATGGCAGGCCGGTGGCATTGACGGGGCCGTAGGGCGGGACGGGGCCGTGGAGTTGGCCGTTGGGGCCGGGCGGCACATACCCGTGACCCCAGGTGCCGAAGACGCCCTGGCCGCGGGCGATGGTGGTGGTATAGGATCGGATGGCCGGCAGGACGGACTTATCGCCGGTGGCGAGGTAATACTCGCAAAGGAACAGATTGTTATATCCATGATGCCAGGTGGCCATGCC
>Ga0209697_10004370_pt1 | contig 18465 bp, 11 predicted proteins | sample AliMusrvi5mmetaG_FD_184115 | JGI IMG/M metagenome (GOLD analysis project Ga0209697, IMG submission 184115) | Freshwater lake bacterial and archeal communities from Alinen Mustajarvi, Finland, to study Microbial Dark Matter (Phase II) - Alinen... | ecosystem: Environmental > Aquatic > Freshwater...
ACATATGCAATCAGATTAATCTGACGCAAAACTAAAAATTCAAGTCCGTTCGCTCGAAAAATGTCTGTATCTAACTAAAATTCAGCTATTTCAAAGAACTTTTCTAAATTTTAATGGGACATTAATGATATGAGATATGAGATAAGAGACGACTTTGATGAAGCGTCTCTCCTTTTTTTGGAGCCAAATGCCCTACTCTAGTATCTCATATCTTATATCTTAAAAGGGCTCCTCTCGGAGCCCTTGTCTATTAAAGTAGTGTGTAACCTTGTCTATATTCGTAGTGCATCATCTTGGTGGCAGCACCGTCGGTGTCGTCCACGAAAAGTTGCTTGGAAGGATCCCATTTGATGGTACGTTTCAGCTGGCAGGCAATGTTGCCGAGTGTACAAACCGTACAACTGCTGTGACCAACCTCGACCGGAACGGCAGGATCCTTGTGGCCGCGAACTGCTTCCACAAAATTGACCTGGTGGGGAATGCTGGTTTCGTACGAACCTTTTACTTCTTCCTTCTTGGCAGGCATCAGTTTGGCATCAGAAGCATTGAAATAGCCGCGTGCTACCTCTATCCATCCATTCTTACCCCAGAATTTAACACCCTTGGTTTTCTTTTCATCGAAAGGTTCTGAAGTCATCACGACTCCGTTGGCATATTTGAATGTCATGTATTCTGTGCCATCCCCGATGGGAGAAATCTCAACCGGACCATTTTTATCCATTTTCAATCCCCATTGGGCGATGTCGAACATATGGGCGCCCCAGTCGGTGGTGAAACCGCCGCCCATCTCTGTATACCAGCGCCAGGCTCCCCAGATTTTTTCGTCAACTTCAGGATCCAATTGAATTGGCGGATCAAGTTCATTGTTGAAATGAATTTTTGCTGTCAGGGATCCCAGCCACAAATCCCAGTTCAGGTCTGCTGGAAGCGGTTGCTCAGGCAGATCGTAAGGTTTTGGAGGTGCTCCGACATAGGCATTTACTTTTTCAATTTCGCCGATGGCTCCGGTATGTACCAGGTTGATGGCATACTGGAAATTGGCATCCGACCTTTGCATGCTACCAACACCAAGGATACGGTTGTTTTCGCGAACACATTTAACCAATTCCTGACCTTCCTTAATGGTGAAAGTCATCGGTTTTTCAAGATAAACCTCTTTGCCGGCCTTCAAGGCAGCAATGGCGATCCTTGCATGGGAATGATCCGGAACAGCAATAACAACGGCATTGACGTCTGGGTTCTTGAGTAGGTCTTCAAATTTTTCGTAAGTGACCACATTTGATTTCTTGCCGCTTTTCGCATAATAGGCAGCCACTCGCTTTTCGAATCTTTTGCGTTTGATGCCGTAGACATCACATCCTGCAACAACTTCAACACCCGGAATTTGAATAAAGCCGTTCATCAGGAACATGGATTGCCTGCCCATTCCAATAAACCCCAGACGAACATCTGCTTTAGGTTCTGATGGTTTTGTCTGACAGCTTGTTACAATGCCTGGCATGAGCGCAACACCCGCTGCACCCATCATCGAGGTTCCGAAAAAGGAACGTCGGTTTAGTTTTTTAGTTTGATTTTCTGACATGGTTTTGGATAATGTTTAGAAATATTCTTTAAAAATAACGATTTTTTTTGCAACATATCCTCCATTTCGCCGTTCAACCCATAGTTATCAGTTGATTTGTGATTTTTTTTGTCAGACCATTCCGGCGAAGGGAGGAGCAGTACCTGTAATTATTTGCTAGTAGCAATTATATTTAGTAAACTTTAAACTACCATGAATATTAACAGCTCATTCGATTCCAGGGAACCATTCGAGAATTTTTTGGAAGATTTTCGTACCAGAAGCCGCCACGCATATCGCGTTCGTGCTGACATTGACCAGCTTAGCACCAACAGGGGAATGCCTCCCTTCGTGATGCGGGAGGTGATGTCGGGTAATCCACTTTCGGTCAATATTCCCGAACAATATGGAGGTAGAGGTGGAAAGGTGGAGGAGGTTCTGGCGCTGCTTTCGGCCGCATCCTACGAATCGCTGGCACTTTCGCTTACTCTGGGTATCAATTCTGCACTTTTCCTGCAGCCGCTCGCCAAATATGGTTCAGAAGAGGCAAAGTCGGCAGTCTTTGAACGCTTTATGACAGCGCAGAACATGGGTGGACTGATGATTACCGAGCCGGGGCATGGCAGTGATGCCCTGAACATGCAAACCTCTTTTACCTCCGACGGAGAGAGTTACAACATCAAAGGGACCAAGCATTGGGCAGGGTTGACTGGCTGGGCTGATTTCTGGCTGCTGACGGCACGAGAGCAGCTCAAAACCGGTGAATTGAAACGGGACATCGACTTTTTCCTGTGTGATGTGAATCAAGATGGTCAGCAAATTGTGGTTGAGGAGTTTTTTGACAACCTGGGCCTCTATCAGATCCCATATGGCCGTAACCGGATTGATGTGGAAATACCTGCCTTGTACCGATTGCAACCTCATTCTACGGGAATCAAACTGCTACTTGATTTGTTGCACCGGAGTCGCCTTCAATTTCCGGGCATGGCACTTGGATTCATCCAGCGGATGCTGGATGAGGCATTGGCCCATACCAGGGAGCGCTCTGTTTCTGGCAAGCAATTGGTTGCATACGATCAGGTTCAGCATCGTCTGACGGATCTGCAATCCTCCTTCACCATTGCCTCCGCTATGTGCGCAAGCAGCAGTAAAAAAGCGGGGATTGAAAATGATTTATCCATGTGTGCCGTGGAGGCCAATTCGGTAAAAAGTTACGTAACCGACCTGATGCAGAATGCAGCACAATCACTTGTGCAATTGGTCGGCGCAAAAGCTTACCGGCTAAGCCACATTGGGGGAAGGGGAATTACCGACAGCAGGCCCTTCCAGATCTTCGAAGGATCCAACGATATGCTCTATTCCCAAATCTCGGATGCCATCGTCAAGCAGATGAAACAGGCCAAAGAGTCGAACCTCTTCAAATTTCTAAATACCAATAATCTTACAGGTAAGGCGACAGAATATTTCAGGGAACTTCTTGATTTTAACCTGAATTTTGAATTGCCGCAACGCAAGATGGTAGAGTTGGGACAGGCGCTTTCGCGGATTATTTCCATGGAGATGGTCATCGATTTGGGCCAAAAGGGATTTCGCAACGATCTGGTAGAAAACAGTATCGCTACCTTACGGAAAGAAATTACTGCACTGATGGGTCATTTCAGTTTCTCTGTGCAGGCCAATCTGATCGAGGATTACCAGGAAAACAGTGTCTGGTATGCGATTGCAGGGAGATAATATTAAAAATAAATAAAACGGCTGCTTCAATTCAATTGAAGCAGCCGTCCTTATTTGTAATCAACTATTGACTAGTAACCGGTATTTTGTTTCAAAACGCCTGGTTCCAGATCGATTTGAGTCTGAGGAATCGGTTGATATTTGTCTTTTTCGTCGAAAGAAGCGCCTTTCATTACGTCTGATCTGTTCCTGAGGTCAGCCTTTGCATAGGCATTCAGGGTAGCAGCCATAAAACCAGGAGTTGCTTTGTCCCAACGTCTCAGGTCGAAGAAACGCATCCCATCGGTACCGAATTCCAAACGGTTTTCCCATTGGATGGCCTTCATCGCCGTAGCCTTATCCGCGAAAGCGGCATAGGTTCCAACTTTGTAATTGGCAGCAGGTTTTGTGAAGTCTACGTATTGTTTCCAGGTATCGCCGTTGTTTATGTTTTGGTCGCCCAAGGTATAGAGATTAACTTTACCCATTACAACTTCAGCACCAGCCCTGACACGGATCATGTTGACATATTTCAGTGCAGTAGCGAGATCACCTTCAGAAGCGGCTACTTCGGCTCTCCACAAAAGAACGTGGCTCAAGCGCAGGTAACGCCAGTTGTTGGCACAGATACCGGTCTGCCAGCCAGTGGTGGTAGATAAGGTGTTACGCTCAGATTTGTAGAAGAAGGTTTTCTCAGCTGTTACATAAGGTCCGCCCCAAGATTGGTCACGAATCCAGTCAGCACCACGCATGATACCCCAATCCATGTAAGGAAGACCGCGACGACCCATTGTAAAGTCGATACGTGGATCCAAAAGGTCGGTTGCAGGAACAAATACATCTTTGGAGGCAATGCCTTCGTCGTTTTTCAGGTCAACATCGTTGAAGGTGTCAAACATAGGAAGTCCGTTTGGATCAACCTTGAATGCATTGGCAAGGTTCTGTTTTGGTTGGTGGAAACCGCAGCAGAAGCCCAATTCAGGAGCATAAGGTGCGTTTAGACCAATACCCATCTCACCATTCAGTGATTCGCTGATATCATTTACATTGCGCTGAATTTCAAAGATAGACTCCTTGTTGTTGTTGGTAGCGATGCGGTAGTTGTCGAAGAACTTGGCAGCAAGGGAGAATTGGCCACTGTTGATGATGTTGTCGAGCAGTGGTTTTGCACTGGCATAATCCAGAACCTGCATGTAAGCGCGGGCTGCAAGTGCCATGGCGGCATACTTGGTGGCACGGCCAACTTGTGTCTGGGTGGCTGGAAGATTGGCAGCTGCGAAAGCGAGGTCATCTTCGATGAATTTCAGCACCACACCAGCAGCATTATCGTTGCTGATTTTATTGGCAACATCAATCTTGTCTTCAGGGATCAATGGAATTTTGTCTCCAAAAACCAACCAGGATTCGAAATAGTACAATCCCCTCAGGAAGCGGGCTTCAGCCTTTAATTCTGTGGCTGTAGCTGCAGGTAGGGTAGTTGTTTTTGCAATAATATTCAATACAATGTTGCAACGGTTCACACCCATTCCAATATTCAACATCCACTTGTCAGCAGGGTAAGCGTTGGTGGTAGAAACTTCCCAACGTTCGATTTCATTGATTGGAATCTGGTCGCCAACATAAGAGCCTTTGGCAGCATCATCGGATGCAACAGACCCGTAGGTCCAGTTGGTGATGGATGCGCCCCAGGCATTTGGAAGGAGCCATTCAGCACTTCCTTTTACCATACTGTAGGCACCGGTCAGCAAGGCAGTGACGCCCTGTTCGCTGTAAAAGACATCTTCGGAAGTCGATCCCATCGGCTTTTTATCCAAAAATGAATTTGAGCAAGAATAAGTTATGGCCAGTAAGAAGCAGGTAGCCACTATAATTGATAGTTTTTTCATATTATTCTTTTGTTTAATATTATTAATGTTGATGATAGATTACAGACCAAGAGTGACACCAAATGTAATCTGACGGGCAGTTGGCCAGGAACCCTGATCTACGCCCATTGACATACCGGATGAATCGAGTTCAGGATCAAGACCTTTGTATTTGGTGATCGTGAACAGGTTGGTAGCCTGTACGTAAAGGCGAAGACTTTTGACCTTCACTTTGTCAAGCGTTTTCTGTGGCACGGTATAACCCAGTCTCAGGGTCTTCAATCTGAGGAAAGAACCATCTTCGATAAAGGCAGTGGATGCCTCCTGTGAGTGCGCGGCTCCATCAAGCATAGGGAATTTGGCCCCGGTGTTGGTAGTGGTCCAGGTATTGTAAAGTGCATCTTTGCTCAATCCACCTACAAACTGTCCGTAATCGATCCAACGACTGACATAGTTGATCATGTCGTTGCCATAACTTCCGTAGAAGAACATGTTCAGGTCGAAATTGGAATAGCCAAGGTCGATGTTCAGACCACCCGTGAATTTTGGATGTGGATCGCCGATGTAGGTACGATCTTTGTCAGGTGTTATCAGGCCGTCCCCGTTTAAATCCCTGTATTTGAAGTGACCTACCGTGGTATAGGCGTCAAACTGAGGAGCAGCCTTTGCTTCGGCAGCAGTCTGGATGATTCCGTCTACGATATAACCATAGAACATTGGATAGGCCTGTCCTGTAGTAGCACGGGTATATTCTACCTGACGAAGTGAATAACCAACAACTTCCTTTAAGTTATTGGAAAGGGAAACCACTTCATTTTTGTAGTGTGACCAGGTTGCATTGACGGCATAAGTCAATTTGCCACCCATCAAGGTGTTGTGATAGCCAACTTCAATGTCAATACCGGTATTCTTCATTTTGCCGATGTTAACAAATGGAGGCGTAGCAATACCCATGGTTTGAGGAACGCTAAGGCGATAAAGCATATCGGAAGTATTCCGCTGCCATACTGCCAGTGAAGCAGTCAGTTTTCTATCAAACATGGTTGCATTGGCTCCCAAATCGAAAGTTTGGGTTGTTTCCCAGCTAACATCGGGGTTACCCTTTGTGGATGGTTCAAATCCTGCTACAGCAGAACCTGTTGTTCCGTTCAGGTTGTAGGCAGCGGTGTAACCGTTGGTTCCATAAGTAGAGTACATGTTGTATTCACCGATTTGGTCGTTACCGGATTTACCCCAACCACCTCTGATCTTCAACATGTCCAGCCATTTTTTTGAACCGGCCATGAAGCTTTCCTTGCTGATTTCCCAAGCGGCGGAACCTGCAGGGAAAATACCGTAACGGTTGGCAGAACCAAATCTGGAAGAACCGTCACGACGGAAAGTACCTTCAATGAAATATTTACCTTTCAGGTCATAGTTGGCACGTCCAAACTGGGAGAATAAAGCCCATTCTGAACCGCTTCCATCGTTGACTTTGGCAAGTTCTCCTGAACCCAGCTGCATATAAGAAGGAGTCAGCGAGAAATACTGGCTGCGTCCTGCTGTCATCCACTGGTATTGATTGGAAACAGCTTCCGTACCCAATACCACGTTCAGTTTGTGAATTTCGTTGAAAGTGGTACTGTAGTTGACAGTATTGGCCCAGTTCCAAAGAATGGTGTAATTGGATTCAACACTTAAACCAGCTACCTTGTTAGGTTCTGCATTTTCGTAAGTTGGCATGGTGTAATTTTTGGCATTCCACTGACCTACATTGTAGCCAAACAAACTTTTGAAGGTCAAACCCTTCATGATGGTGGCTTCGCCATAGATGTTGCCAAGTACGCGCAGATATTTTCCGTCGTTGTTCTGGGCATCAGCCAATTGTGCAACTGGGTTGGCGGCATTACCGGTTCCGGGAGCCCTTGTTCCGGCAAAATGTCCGTTGATGTCATAAACAGGAACAATCGGTTGCATACGGTAAGCCATTGAGATGGCGTTTCCTTCGCCGTTGTTGCTCAGGTCACCGTTCTGATGAACCAAACTGGCCTGCAGTGATTCGCCGACTTTCAGCCAGTTGCTGAATTTAGATTCAGCATTGACGCGGAATGTATACCTTTTGAAACCTGTGTAAATCAGGAATCCTTGTTCATCCAGGTAGTTGCCGGATAAGGAATAGGTTGATTTTTTACCACCACCGGAAACAGAAAGGTCATATTCCTGTACGACTCCCTTGCGGTAGATCTCATTGTACCAGTCGGTTCCAGTTTTGTTGGCTTTGTAAATCTGGTTGTCTGGATATTTGTAAAGACTTGGATTGGTAGCAGGATCACCCGACATGGTTGCAGATGGCAATACATAATCAGGAATCACAGGAGAAGAACCCTTACCGTATTGCGCTGAATTTGGAGCATTGCCCAAATTATTGGCTTGCATCCACACTGCCTGTCCATATTCTGCGGTGTTCAGCAGGTTGTATTGGTTGGACGCCTGGGATAGACCAGTTCTGACAGAGAAAGTTACCGTTGGCTCCTGGTTCTCACGACCGTGTTTGGTAGTGATCAGGATAACCCCGTTGGCACCGCGGCTACCATAAATGGCTGCCGAAGATGCATCCTTCAAAACGGAAATGGCCTCCACATCGTTTGGATTGATGTTGTTTCCAGGTCCAACAGGAACACCGTCAATCACATACAATGGGGTAGGATCGTTGACAGTACCAATACCGTGAATCCGGATGGTAGCGTCCGAACCAGGTGTATTTCCGGAAGTAATGGTTACCCCTGAAACCTGACCCTGCATACGGCTTACAACACTCGGTGCACTGGAAACCTTCAATTGTTTGTCAGAAATAGTAGATACAGAACCTGTTAATTGTTCTTTTTGACGGGTACCATATCCTACGACAACAACTTCTTCAACGCCAATTGTTTCACTCTTCAGGGTTGCGTTGATCACACTGTTGTTGCCAATGGGCAACTCAACAGAGATCATACCAATAAATGAAAAAGACAAAGTTTTGTTGAAATGGTCTGCAACTTTCAGTTCATATTTACCGTCAATATCGGTAATTGTTCCTGTGGTTGTACCTTTTACGACGACAGAAACGCCTGGGATAGAAGCACCGTTTTCATCCGTTACTTTTCCTGAGATGGGCTTTTGAGCAAAAGCCATGACAGTTGTAAATACCATAAGCAAAACCAGTGATAGGAACATCCTGGTCCATTTGCCTTTAGGCAGGGAAGTCACTTTTTTTTGTTTCATAAATTCATAAAATTAAGATTGGTAATTATTAATACAAGGGCTAATTTGAGAATCATTTTTTTTCAGTTTATTCGAAAAACCATCACAAATTATCACATTGAAAAAACTTTTGGTCTTGTTCTTTTAACTCAAAATTCAACAAATTTTAACTAAAAACAGGATGATTAAGCAAAAATATAATGCTACCAAAAATCTAAATACCTACGTATTTTGAAATGAAAGCAATTTTAAATGATAACAAAAAATTTGGTTAGTAAACAATAAGTCATTGAATTCTATACTAATAGATATTGCGACATGAGTTATTGTAAATACATCACTAAGGTAATTAATTATTTTTTAATAATCACTATGATTTAATCACAATAATTAACATTTTTTAATAAAAAATTTATTTGAAGGATAAATTGCATGAATTCTTTAGTTTGATTCTCTTGAATAAAAGGAAGGATAAAGGAATTGTCAAATTTGGCTCAGGTGGATTTATTTCAGGTTTTTCTTTCTTCAATGCATGGAAGATTAGGATGGCAAATAATTATAAGACGACCATCACATCGTGGCTTTTCCCGTCCATAAATAAGGGTATTAAATTGGACAAAACTGTTTTCCCATCCACCACTATTTTCTTTACCCCTTTCATCCTCCCATGGGGATTGTCTACTGTAACCTGGTAGGTTGCTCCCCTGAACTGTCGCGAGACCTTGAAACTCTTCCAGTCTTGCGGTATGCAAGGATCGATGATAAGGCCATCATAATCCGGTCGAATTCCCAAAATATATTGGGTCACGGCGTAAAAATTCCAGGATGCAGTACCCGTCAACCATGAATTCTTCGCTTCGCCTGGCCTGAAGGCATCCTTGCCAGCAATCATTTGCGCATAAACATAGGGCTCTGTTTTATGCAAGTCGCTTATCGATTCCAGATAGGAAGGGCATATTTTCCTGTAATAATCCCAGGCACGATTCCCATTGCCTGCTTCGGTTTCCCCAATGACGATCCAGGGATTGTTGTGGCAGAAGATTCCGGCATTCTCCTTGTACCCGGCGGGATAGGTGGAAATTTCTCCATATTCTACGTAATACTTGGTAAAAGCCGGATGGTTTAATACGATGCCGTGTTCACAATCTAAAAGTTGTTTGACCGAGTCGAGGGCCTTGATGCATTGTCCCTCCTGCTGTCCAATTCCCGCCATGGTGCACCAACCCTGGGATTCTATGAAAATCTTGGCCTCTTCATTTTCCTTGCTTCCAACTTTAGCACCGTAAAAATCGTAGGCACGGATAAACCATTCACCATCCCATCCATTGTTTTTGATGGATTCGACCATTAAATCTATCTGGGTTTGAGCGCGGTCTGCTTCCTGAGATTTTCCTATTTTCCGGCAAAGGGCGACATATTCTCGGCCATAGACAACAAACAATCCGGCAATCATCACGGATTCTGCCTTTGAACCCTCCGTCTTGTTCTCTGTAGTCTGGAAGGATTCATTTGGGTCATTGGAAAAACAGTTGAGGTTCAGGCAGTCGTTCCAGTCAGCACGGCCAATTAGCGGTAAGCCATGTGGGCCAAGGTTGTTCACGACGTGGTCGAAGGATACGGTGAGGTGATGGAACAAGGAACGTGCGATCGCAGGGTTGTTGTCGAAGGGCACCAACTCATCCAGAATGCCAAAGTCGGCAGTCTCCTTGATGTAACAGGTAGTTCCCAGAATAAGCCAGAGCGGATCATCGTTGAATCCACCTCCAACCTCGTTGTTGCCCCTTTTGGTTAGTGGCTGATATTGGTGGTAACATCCCCCGTCAGGGAATTGGGTGGAAGCAATGTCGATGATTCGTTCGCGGGCACGTTCGGGAATCTGGTGGACGAAGCCGATCAAATCCTGGTTGGAATCGCGAAATCCCATTCCTCGTCCGATCCCGGATTCAAAGTAAGAAGCCGAACGGGAGAAGCAAAAGGTGATCATACACTGGTATTGATTCCATATATTGACCATACGGTCGAGTTTGTCATCTCCCGAATCAACCGTAAAAACACCCAGGAGGTTGTCCCAGTATTGTCGCAATTCTGCAAGGGCGGTATCGACTTTGACGGAAGTATCAAAACGGGCAATGGTTTCCTTCGCCTTATCCTTGTTGATGATGTTTTTCGATTCCCATTTCTCTTCAGCATGGTTCTCTACATACCCCAAAACAAAAATAAAATCCTTGGATTCTCCTGGTTGAAGTTCTACCTCAAGGTAATGTGAAGCAATGGGCGACCATCCATGGGCCTCGCTAAAACGGGGCATTCCTTCCGAAACAACCTGAGGTTCTTCAAAACCATTGTACAAGCCAAAGAAAGTTTCCCTATCCGTGTCGAATCCTTGTACCGGAGTGTTGACAGAATAATAGGAATAATGGTCGCGTCGCTCCTTGTATTCCGTTTTGTGGTAAATAACGGATCCTTCTATTTCAACCTCCCCGGTAGAGAAATTGCGTTGAAAATTTTCCATGTCTGACGCTGCATTCCACAGACACCACTCCACAAATGAAAACAACTTCAGTTGCTTTGGATGACTGCTGTTGTTGGTCAGGGTCAGCTTTTGAATTTCAGCCCAGGTTTTAAGTGGAACAAAGTACAAGACCTCTGCCGTAACCTCCTCTTTGACTCCTTTCAGAATCGTATAGTTCATTCCGTGGCGGCATTCGTATTGATCCAGTTCTGTTTTGCACGGTTTCCATCCTGGCGACCAAATGGTATCGTTGTCCTTGATGTAAAAATACTTTCCGCCGCAATCCATTGGAACGTTGTTGTAACGGTAACGGGTTAAACGTCTGAATTTTGCATCCTTGTAAAAGGAGTAACCTCCGGCAGTGTTTGAAATCAGTGAGAAAAAATCTTCATTGCCAAGATAGTTGATCCATGGCCAGGGCGTACGCGGATTAGTAATGACATATTCCCTGTTTCTATCGTCAAAATAACCATATTTCATAGCGGTGAGAATGAAAAATTAAGTAGCAATTCTGATGCTCCCTGTTTAAAGTTTTCTTGCTTTAAGGTCAAGTTCAATCTGATCCAACCGGTTCCTGGTTAGCGGATAGAAAGTCAAGACACCGACTCCGATGATCCCAAAGATGCCCGGGATCCAACTCATCAGCAGTTTGATGCCAGGGATGGCTCCCTGTATTGAATTTGGATCCATGCCATTGTAATGATAGGCAGTGAGTACGAAGCCAATGATTGCTCCTGCGACACCCCCTCCGAATTTCATGGCAAAGGTCCCGGCGGAATAGAAGAGACCGGTTGCACGTCGGTTGTTTTTCCATTCAGAGTAGTCTGCTGCATCTCCAAGCATGGCAAAAAAGAGCACCGGCATGATTCCTGCACCAAATTCCGATAGAATACCCAGGGTGAAGATCGGTGCAATATTCGTGGGCGAACAGAAATACAAGGCACCATTGGTCAGAACAGAAAAGAGGATCACATAGATAAAAAGGTTCTTTTTTCCGAAATAACCAGCCAGGGGAGTGGTAACCAAGGCGGCAATCATCGAAACAACCAGCAGGGCTACCATGTAATAGGCAGTTAAGGGAACGTTGTTCAGGTAACGTTCGAAATAGATGACCGTAATTCCCTGTTTGATGGAGTTGTAGGTCACAAAGAGAAAGCCAATGATCAGCAATATTAACCAAGGACGATTGGTAACCAGGTCTTTGATGTCTTTGCCAATATTTGTTTGCTGATCCGTGGCAGGTAAAACCCGTTCATTTGTGGTAAAATAGGTAATTAATAGAAAAACCACCAGTAGAGCAGCAAAAAGGTACATAGCATATTGATACCCCAGGTTTTTATTGCCGTTACCGAGGAACATTACCAGATAGATCAGGAACCCCTGGGTAATGATACCACCCAGGTAGGCCCCGGCAAAACGATAGGAAGAGAGAGAGGTTCTATCCTGGTGTGAACTGGTCATTACACCCATCAAAGCCGAATAGGGAATATTGTTTGCGGTATAAACAAACATCAACAGGATATAGGTAAAATAGGCATACATGAGCTTACCGGTATAACTGAAATTCGGTGTGGTAAAAGTGAGTGCCATTAAAATACCCAGAGGCAGTGCAGACCACAAGATCCATGGCCTGAATTTGCCATTTTTTGAATTGGTGCGATCGGCCAGCATACCTACGACGATGTCCAATCCACCGTCTGAAAGGCGGGCAACCAGTAAGAGGACACCGGCTGCTGCCGCCGTTATGCCGAAAACGTCGGTGTAAAAAACCAATAAAAAAGTCGTGAGTGACCGCCAGGCAATATTGGCAGCAGTATCACCCAGGGCATAACCTATTTTTTCTTTTAGTGCAAGTTTTTCCACATCCTGTGTTTTTAAAGTGGATACTGAAAATTAGTTTGGTTGTCAAAAGGAATCCAAGTTAAACCTGGTTTCCATCTCCGTAATGCTCAAAAAAGATTTCCAAATCGTTCATTTCGTGTATTGTCAAAAATCTCACGATTGAAATGGAAGAGGCGGGCTGGCCTGTGCGAAACACCTTCCTGCTTCTCTTTCATCGGAACAATGAAAGGCATTTGTAGTTTTTTCTTCCTGAAATTCCTTTTATCAATTGGATTTCCGGTGATTGCTTCATATAATTTTTGAAGTTGGGTAAGGGTAAAAAGTTCCGGTAAGAGCTCAAAAGCAATTGGTTCTGTCCGAACTTTGTCGCGCAGGGTATCCAGTGCCTTCTGGAGTATTTCGTTGTGGTCGAAGGCCAGTTCCATGCCATTGGCCTCCTCCACGGGAACCCACTGAATTTTATATTTTTCGCTGCACAAATTAACGTTGGTACTGTTGATTAAAGCAAAATATCCTACCGTCAGTACGCGGTCAGCAAACCCCTGATCAATCAGTTTCAACCAGAGCTGATCCTTGGCTTTTGCCACACGTTGAACTTTCCCAAAGGTGGCAAATTGCTCCAGATAGATGTTCTCCAGTCCGGTACGATCCTTCAAAATCCGGTAGGCGGCGTTGTCGAGATCTTCATCTTCAAAAATATGGTAACCTGCCAGTGTAAAATCTTTCAGAAGAATGACTCCGGTTACCGGATCATCAAATTCCCTTTCCACCAAGACTACGTTCAGTTTCTCGAAATCGAAACCAAAAATTACGCAGTCGACTGAAACGTTGGATATTGTTTTGTGGAAAGCATCCATAGATCAGTTGGTTATGAAGAATGAGTTAGTTAGTGTACTTTATATACTTTGTAAATATATTAAATGTTTTTTATCTCTATTAAAAAAAAATCAGAAAATTGAAGATATTTTTTTGAGTGAGATTTCTGACGAAGGCAAATGTTGGATTGTTTGCTTGAATTTTAATATATTGTAAGGTCAATTGATCTATTTTTGTTTTTACCTTGCGGAGATATGCATTTACAATTTATCTTCGTGCTCTGAATTTTAATCTCTTCTGATATGTCCGCACTTCATTCCCGATTTACTTTTTGTTCGATTGTTTTTCTGATAGCACTTTCATCCTGCCGGAAAAGTGAATCAAAAGTCGTTACCGTAACAGGGGAAATTCCCGTTTCTGCGATGGGTATTACCCTGCCAAACGAGCACGTTCTTTTTGACGTGGCACCCATTGATTCGACCAGCATCTATCGTTACAACAGAGATTCGGTAGTGAACAGAATGTTGCCGTTTTTTGATGAACTTAAATCCCACAAGGTTCAGACCTTCGTAGATGGAACTCCTGAATTCATGGGAAGGGATCCCCTTCTGCTGGCGGAAGTGGCCCGCAGGACGGGTATCAACATCCTCACCGGAACTGGTTGGTATTCGGTAGATGGAGGAAAGCATCTTCCCAAAGAGATCAATGATCTGACGGCAGAAGAGATCGCCCAGATCTGGATCGGGGAGGCAAAAAGCGGCATTGGCAATACCGGTATCAAACCGGGATTCATCAACATTGCACTGGATAAAAGTGAATTGACGGAGAACGACAAAAAACTCACGGCCGCAGCCTGTCTTACCCATCTGGAAACAGGCCTTCCGATTCTATCGCGCACTGGGCCGGCTCTTGGCGCCATGTTTCAATTGAAAATTCTTGAAAAATATGGGGTTGATCCATCTGCATTCATCTGGTCTCATGCCATGGAAGAGAACTCCAAAAACAAGGTATTGGCAGTGGCTGAAAAGGGCGCCTGGGTTCTTTTGGATGGAATACTGCCTGACATGAACGCCGAGGTTCGAATCTCTGGAATGGTACAATACCTGAAACTGATCCGGCGACTCGACCATGTTTTACTGTCGCACGATGGATCCGGATACCGTCCCGGTGTGCCAAATGGTGGAACTATCCGTCCCTACAATGAAATTTTCGGATCTTTCCGGCTACTGCTGCTAAGTGAAGGTATCACCTCTCAGGAGTTGGATCAGGTGATGATTCAAAATCCAGCGGCTGCCTTTGGCGTAAAAGTTCGGAAAAAAGCAAAATAACCCTTCTGCTGGCTAAATTGAATGCTGAATGGTTTTCAGTAAGTTTTTACCGGTTCACTAACAGGTACAGGGAGGGTAAAATAGAAAGTTGATCCTTTGTTCTCTTCACTTTCTGCCCATATTTTTCCGTGGTGTTTTTCCACAAACTCCTTACAGAGATGGAGTCCGATGCCACTGCTAGACTCTCCCAGGGTGCCTTTTCGATTGGTCTTGCAGTCAATTCTGAACAGGTCTTGCTGCAAAAGACCCTGCATCCCAATGCCATCGTCTTTGACGGAGAAAAGGACAAAATCCTCCCTGATTTCGGCTGAAATCGTGACTTTTCCGCCATTTCTGGAGAATTTAATGGCGTTGGAGATCAGGTTGCGAAATATGGTCTGCAGCATATGATTATCAGCCATCACCAAATGATCATAGGAAATATCCATAACGGCCACCACCGACTTGTCGGCCATCCACTCATCGTAGATAGTCAGAATATCCCGGACCATATTCCCTACCCGCAGATTGGTAGGTTGAAAGGCCATGCATCCGCCCTGAATCTTTGACCATTCCAGTAAATTTTCGAGCAAGTGATAGGTGTTTTGAGCGGATTTATTCAAAATTCTCAGCATTTCCAGGATTTCAGACTGGGGAAGCGTGGTCGAACGATCTGAAAGGAGCTGTGAAAGTTCCATTATTCCACTCAAAGGACCCCTTAAGTCGTGGGAAAGGATGGATAGAAACCTGGTTTTTGCCTGGTTGAGCTCTTGCAAGGCTGCAAGACTCTTGCACAATTCCTGCACTTCCATTTTTGTCTGCTGAAGTTCGTGTGCAATCGTCTTGTATCCAAGCATTTTCCCTTGGGGGTCAACTATTTTCCCGCAGGTAATTAAAGCCCAAAAATTTGTGCCGTCCTTGTGCAATATGCGAGCTTGAAATTGGATATTCCTGTTTTCCCTGACCGACTGGATGTGTTTCTTTTTGATCAGGTACACATCCTCGGGATAACATAGAAGGGATAAAAAATCGGCAGCTTCCAGGTACTCTTCAGAACTATATCCGGTTAATTTTTCTGCGTACTGATTCATCCAGGTGAGTCTACCCCTGACATCCAGCCAGGCCTCCCAACACAGCGAATGATTTGCAAACCTCTGGTCCTTCCATGTATAATCTTTGTGCGGGATCTCCCTAATTTCTGAAGATTCTTCATACGATTTAATTACCTGACTCAATTTGAAGATTTTATTCTCCAGTTCTTGTCCGGATATTCTTTTTTTAACAGTATCGGTTCGTTTAAAGGATAAATGCATCACCAAAAATTATGTTAAGATCGGTTGGCAAGGTCAGGTTGATACAAATGGGGGCTCCTCCAATATTGATGCTGAAAGTGTTGCTTATCAATTTGTTTTTTCATTTGTTTAACGACCTGCCTGATTGCTGCTATTTTGATTAAAAGTAGCTATTATGTATTGCAGTCAATTTATTTACCGTGGTCATTTAGTGGACAGTTTTACATAAATAATGTCTCTCCTTCTTGACTAAGGTTGGCAGGTTTGCGCCGTACCAGTCTAGAGCTGCTGAACCATTGCGCTGTATTTGACTTGTCTGCATCTGTGTAAAATAACCTACCGACGGAAATAGTTGATCTGTTGGCTGACCATTCACATTGAAAAGATTCGGATTCAGGATCGAACCCGTTTTTGACTGAAAATAAATTAACTGTTAATGACAAAAAATTAACCAAAATTGAGAATAATTTTCACTTATTGGTTGTAACTTTGATACAGAATCAGGTTGTTGTAAATTTTAAATATTTAAGAATGAGACAGCTCAAAAAAATTAATGACAATACCGGGGAGATTCGCTACGATGATATCTTTAAAAATCTGGTGAGTGAAGATGCCTGCTATCCTGTGACGGCCAATATCGATCCTAAATTTGGATTTGGGAAGCAAACTTTTGTGGTGGATTGGCAAATGCAGGTCATGGAACTATGGGATTTTGCAGAAAAATCCAAAAGTAAGGCGTGAAAAAAATTCGCTTTTTGGAGTTGTTCGGAGAAAATCGCTTTCTTTCATTTTGCCCAATAGATAAATCAATCCAGGTTGTCGGTTGAACTGACAGATTCAATCCAATAAACAAGCCGTCCCAATTTTTAGATTAGGACGGTTTTTTATGTCCGTTTCTGAATGTCAAGTCTGCCTTTGCTGATCAGCACGGCTGCAGTCCATTTTTTTGATAGGATTTCCACAGAAGTAACTAACCTGATCGTCTTGTGAAAATCTTACTTGCTTTCCGCTGTCTGGCCTTAATCCGAGCCGGGTATTTTTGTTGGGGCAACAGTCAGTACAGTTGGGGAAGTATCAAAAGACAAAAGATGTATCTTTGAAACGGTGCGAGCCAATAACTACAACGAGTCTTACCTACTATTAACGCTAGAATGAAAACAAGAGCTTTTATGGTTCAACAGGCCATTCTGTTGGTGATGATTGTTTCTGTGGGCCTGCTGATTCTGAATCCTGTGATAGCCTTTGCGGTGTTGCCGGAAGGCCAGCGCGACGGAAAACTGCTGAGAAGTGAAGTTTGGCAACCCTTTGACCCCCAAACAGCCAAAGGTGATTTCTTTGTCTCCATTCATGGGAATGACAATTGGTCCGGAACACTTGAGGCGCCAAACTCCGCTGGTACAGATGGCCCATTTGCAACCATTTCGCGAGCTAAAAATGCTGTTCGTGAGTTGAAATCAAAAGTTTATCTGCCGAAGGGGAAGGCCATTGATGCCAGATATGTGGGCACGGGATACCCATTTGGAAAGGGAAAAGATATCGCTGTTTTTATCCGGAGTGGCTACTATTCCCTCGACGAGACGTTGGTTTTTACCCCCGGTGATGGAGGAGAAAGGGTCGAAACCAATTTGCCTTCTGGAGCCTTCGAATGGCATCACCTGAGGGATAACTATGTCACTTATGCAGCTTATCCTGGAGAGAATCCAGTTATTTCCGGTGCCATTGCAGTAAAAAACTGGAAGAGGCAGGGTGCATTCTGGGTCGCCGCCTTTCCACACGACAGTGTACCTGCACTTATCGCCAATGGTAAGAAGCAGACTTTGGCCAGAACACCCAATGAAGGCTATTTTACCTTGCGTAACACCCCTGTCTCCACTTCCGAAATTCCTTTCAAGCCAGGTGATATCAAAAACTGGAAAGAGATGGACGATAACCGGATTGTGTTGCTGCTTAGGTGGAGAACTGCCTGGAATTCGATCGCCAGGATGGATGGAAAAAAGCAGGTGGCCTACCTACGCTATCCTGAGAGCGGACCGGATGGCAGTAACAACGGCCTCTTGGTTGTTCCACCCCGTTATTACATCGAAAATATAAAAGAACTACTGGATTTCCCGGGAGAATATTTTTTCGACAAAAAACAAAAGACGATCAGCTATATTCCCATGAATGGATTGGATGATCCCAATCAGATGAATATAGCAGTACCCCGGGTTGTCAACCTGGTGAAGGTGGTTGGAAATGAAGGCAAGCCTGTTCGAAATCTAAGATTCTATGGGCTCAGGTTTGAAGGGGCAAAGGAGAATTTCAGAAATTATCCCCATTATTATGATCCGACTCC
>Ga0209697_10004371_pt1 | contig 18460 bp, 11 predicted proteins | sample AliMusrvi5mmetaG_FD_184115 | JGI IMG/M metagenome (GOLD analysis project Ga0209697, IMG submission 184115) | Freshwater lake bacterial and archeal communities from Alinen Mustajarvi, Finland, to study Microbial Dark Matter (Phase II) - Alinen... | ecosystem: Environmental > Aquatic > Freshwater...
AATCAAAATGGAGACTTATTATCTTCACATTATTATAGTGCATCTGGCGCACAATACCCATTCTCAATGTGTGAAAAATCAGATACTTCGGGCTATTTTTTACTAATTTTCGGAGAGTATCAAGTTCATACTAACACTTTCTCTCAAATACTCACATTAGATAATACCTGGAGGATAATAAATATTGATAGTATACCAGGGAGTTTAACATTGTATTTAAACTCTAAAACACTCAATAATAAAGAATTACTGATTACAGGAAAAAAATATTTCGAAAATAATCCAACCCGAACAGATAAAATCGGCATTCTGAAACTTGATTCAACTTTTCAGATAAAAAAGGAGTTCTTTCTTGGCCCGGATGATACGGTAAGCTATCCTGCATATAACACCAACATGGATTATTTAAATGTCCAAAATATTTTTGTTGGAGGTCTGGTAAACCAGGATTATGGCGGAATTTTTTCGTATAACCTCTCATATATTATTCTGGGTAAGTTTGATTCGTCTCTGAACCTTAAATGGCAGAAATATTTCGGAGGGGATACCTATTACATGGTGTGGTCAGTCATTGCTACTTCTGATGGCGGCTGTATAATCGGTGCAAGCACTAATGATTATGCAACCATGGGAGAAGAAAGAGACGTGTATATTTTGAAACTCGACTCTAATGGATTGATTACAGGAATACCTCATCCACCTTCAAATACAAATGATAAAATTCTCATTTACCCCAACCCTGGGAATGACATGATGTATGTGGAAAATAATCTGGGCACATGCAGTCTATTTCTGTGTGATCTCACAGGGAGAACAATCTGTTCACGGGAATTATCTGATGGCCGGAACTTGATAGATGTTAAGTTATTGAAGCCGGGATTGTATCTTTACAAACTGCTTCAAAATTCCGAGATAAAACAAGCCGGGAAATGGATAAAACAATAACACGTCCGATCAGAATATATTTTATTGATGATCATCCGGTAGCGCTGAATGGCCTGGTCGGATGGATAAACAGCAAAGTCGAGGGATTAGAAGTCTCAGGCACGGCCGATAGTGTGACAACCGCTATAAAGGAAGGGATTCCCGGGGATGTGAAAGTAATAAGTCTTGATCTCTATATCAAAGACTCTTTTCCGGTATACAACCTTCTTGCTTTGAAAACTAAATATCCTGAGGTACCTGTGGTTATTTTTACTTCTGAAGATTCCCCTGTATGGGTTCAAAAGATGATGAAAAATGGGGCTTCAGCCTATTTGACTAAGAATAGTTCAGGCAATGAATATGCTGATACAATTATCCGGGTTGCAAAAGGGGAGAAGATCGTGCCGGAAAAATTATTAAACGAAAGTTCCTTTAATACAGAGAACCTGCTTCAGCTTTCTCCTGATATCCTTGATGAAAAGCAGCGATCATTTATCAGCGGCATTATCAATGGAAAAACGTATAAAGAAATTGCAGATGAAATGGCTTCTTCTGAAGCTGCCGTGGACAAACGATTTGCGAGGTTAAGGCAGAAGTACAATGCTGGAAATAATGTGCAGCTTATCCTGAAAATCCTGAAGCTTGCTTAAGGTAGTTTGAACAGATCCAACGATCATTTGTGAAACCGGCTTTAACCCGCTAATCATGAAAGCAATATTTACATTGTTGTTTTTACTGGGATTTCTTTCGGGATATTCCCAGTTTGTCTGCGGAACCAGTACCGTGACCGATATTGACGGAAATGTATATCACACCGTCCAGATAGGTACACAATGCTGGATGAAGGAGAACATGAATACTCTTCATTATGCCAATGGAACAGTAGTATCAGTTCCGGAGGATCAGGTGACCGGTGTAAAAAATGTTATTAACCGGCCGGGTGAATTTCGTATCAACATATTCTTACCAGGCAATGGCTATGACGTGAATATTTCTTTAATTGACATGATGGGAAGAGTGAAATACCGGAAAAGAATATTTTGCGAGAATGGCAGTAACTCCCTGGAATGCATGATCGGCCCCTCAGGTGTATATTTGTTGGTAATATCAATTGGGACAATAAATGAGAGTTTTAAAGTTATTGGAACCGATTTCAAGGAAATGGATGTCAAACTTATCCCTTTCACTCAGAATCTGAAATCCAATACCGATACAATTATCCTGAATAGAGACTCTCGTTATGCATTTGATTATGATAATGATCCTGCCAATGCTGGAGTATATGGAAAACTTTACACACCTCTTTCAGCTTTGAATACCAACGTTTATACAGGGGTCATCCAGGGGGTTTGTCCCAATGGATGGCATATTCCAGGTGACCAGGAATGGCTAACAATGGAACTATTTGCAGGCATGAGCACGGAAGAGGCAAATAAAATGATGGAGTATAGGGGTACCATCGCCTATAAATTTAAAACCACGGGTACCGATTTCTGGGTCACAGCAAAAGGAACTGACGAGTATGGATTTTCCGCGAAAGGAAGCGGGAATTACTCTGATCCATATTTCTGGTGCTTTAATGGTCTTAAGCTAAACGAAACCTGGTGGACCTATGGGTTTGACTACCTTATGATGCGGCAATTGACCGATTATCAGGCGGGAATTGGGAGGGGGTTTACTACTCCTGACTGGGCTGTGTCAGTTAGATGCATTAAGGATTGAGCGACACCGGCTGCATAAGAAACAAACAGAATGAATAATTCTGGTATATATTGTATCAACCAATCTACCCCAGATTTCATTCTTTATCATCCCCGAATATCACCTTCCTGTACTTTGTATAAAGGAAGGAAATGATCAGCAGCAACACCCCGAGTACTACGAAAACAATGGTCTTCGCGATGGTATCGAGGGATGAAAGATCGTAGAAAAAAAGTTTGAGCAGGGTAAGGGAAAACAGCACGATGGCCGCTATGCGCAAATGCAGTTTCTTCTTCCAGATACCAAGCACGATCAGTATCAGCGAGTACACCCCGAATAGAATGCTAAGCCCGAGCTTGTAGGATGCCTGGGAACCTGCAAGGTCCATCCAGTTTATCAGCTCATTGCTCAGAATAGTCAAAATCGTTATGTGAAGGAACAGGTCAAACTCCATGCGCAAATTTGTTCCTATAAACTCTTGGCGGATGCAGCGGTAAACCGAATGAAGGATCAACGCCAGGAATACAAAGCAAACGTAACGTATCCCAATTAGCATGCTTCCCCGGTAAAAATACTGTGCAAGATCCTGATCCAGGTAAGTTTCCCTTAATGTCCCCAGCGCAATTAAACCAAAGGTCAGGAAAAGACCAACCGCAGCGAAACTGAAGCCGAGATTGATCAGACCCAGCAGGCTTTTTTTCAGCCTGAGTATATTATAATAAGCCAGAAGAGAGAGAAAAAGCAATGAATAAATGAACGTGGAGACAGTCTTATACACAGGGATCATTTCATTGGCGTACTGCATGGCCCCACCCGCTCCCTTATCCGCAGTGATCATAGTAACGGCATAAAGCTGGTTAAAGTAGCCGGATATTTCCATGAAAAACGAAAGGTAAAACACAAGCAGCAGCATACCGGGCATGATGAAATTGAATGCAGTCAGCAAGGCTTTGCTTTTGTTAAGCGGACTGATGAATTGTTCCTTACGGTTGATAATGTTGATGAAAACGAAGGCTGCAATGAAAAGCAGGGATGTCAGGAAATTGATATTGAACAGGGGGATGAGTTTCGCGCTTTCAGGCCAGTTGCCCAGGCTGTAATAAGCGCCGGGCCAGCCCAGGGTGAGGCTGAAAAATGCAAGCACCATCAACGCATACGAAAGCAGCTCATAAACAGTGGTATTTTTTGTGCGGCCAATCCGGAAAAGCGCTGCGGCTTCTGCCGACCATAGCATGCTGATCCAGCATCCATCAAGCTGCACGGGAATGGCAATGGTTAAAAACGCAATGACAAGCCCCGCTGTAAAATAGAACAGGTTCCTGTCGGAATTCTTCACGCGGTAAATAAGAAGGCTCACTGCAAAATGCAGAAGTGCATTGCAAAGCGTGAACAGTCCCAGGAACTTCTCCCCTCCTGCATGGTGATATAACAATGCATATCCAATGCCATAGAAAACCGAGGAGTTGACAAGCAGCAGAATGATATCGTCAATCCTGAACTTTTCATTTTTCAGAAGTTTGTACGCCAGGAAGATCACATAGAAAGTCAGGAAAAATATACTGCTGAATATCCTGGCAATTGCGAAATCATTGTCGGCATTAACCGTTGAGATATACCACCAAAGGAAAATGGTCCATGTAAGAATAAATGCCGAATAATAAAGAGGTTTCCAGTATTTTCTCACTGCAATGACAAGGATGCCGGCATTGATGATAGCCATGTAAGTATAGAGGATCAGAACCTTTCCCGAATTGTCGCTCAACAGGAAAGGCACAGCGTATGCGCCTACCAGCCCTATATGCGCAATGACCTGCCTGTCGTAAAGCATGGCGGCTGCAACGGTGAAAATTGTGATCAGCAACATCAGCGCAAACGTGAGTGTAAGCGGGATAAGCGAATAAAAGCTGTAAGCAGCAAATGTCATGAAATACATGATGGCCATTGATCCGCTGAGCAGCACTGAGCTGAAATTATGATATTCTTTTTTAAGGCGGATGGCAAAGCCCAGTAATCCGAGCCCGAGGACGTATCCAAGGAGGATCCTGGTGAGCGGACTGATGAGGTCGTGATCAATGGCATATTTGGCGCCTATTCCAACACCTATCACAAGGATCACAATGCCGATTTTATTGATCAGGTTCTCACCTATGAATTTCTCAAGGTTGGCTTTGAACCATGGGCTCCTGCTTTCTTTCGAAGCATGGCTTTCAATTACAGAATCCCAGAGATTTTGCTCCACTGCCGAAGGCGCCGGCTTTTCCTGGGCCTTCGTTTCAGTGAGTGGAATCATTGCAGGCTGATCAGCAACACTCATCGATCCTGCCAGGCCGGGCCCGGCTGCCGGCTCAGCGATAGGCTCAAAGGACTCTGTGGCGGCCTGTTTTGACTGTAACTCAAGGATCTCAGTTCGCAGATCCTTTATCTCCTGCTGAAAAGACTCCTGCCTTTTCATAAGTATCTCCAGCTTCTCAAGAAGCCGGGCTGTATTATCCTGATCTCCGGTCATAGGTTCATTTTTTTGTTTGACGAACGAAGCTTTAACTGAAGTCAGTGACAATTCAATGCCACGGTGGATTTGGCTATAGCAATTACGACAAGGCCGCTGCCAGCGGTAATGTTTCTTTTACCCTGACTCCCTTTTCGGTTAGCTGCACCGTGCAACATTCATTGTTGATGTCATGCTCCAGGAAAAGGATATAGCCGTTTTCAGCGGCTTCTTTCATGAATATTTCCTTTTCTTCAAGGGTGATCAGTGGGCGTGTGTCGTACGACATCACGTAAGGGAGAGGTATATGAGCTGCCGAAGGCAGGAGGTCGGCCATATAAACCACTGTCTTGTCCCCGCATTTTATCATCGGGATGGCCTGCCCTTCGGTATGCCCGAAAAACAAGCGGATACTGATCCCCGGCAATATCTCTGTTTCGTTTTCAACCAGGTTCAGCTTCCCTTTTTCCTGTATCGGTAGTATATTTTCCTTAAGGAACGAAGCCTTCTCCCTGTTGTTCGGATTCGTAGCCCATTCCCATTGCTGGCGGCTGGTCCAGTAGGTTGCATTCTTAAAAGCGGGGATAAGATCCGTGTGTTCAGGATTCCATTTTACAGCCCCCCCGCAATGGTCAAAATGGAGGTGGGTCAGAATCACATCAGTGATGTCATCCATAGTAAATCCAACAGCAGCAAGCGATCCGGACAGGCTGTCATCCCCGTTCAGGTAATAATTGGAAAAGAATTTTTCGCTTTGTTTATCCCCGATGCCGCAGTCTATGAGGACTTTGCGATCACCATCCTCAACCAGCAGGCAGCGCATGCTCCAGTTGCAGAGATTATTCTCATCGCAGGGATACAACTTGCTCCACATTACCTTGGGCACGACGCCGAACATGGCGCCCCCGTCGAGCTTGAGATTTCCTGTGTTTATTACGTGTAGCTTCATTTTTTAAAATAAGTAGCGAAATAGCGAAGTAGCGAAGTAGCGAAAAAAGATTAGAATCTCATTTCGCTATTTATACTCATTAACACTCATCTCACCCTGGACCACGCGCAATGCATTCGCCGCCATTGCCTGTATCTCGTTATCTCCGGGGTAAACAACGACTTTCGCAAGCTTCTTCACATGATCGATGATGAAGTCGATGACCCTCTCGGAATGCGCGATCTCGCCGGTAAGCAAAATGGCATCAACATCTCCTTTCAACACAACATACATCTCGCCAATGCATTTACTCACCTGGTATGCCATGGCATCCATGATGTTCTTTGCTTTCTCTTCACCACTCTTGATGCGGAATTCGATAGCGCTAAGGTCGGTGGTCCCAAGGTGAGCCCTGATGCCGCCGCAATGCGTGAGCAAACAAAATACCTCATCCGAAGACTTCTTATCAACCAGGCACATCTTCACGATATCTCCCAACGGCAGGCTGCCGCTGCGTATCATCGAAAACGGACCGTCACCTTCGAATCCCTGGTTCACATCGATCACCCTTCCCTTGCGGTGGGCGCCGATGGTGGTTCCATTACCCATATGCGCAACGATAAGGTTCAGGTCCTCATATTTCATATTCTGGCTTTCGGCAAACAGCTTAGCTATCGCTTTCTGGTTCAGGGCATGATAGATCGATTTCCTCTCAATCCCCGGCGCACCGGTTATCCTTGCAACATCTTCCATCTCATCCACCACAGTGGGATCAGCTATCATAGCAACAGAACCCGGGATCTCCGCCGAAACAACATCGGCAAGCAAACCTCCCAGGTTGATGATATCTATACCCACCGGGCTGTTCTTCAGGTCACGCTTCAGCGCATCGTTCACCGCATAAACTCCCGAACTTACAGGCTTCACCAGCCCGCCGCGGGAGATCACGATCTTCACCTCGCTGAGGTCAAATTCATTGTTCTGCAGCTCCTTCAGCACAAGTTGCTTGCGGAATTCAAGCTGATCGTAAATGGTTTCAAACCCCGAAAGCTCATCTGTGGTATGATACCTGTTGTTGATGTAAAGGAGTTTGTAATTGTTGTAAACTGCAATCTGGGTAACCTTATCCTTGGGGTTAACCACTAAAATATTGAATTTCATATCCGTGATGAATTTTACATGTTTCTCCTGTACTGTCCGCCCACTTCAAACAATGCATGGGTGATCTGGCCGATGGAACAATACCTGGCTGCTTCCATCAGGCTTTCAAAGATATTCATATTTTGCGTTGCAGCATGCTTCAGCCGGCTTAATGCTTTTTCAGATTCTTCACCCCAGGTGGCGTGAAGATGCCTCAGCATTTCTATCTGGTATTGTTTTTCTTCTTCAGTACTGCGGATGACTTCGCCCGGTAAAACCGTCGGACTGCCTTTGCTGCTAAGGAACGTATTGACTCCCATGATAGGAAGCTTTCCGCTGTTTTTCAGGTTTTCGTAATACAGCGATTCTTCCTGTATCTTGCTCCTCTGGTACATGGTCTCCATCGCGCCCAGCACCCCTCCCCTTTCGGATATCCTCTCGAACTCAAGCATCACGGCCTCCTCCACAAGGTCGGTAAGCTCTTCAATGATAAAAGATCCCTGCAGGGGGTTCTGGTTCTTTGCAAGCCCCAGCTCGTGGTTGATGATCATCTGTATGGCCATGGCCCTGCGAACCGATTCCTCGGTAGGAGTAGTGATAGCCTCATCATAAGCGTTGGTGTGAAGGGAATTGCAGTTGTCGTAAATTGCATACAAAGCCTGCAGCGTTGTGCGGATATCATTAAAGTCTATCTCCTGCGCATGCAGTGAACGTCCCGAAGTCTGGATATGGTACTTGAGCATCTGCGAACGGGCTTCGGCCTTATACCTGTACTTCATCGCTTTTGCCCAGATGAGGCGTGCCACGCGTCCTATAACCGAATATTCAGGGTCTATGCCGTTGCTGAAAAAGAACGAAAGATTGGGTGCGAATTTGCTTACATCCATACCCCGGCTTACGTAATATTCAACATAGGTGAAGCCGTTCGAAAGAGTCAGCGCCAGCTGGGTTATAGGGTTGGCCCCGGCCTCTGCAATATGGTAGCCCGAAATTGAAACCGAATAAAAATTCCTGACGTTATTTGTGATGAAATACTCCTGTATGTCGCCCATCATTTTCAGGGCGAAATCGGTAGAGAAAATACAGGTATTCTGGGCCTGGTCCTCTTTCAGGATATCAGCCTGCACAGTTCCCCTCACCTGGCAGAGAGTCTCTCTTTTGATCTTCTCATAAACATCGACCGGCAGCACCATGTCGCCCGTCACGCCGAGGAGCATCAGGCCAAGCCCGTTGTTGCCTTCGGGGAGTCCACCCTGGTATTTCGGACGGTCTGTACCTTTCTTTTTGTAGATGGCCTTGATCTTTTTCTCAACCTCTTCAACCAGTCCGTGTTCTTTAATGTATTTCTCGCATTCCTGGTCTATCGCGGCATTCATGAAGTAGCCGACCATTGCGGGGGCCGGACCGTTGATCGTCATCGACACCGAAGTATTGGGATCGAGAAGGTCAAAACCCGAATAAAGTTTCTTTGCGTCATCGAGGCAGGCGATAGAAACCCCCGAATTACCTATCTTCCCGTAGATATCTGGCCGCATGTCGGGGTCGAAGCCGTAAAGGGTCACGCTGTCGTAGGCTGTCGAAAGCCTTACGAATGGCAGTCCGTGGCTCAAATAATGAAAACGCTTGTTGGTGCGCTCAGGGCCGCCTTCACCGGCAAACATGCGGGTGGGATCTTCGGCCGTGCGCTTGAACGGGAACACCCCCGCGGCATAAGGGAATTCACCAGGCACGTTCTCCCTTAAATTCCATTTCAGTATATCGCCCCAGGCCTGGTATTTCGGCAGTGATATCTTCGGGATCTGCAGGTGCGAAAGGCTTTCGCTATGGGTCTTGAGTTTGATCTCCTTACCCCTGACTTTGTAAACATAATCCTCGTCGGTGTACGACTTAAGCTTTTGCTCCCAGCCTTTTATAATTTCGTAACTGCGGGGTTCGAGTTTCTTCACCAGCTCGTCAAACAGCAGGTCAAGCTCCAGCATCATATTGCAGTCGTGCGAATGCAGCTCAGGGTTTTTCTCTTTTTCCTTAGGTGGCTGACTGCGGATGGCTTCAATGGTCTGTGAGATGCCGTACAGCTTCTGAGCTATCTCTGCCTGTTCAATAGTCCAGCCGTTGTAATTCCTTACGGTTTCGGCTATTTCGGCAAGGTACCTGACCCTGGAAGGCGGTATGATAAAGATCTTTTCCTTCATCTCGTCATGGCCTTCGAAACTGCTGCCGAAATCGGTCCCTGTTTTGGTTTTGATTGTCCGGAGCAAGGCTTTGTAAAGCTGGTTAACTCCCGGATCGTTGAACTGTGAAGCAACAGTGCCGTAAACCGGCATCTCATCTATCTCCTTTTCCCAGAGTTTATGGTTCCTCTGGTATTGTTTCTTTACATCCCTGATCGCATCGAGGGCTCCGCGTTTATCGCATTTGTTAAGCACGACCAGGTCGGCGAAATCGAGCATGTCGATCTTCTCAAGCTGGCTTGCAGCGCCATATTCAGGAGTCATCACGTACATCGAGAGATCGCTGTGGTCGACAATCTCGGTATCGCTCTGCCCTATTCCTGAAGTTTCGATGATCACCAGGTCAAAGCCTGCAGCCTGCAACACCATCGTGGCGTCCTTCACATACCTGGATAGCGAGAGGTTCGATTGCCTTGTTGCCAGTGACCTCATGAATACCCTCGGATCAAAGATGGCATTCATGCGGATGCGGTCGCCCAGCAATGCCCCGCCTGTCTTGCGTTTCGTAGGATCCACCGAAATAATCGCGATGGTCTTGTCTTTCAGGTCACCCAGGAAACGCCTCACCAGCTCATCCACCAGCGAAGATTTTCCTGCACCACCAGTGCCAGTAATACCCAATATGGGAATTTTAAATTTCGCTATTTCGCTACTTCGCCATTTCGCTACTTCGCTACTTTCTTTTATTTCGCCATTTCGCTTTTCGCTTTTCGCCATTTCAACGAGCACCGGCCTCGCCTTATCCGGTGAGTTCTCTGCAAGCGTGATAAGACGTGAGATCGCATTGATGTTACGTTTACGAATCTCATCCGCAGTCACCTCATGAATATCATCAAGCGCAAAGTCGCATTTCTCGAGCAGGTCGTTGATCATCCCCTGCAGGCTCATGCTCCTTCCGTCATCAGGTGAATAGATTTTCGTAATCCCGTAATTCTGCAGGTCAGCTATCTCCTTTGGCAATATAGTGCCTCCGCCTCCTGCGAAAATTTTGATATGCCCGCAGCCCTTCTCCTGCAGCAGGTCGTACATGTACTTCAGGAATTCATTATGCCCTCCCTGGTAGGAGGTGAGGGCGATGGCCTGCACATCTTCCTGCACGGCACAATCGACGATCTCCTGCACGGCCCGGTTATGGCCGAGATGAATGACCTCGGCCCCGCTTGCCTGCAGTATCCTGCGCATGATGTTTATCGCTGCGTCATGTCCGTCGAAAAGCGAAGCAGCCGTGACAATCCGGATATGATTTTTCGGTTTATACGGTTCTGGAATTTTCATTGATAAGGCTTTATTCATTCATGATAGCCCTGGCGATGATGATCTGCTGTATCTCGCTGGTACCTTCATAGATCTGGGTAAGCTTTGCGTCACGCATCATCCTCTCCACGTGGTATTCCTTCACATAGCCGTAGCCTCCGTGTATTTGTACAGCTTCGGTGGTGACATACATTGCCGTCTCGGCAGCCCAGTATTTCGCCATGGCGCTTGCAGTGCCGTATGGCCTTTTCTCGTCCTTGAGCCAAGCCGATTTCAATGTAAAATAACGTGCGGCTTCAATGCGTGTGTGCATCTCGGCCAGCTTGAAAGCTATGGCCTGGTGGTTGATGATCTCTGTTCCGAACGACTTGCGTTCCTTTGAATATTTAACTGCCCTTTCATAAGCACCCTGTGCGATTCCCAATGCCTGCGCGGCAATCCCGATACGCCCTCCTTCAAGGGTCTTCATCGCGATCTTGAAACCCATGCCGTCGCTGCCGAGAAGATTCTCCTTAGGGACTTTCACATCGCTGAACATGATGGAATGTGTATCACTGCTCCTCATCCCCATTTTATCTTCATGAGGTCCGAGGCTGATGCCCGGTGAATTGCGGTCAACGATCAATGCATTGATCCCCTTATGGCCTTTTTCCTTGTGGGTCTGGGCAATGAGAATATAGGTGGATGCGCAGTTGGCGTTGGTGATCCAGTTCTTTACCCCATTTACAAGATAATGGTCCCCCATATCGATGGCCGATGTCCTCTGCGAAGTGGCGTCGGAACCGGCTTCAGGCTCTGATAAAAGAAATGCGCCCAGCTTCTTGCCGCTGGCCAGGGGTTTCAGCCATTTCTCTTTCTGCTCTTCCGTGCCGAACTCCTCAAGCTCATAACATACCAGCGAATTATTTACCGAAATGATGACTGCAGCAGAGGAATCCACTTTCGAAAGTTCCTCAAGCGCAAGTACGTACGAAACGGTATCCATACCTCCCCCGTCGTATTTTGGGTCTGTCATCATCCCCATAAACCCCAGCTCGGTCAGCACTTTCACATGCTCAGTAGGGAACAGGGCCTTGGTATCCCGTTCAATAACATCCTTAATCAGCTCCCTCTGGGCATAATCCCTGGCCGATTGCTGGATCATAATTTGTTCTTCGGTATAATCAAAATTCAACATATGGGGTTTATTTGATACAAAGATAAGATTCAGACTGACTAATACAAAAAAGCAGGGCAAAAAAAATCCCCGGACACGCCAGGGACCCTTTTCAATAAAATGCTTTATTTATTTTTTATTTCGCTACTTCGCTATTTCGCTACTTCGCTACTTTTCTTTACTTTTCCCTTAGGTAGAAAAAGAACAGGTTGCCGGTTTCAAACGACTGGCACATCAGTAAAGAATCGCCGCTGAGCTGGCGCACTTCCAGTTTTATTTTATCTTTTGACTCGGGGGTTTTCAGGGTCAATACGTTCTTGCCGCTGCCTTTCCAGGTATAGGTGACCTTGTTTTCGCCATGGGTTTTCACACAGTATTTATTGGTGAAAAACTCGAGGTTTGAATTGTTGAAGGTGACAGAAGCCTTATGCATAGCTACGAACTTGTTCTTATCAAGCTTCACGGCATCCGACTGAGGGTGGGCCGCTGCTGCCTTGCTTGTATCGGCCGTGGTAGCTGCAGGCTTGGCAGGTGTCTTAGGCATTAAGATTTGAGGTGTTGTGCCTTGGTATGTCCATTTCCCGGGCAGGTCCTTGAAATTGATCTTAACGGGTTTGGGGCTCGCTTGCTGGGCCATGGCAGTGTAACCCAGGATAAAAATTGAAATGAAAATTAAAAAACCAATTGCTGACTTATTCTTTCCCATGACTTTTATTTTTTTTGTAAAACGAAAATATGAAGATTTTATTATAATTCTTTTTCAACTTCCACCGTCGAATCACTGGTATCGGATTGTATGGTAAAACCCCGTTTTTTAAACACCGAGATCATTCGTTTATTGTCGGTCGTGGTTTGGGCCACTATCTTTTTCAGGTTCCATTTCCCTGCGATCTCCATACAGAAATCGGTGATGATATTCCCGAGATCTTTCTGCTGGTATTCGTCGATGATGAGTATGGCGTATTCAACAGTCTCATGGTCGGGATCGGCAATCAGCCTGCCTACTCCCACCAGCCTGCGCTGCCCTTTATCCTGTATCTCGGCCACAATCGCGATCTCCCGGTCATAATCAATATAACAGTAACGCGTTGCAACTTCATGCGACTGCCACTGGAAGAAATACCTGAAACGGCTGTAAAGCGATTCCTTGGAACAATGGCCTATCATATCGAGCCAGAGGGGTTCGTCCTCAGGTTTGATCGGCCTCAGAAGCATTTCCTTGCCATCCCTGAGTTTCATTTTCCGAACATATTTCTCGGGATAAGGATGCAACGCAAGGTGTGCAAACGGTACTCTCTCTTTTCCAACGAGGGTATCATCGATCACAATTCTTGCATCGAGGGCTACAACGCTTTCGGTGGTTACCAGCAGGGGGTTGATGTCAAGTTCGGTGATCTCGGGATAATCGGCTGCAAGGTACGACAGCCTTATCAGGGTCTTTATCAGCCCGTTGATATTTTTTGCAGGGCTTCCCCTGTAACCTTTCAAAAGAGGGTATATCTTAAGTGACTCCAGCATCTGCCGGGCCAGGCTTTCATTTAGCGGCGGGAAGCCGAGGGCTTTATCTGAAAAGAGCTCTGCAGTGATCCCTCCCATTCCAACCAGCAAAATGGTCCCGAATACCTTGTCTTTTTTAAAACCGAGGATGAGTTCCACAGCTTCTTTTTCAGCCACCATCTTCTGAACCGTGATCCCGTCAACCCTGGCATCGGGCCTTTTAAGCTTCACCGAGTCCATGATACGTTCAAAGGCTGCCCTAAGTAGTTTTTCGTTGCCCAGGTTCAGCTGAACACCTCCTACATCCGATTTATGGGTGATGTCGGGCGACTGTATTTTAAGCACTACCGGGTAGCCGTTTTTTTCCGCAATTTTTACTGCTTCATCACTGCTTTTTGCAAGCACAGGCCTTGTAGTTGAAATGCCATAGGTATCAAGGATAAGCTTTGATATATCCTCCGACAGAATACTTCCCTGGCCCTGTATCAGCTTGTTGAATTTTTGGCGCATTTTTTCCCTGTCGAGGCTGAATTCCACGGGAATATCCCTGGGGGTTTCATACAGGGTTTTAAGGTTCCTCGAATACGCTACCAAAGTCATAAAAGCCCTGATCGCCTGCTCGGGGGTCCTGTACGAAGCAATCCCTGCTTCCACCAGTATGTCATCTGCCTTGTGCATGCTTTGTCCGCCAAGCCATGCAGCAAGTATGGGTTTCTTTGTTGTGGATACAAGCAGGCTCACCTCCCTGGCTGTTGCCTCGGGATTTGTCATGGCCTGGGGAGTAAGTATCACCAGGATGGCATCCACTTCCTTATCTTCAAGCACTATCTGTGCAGCTTTCGAGATCCTTTTGGCCCTTGCATCGCCAAGCACATCCACGGGATTGCCGTGCGACCAGAATTCAGGGAGGTTCTCGTTAAGCTTTCCCATCGTTTCATCCGAAAGCTTTGCGAGCACCCCGTTGGATGAAATGAGTGCATCGGTTGCCATCACCCCGGGTCCGCCTGCATTGGTGATGATACCAAGCCTTGGCCCCTGCGGGAAACGGTTCCTTCCGAGGAGCTCCGCCACCGAAAAGATATCCCCTATTTCATAAACCCTGGCAAGTCCCGTCCTCTGGAAAGCCGCATCGTAAACAGCATCTTCCGAGGCCATGGCTCCCGTATGCGAAGCCGCCACCTGGGCCGATTCGGGGAACCTGCCTGCTTTGTAAACGATGATTGGCTTCCTTCGTGCAAATGCACGGGCAGCCGTCATGAACTTCCTGGGGTTTTGTATCGATTCAATATAGAGTATGATGCAATGGGTGTTCTCATCTTCACCGAAGTAATCGATGAGGTCGCCGAACTCAACATCGAGGCTGTTTCCAATGGATACGAAGTACGAAAACCCAATCTTTCCTTCAATGGCCCAGTCAAGTACCGAAGTGCAGAGCGCCCCCGACTGCGAGATGAATGCAATATTCCCGGGTTTCGGCATCTCGGCTGCAAAACTTGCATTGAGCTTCAGCGAAGGCACAATGATGCCAAGGCAGTTCGGGCCAAGGATCCGCATCCCTTCATATTTTTTTATCTCTGCCTTGATCAGTTCTTCCTGCCTGCGCCCTGCGTCGCCTGTCTCCCTGAAACCTGCCGAAATAATGATGATCCCCCGTATCCCGGCTTCACCGCAATCCCTCACTGCAGCAAGCACCTTGTCGGCCGGCGAACAGATGATACCCATATCGGGCGCCTTCGGGAGGCTCTTCACATCAGGGTAACAGGGTATCCCCATTACCGCCTCATGCTCGGGATTGACAGGGTAAACCACCCCTCGGAACCCTCCGCTGACAAGGTTTATAAGCACTTTCCCGCTGACCGAGTTGGGATTCGTGGTAACACCGATAAGGGCTATCCTTTTCGGGTTAAAGATGTTGTTGAGTTTGTGGACGTTCATTGCTCTTCTGCAGATGGGACTGCAAAGATACGGGATTATAATGACGGTGGGTATTGGATTACACTTCATGGCTCGCTTAAGCTTTTAAATACCGATGAGCCGGCATACATCGGTCTTAGACGCTTAATAACATCCCTCCTTGAGTTTTTTTGCCCCTTGATTAAGTACATCACACAATCCGGCCGCCAAATCGGCCGCCAGAAAAAAAAAGATAAATAGCTGATTTAACATCTAAACCTCAATTTACAAGTACTTGATCAGGGGGGATTTCCCCACCTTTTCAGGGAGGATAAATTCTCTTGCATATGATTATTCTTTTCTGGTATTTCGTAGAATAGTAAAAACTGAACAAATTTCACAGAATTAATTGCAAAAAAGTTATAAGCACATGCAGTTTTAAATCTCTTGGCAATGTTTTTACATTATTACCCAAATCCTTCCGAATATGAAAAGATTTTTCTTTCTGATTACAACCATCATTACGGTGGTTCTAATAATGACATTTAAATCAGGTTCTGCCCAAAGCCAGGATAATTATTATACAATATGCCATGGATTGGATTCATTTTATAACAACCATCCAAATCTTAAGATTGAAGAAGATGGTGGCTTCATGGAGTTTTTACGTTGGAAAGAATTTTGGAGGACACGAGTCTCAAACGTTGATTCCCTTACAAAAGGATTATTTAACCCTTACTTATCGGCACTTCAAAATTCAGTAAGAAGAAAAGATACAGATGGATCGACCAGGTTGCCATCAGATTGGCATTATCTCGGTCCGATGAATGTTTCCACACAAATGATGTGTAATGGCCAAGTATCGGCGGTATATATTGATACGGCATCTGATAATACCATGAGAACCATTTATGTTGGGACGAATTCTTCAGGAATATGGAAAACAACAGATGGTGGAAATAACTGGATAAATGTGACTGATGGCAGTGGACTTTTAATTAATGGAATTACAAGTATAGTTGGCGATCCTAATAATGGCAATCTATTATATGCATCAACTTCGGCTGGTTTTCTTGTCAACCATACTTATTGTACAGGGATTATCAAATCAGTGGATGCCGGACTTTCTTGGTCTAAAGTTGATTCTATAAGTCCCTTACTTAATAAATCTTTGAACGGTTTGTTGTTGGATCCAAATCACCCTCAAAGAATTTTTGCTCTCTATGATACAACCGTTATGAGAAGTATGGACGGTGGGATTCATTGGACAACAATCTTCGGAATCCCAAAGTACATAGGTCATCATGGAAATGATACATGGATTCAAGCACGATTTGGAAGAAACATCATTATGAAACCAGGAGATGCCGATCATATATATGTCTCAACAGATTGTTGGGGTCCATATCCAAGATCCCAAGTTTGGGAAATAACAAATCCCTTTGCAGATACAACTGTAATATCTACAACTCAACTAGATTTAGCCTTACCAAATTACGGGGATACGATATTTACTCAGCGATTCAATGTGGCTGTAAGCCAATGTGATCCGGAAGCGATTTATATCGCTTGTATAACACTTGACAGTACAAAATTTAAATTATGGAAATATCGTAATGGTTGGACAAAACAGTCCGTTAATGGAACTTATGTACCGGATGGAGTTGGATATTTTAAATTTGAATTTTTGGTTTCTCCAACTGATACAAATGTTGTATATATTGGAGGGTTGACAATAGATAGATGGGTCAAGGATACCAACACTTGGAAACGAATTGAAAACACTCCAGGTAATGTGTGGTCAGCAACTTATCACGATGATACAAGATGTGCAAAGATTTTAAAAGGAAGTGCTCCAAATAGGCATGGGGCCGATGATATAGTATTTTCTGGCAATGATGGAGGGTTATCCAAATCTATTAATGGAATTCATACATGGAAGAGTCTGAACGGGATAGGCCTTAATATAACACAATTTTGGGGCATTGGCGGAGCAAATTCTATCCCAGATATTATCCCTAGTGGTGCGCAGGATAATTGTTATTTTCTTTATAATAATGGAAGTTGGTTTCATAACGATTCTATATATGGTGACTTTGGAAATATTGTCTTAGATGATCAAGATCCAAATCATCTTATGTATGGAAATAGGTTCGGAAGTGGTTACACCTTGATAAAAAAATCATATGTTCAAGGAATTAACTGGGACACAACTTGTTCTGATAATATAACATCAGAATCGCGTTTGGCGAATCCACCAATCAAACTTAATCCACAAAATCATAAAACTGTATTCTTTGGTGCACAAAATTTATATAAATCCTATGATAAACTTACATATACATGCATCAAAGTCCCTGTTGTAGATAGTATTAATTTGAAAGATCCAATCTCAGTTTTTGATATTGCAACAACTGATTCTAATACAATATATGTCGCCTTTGATAGCCCACCTTGGTCTCAACAGCATTTGAAATTTTTAAAATCCACAAACTATGGCGCAAGCTGGGAAGATTTAACTTATAAGGTTACTGAGGTCGTTTATGGAAATACAATTCCCTTATTGGAACGATATTCAATCACTGATATAGTAATAAGCCCAACTGATCCCCATACACTCTGGATTTCATTTGGTGGAGTTTTAACTCCTTGGCTTGATTCAGCTCGGGTTATGGTGTCCCATGATGACGGTGAACATTGGACAAATTTTGCAAAAAAAGGTTTGCCATCACTTCCTGTTAACTGCCTTAGGTACATGAAAGGTTATAATGATCGATTATTTGCTGCAACTGATGCAGGTGTATTTTACTGGGATAATTCCCAAACTCAATGGCAACCTTTTAATACCGGGCTTCCAATAGGTGTAGTAAACGATCTTGAAATCAATGATCCTATTAAAAAAATTCGTGCTGGGACTTTCGGACGAGGTTTATGGGAGACTGATCTTAATTGTCTTTTTGATGCTGATCACCCAATTGTAATCCAGCAAAATACAATATGGGATTCAGTTAAACGACTTGATTGTAGCGTCTATATTGATTCATCTTATACACTGACAATTACGGATACGGTCTTTTTCCCGCCACTTGGGAAAATTTATGTAAAACAAGGAGGTGCATTGTTGGTTAGTATCTGTCAAGAAATAAACCGTTCATAATTTGGCTTAATAGTGTAGTTCCATTCGCCATGAAATTCATTTGTTTTAATGTTGATTTTTCCGAGCGATTCATCTGATATTTTTATTCCTTTCT
>Ga0209697_10004372_pt1 | contig 18456 bp, 18 predicted proteins | sample AliMusrvi5mmetaG_FD_184115 | JGI IMG/M metagenome (GOLD analysis project Ga0209697, IMG submission 184115) | Freshwater lake bacterial and archeal communities from Alinen Mustajarvi, Finland, to study Microbial Dark Matter (Phase II) - Alinen... | ecosystem: Environmental > Aquatic > Freshwater...
AAAGCTCTACTCGAATGGCTAAATTCCCTGTAGCGTGTTATGTGTCCTCCCAGCCGTGCGCCACCTTCACAACACGCCGCGCAGTTGACCCGCCGGCCACATAACGGCCCCGGGAACATAAGCTGGATTCTGTTCCTGGCAACAGAATCCAGCACCACGTAGCGGGTGGAGCCACCGAAGTAGCGCCAGGCTTGCTCATGCAGCTCGGCCCAGATCCGTTGCCCGGACTTCCAGACCACGCGTCGGAAACTGCGCCTGGAGTAGCGCAATGTGGCCACGAACAAGCGTGGTTTACGGTAACGCTCGGTGCCAATCACACGGGTGAGTGCGCCTTCACCGTAGTCAACCTGCATCTCCTCGCCGGGTTGGAAGGACAAGCGGTCGAACTGCTCAGGCTGCTTGTGCCGCAGGTAGGCCGCGAAGCGTTTGACGGAGTTGTAGGCGCCGTCAAAGCCGTGCAGGTCCACCAGATCCTGGTAAATGGCCATGGCGTTGCGACCCAGGCGCAGTTGAGCATCGATAAAGGGGCGGTGCGGTTCGCACTTGGAGGTACTCAGCGGCGCTGTCGGAACCGGCACAGTCGGTGGCCGGGGTGGGGGAATTTGCTCAGAGGAGTCGGTGGCCACCCCGGGGGAATTTGAACGACTGGCCTCGAACAGGCGCTGGTAGGACCGGATGGTCTTGCGGTCGATGCCGGTGATGCGCTCTATGTCGCGCTGACTCTTGCCCAGACCGAGCAGAGTAAAGATGGTTGTTTGTTTGTGCGGCTTCAAGACATTCACTCCGTGACCTCCACTCGGGAAGGCCGGGTTATGTCCCGCCAAACAGGTGCCGACGACGCCGGCTTTACTCCCCGTTCCCGATCAATTCAGGTGGAGGAGTTTGAACTGGCCATACCCGGGGGAATTTGGGTGGCCATCGGGGCTTTTGATCGCTGCGGTCACCGTTTTTGCCTACGACGCACGCACAATCATCGACGCTGAGGAAGCAGAAGAAGATTCCAGCAAAGCGCTTCTGCTGATGGGCAGTTTCCTCAACGGTTTACAGCAAACACAGATCGAGCAGCAGCGATTTCTTCTCACACGCGATGCCGCGCATCTACAGTCCTATCAGCAAGAAAAAGGCCGGAGTGTCAATCGGATTGCGGCGTTAAAACAGGGCTTGGCCGAAGAGGGTCTTCGCGGATCCCTGCCAAGAATCGACGCCATTGAGAAGACTCAAGCCGATTACTTCAATGAACTCGATCACGCAGTTGAACCCAGTTCAAAACAAGGCGAGTCTACTCTGACAAAACTCGGGGAAAGTCGGCTTGCTCGGTTCCAATTGCAGCAGATCCAAATGCTGTTGGCCGACACTGCAGGGCAGCGGTAGGTGTCGGTCTTCGCGTCAAAGATGAAATCAGCTTTGCCAAAGCGACCGTCAGCCGATGCGCCGGAAGTCAGAGACTTGGCAACAATCGGATCGATGCTGGCCTCGTGACAAGCCTGGATTTCGGGAGCATTGAAGTAGCCCCGGTCCGCGATGGCTGTCAGGTCTTTGGCCCCCATCTCACTGCGTGCCAGCTTGGCCATAGAAGACAACTGCTCTCGGTCAGAGCCGACGTTGGTGACAACGTGCGCGACGATCAGGTGGTGTTTGGCATCTACTGCAGTCTGGACGTTGCAGCCCACGATGCCGGTGCCTTGCGATTTCATGGCGCGGGCATCCGGATCAATCTGGGAGATCTGTTTGTCTGGTGCAGCCTGCAGTTGAACTTCGATCTCTTTGAGCTTTTGCATTTGCGCCTTGAGCGCAGCAATTTTTCCTTGCAGTCGTTCAGTCTTGAGTGCTGCCACCTGTGGCTCATGCCTGTCAGCAGTATCGAGATCCTTGAGGTAGCGGTTGATGCTGTCCTCTATCGTCTTCATGCGGTACTGCAGCTTGGCAGCGGTGAAGTTGCGGTCATGGTTGTTGACGGCCTTGAATTTGCTGCCATCGATGGCCACGACCGCTTCCGTGAACATGCCAAGTTGTTGGCACATCAGGACAAATTGACGCGAGACGCTGCGGATGGCCGGGCCGTTGTCTTTACGGAAGTTGGCAATTGTTTTGAAGTCAGGTGTCAGTCGACCCGTCAACCACATTAACTCGACATTGCGCTGGGCTTCCTTCTCCAGACGCCGGCTCGACTGGATACGGTTGAGATAGCCGTAGATGTAAATCTTCAGCAGTGCCGCCGGGTGATATGAGGGGCGTCCAGTCGTCGCCGGATTGATGCCCTCAAACTTCAGTGCAGCCAGATCGAGTTCATCTACAAATACATCAATGACACGCACCGGATTGTTCTCCGTGACGTAATCGTCAAGCTGTTCCGGGAGCAAGAGCGCTTGCGTACGATCGACACCTTCAATGAAACGTTTCATCCAGATTCTCCTGCGCGCAACGTGATCTTTCGATAACGTTTGAGGGTGCAAATTGTTTACCGCTTGGGGCGAATATTGAAAATATTCCATCAGCGTTTTGACACAGTCTCGGTCGAAACCGGGTCTTCCTGGCTTTCAGGTGACTGATCAGTTCCGATGCCCTGCGGGTTTACAACCTGCTCCAGCCCTGCCCTTCAATCTTTGGCGTTGGCGTTCAGTTCCATCGACACCTGGGCCGCACGGCCGACGCAAGGGCGCTTCAATAATCGAAATAGCGCGTTTCCTGATCGCTGCCGTTGACAAGCTGACGCGGGAACTCGGTCTGCTGAAGCTCTTGGGACTCCATCAGGCCTTTGCCCGCTCTACTCTCTCTTGCCAACGCTCCGGTCCCCGATCAAACCACCCGGTCGAACACCGCCATGCTCTCGACGTGGGCGGTGTGGGGGAACATGTTGACCACGCCGGCCGCGCTGCAGCGGTAGCCGGCGCGGTGCACCAGCAGGCCCGCATCACGCGCCAGCGTCGACGGGTTGCAGCTCACGTAGACGATGCGGCGCGGCGGCGTCCAGTCCTGCGCGCCCGGTGTTGCCGGGTTGTTGGCGCTGTCCACCCTTTGCTGATGCAAATCGGCCAGCGCCTGGACCAACGCGAAAGCCCCTTCGCGCGGCGGGTCGACCAGCCACTTGTCGGCCACGCCATCCTGGATCAGCAGGGCGGGCGTCATCTCGAACAGATTCCTGGCGACGAATTCGGTCGGCGCCAGCACCTGATCAGGCGCGGTCCGTTCCTGGTTCATGCGGTAATTGTCACGCGAGCGGGCGATCAATTCCTCGCTGCCTTCGATGCCCAGCACGGCGTGCGCCTGCGTCGCGATCGGCAAGGTGAAATTTCCCAGTCCGCAAAACCAGTCGATCACGCGCTCCTGCCGCCCGGCGTCGAGCAGCCGCAGGGAACGCGCCACCAGAACGCGGTTGATGTGCGGGTTGACCTGGGTGAAGTCGGTCGGACGAAAACGCATCCGGATGCCGAACTCCGGCAGGTCGTAACTCAACTCGGCACCGTCCGTATCGAGCAGTTGCACGGTCTGCGGGCCGCCCCCCTGCAACCACCATTGCACGCCGGCATGGGTCTGCGCAAAGGCGCGCAGACGCTGCAGGTCCGAGGGGCTCAGCGGCTCGAGGTGGCGCAGCACCAACGCCGTCACGGCATCGCCGCAGGCCAGTTCGATCTGCGGGCAGGTCTCGATCGCGTCCATCGAACCAATCAGGGCGCGCAGCGGCAGCAACAGGGCGCTGACGTGCGGCGGCAGCACCGGGCAGACCTGCATGTCGGCCACGTAGCGGCTCTTGCGTTCATGAAACCCAATCAGCACCGCGCCCTTCTTGCGTACGTAGCGCACCGACAGGCGCGCCCGGTAGCGGTAGCCCCAGGCCGGGCCTTCGATGGGACGCAGGATGGTCTCGGCTCTGACCTTGCCCAGATGCCACAGGTTGTCTTCCAGCACCCGCTGCTTGACCGCCACCTGCGCCGCCACGTGCAGATGCTGCATCTTGCAGCCGCCGCAGGCGCCGGCGTGCAAGCCGAAATGGGGGCAACCCGGCGTCACGCGCTGCGAGGACTCGCGGTGGATCGCCGTCACCGTGCCCTGCTCCCAGTTGTTCTTCTGGCGATTGACCTTGGCGCTGACCTGCTCAAAGGGCAGCGCGCCCTCGATGAACACGACCTTGCCGTCCGCCCGGTGCGCCACACCCTGTGCCTCCAGGTCCAGCGATTCCACCAGCAGCCAGTCCGACGGCATCAGCGTCTCTTTGTTGATTTCATCAGTCATGGGATTGGAACGTGTCCGTCAATAATTGGAGCGTTGAAAAGCATTCGGCAAGAACGGTGCGCCAGCAGGCGGCCGCATGGACACGCGTGCCCATGCCCGTTCGCAAGCATCACAGCAGCGCTTGCTGCGTGATGCCACGCCGCTGCAGATAGCGCTTCAGTTTGGCCATGACATCGTTCTGGATCTGGCGCACGCGTTCGCGCGTCATGCCCAGGCGCAGGCTCAGCACCTCCAGCGTCTCGGGCTCGCGATCGTGCAGGCCGAAGCGGCCTTCGAGGATTTCCTTCTCGCGCTTGCTCAAGCCGCCGAGCCAGTCTTCGATCAGGTGTTCGACCTCGTGCGCCAGCATCACGCCGGAGGGATCGAGCGTCACTTCGTCGACCAGCGAATCGCCGAGCGTCTGGCTGTCGCCCGTGCGCTCGTTGGTGGCGTCGAGCGAACGCGGCGCTTCAGCCAGCGCCAGCAGTTCGGCCACACCGGCCGACTCGCGCCCCAGCAGGGCTGCAATGTCTTCGGCACGTATGCCATCGGGCCGGCTGGCCATGAACGCGCCATCGTTCTCCAGGGTGCGCCGGGCGCGCAAGACCTGCTGCAACTCCCGCACCACATTGACCGGCAGCCGCACGGCGCGGCCCTGGCAGACCAGACCGCGCTCCACCGCCTGCCGGATCCACCAGGTCGCATAGGTTGAAAAACGAAAACCGCGTTCGGGCTCGAACTTGTCGATCGCGTGCATGAGGCCGAGGTTGCCCTCCTCGATCAGGTCCGACAAGGGCACGCCGCGCCCGAGGTAGGCTTTGGCAATGCTGACCACGAGGCGCAGATTGTGTTCGATCATGCTCTGGCGCGCCTCGAAATCGCCGGCGCGCGCCTTGCATGCAAATTCAAACTCCTGCGCCGGTGTGAACAGGTCGGTGCGGCGCACGTTGCGCAGGTAGACGGTCAGGGCATCGGCCGACTCGCCGCTGGCTTGGGCCGAATGAAGCAGTTCCGAAAACGATTTGTCGGCCCCCGAGGCGAGCGCATCGGCAGGCGCCTCGGACTCGCCGGTCTCACGCCGGGGATCGGGCTCCAGCGCACTGGCGGCTGGCTGGCCATTGCTGGTCGCTGGGCGTTTCTTCACGGAGCAGATCCATTACCTGGCGGGCAGGTACTTGGCCGGGTCCACCGGTTTGCCTTGCCGGCGAACTTCAAAATGCAGCTTGACGCGGTCGGCGTCGCTGCTTCCCATCTCGGCAATCTTCTGGCCCTTCTTCACCGACTGGTCTTCCTTGATCAGCATGGTCTGATTGTGGGCATAGGCCGTCAGGTAGGTGTTGTTGTGCTTGAGGATGATCAGGTTGCCGTAGCCGCGCAGGCCGGCCCCGACGTAGACCACGCGGCCGTCCGCCGCCGCCAGCACCGGCTCGCCGGCCGTGCCGCCGATGTCCAGGCCCTTGTTCTTGACCTCATCGAAGCCGCTGAGCACAGGTCCGCTGGTCGGCCAGATCCAGTTGATCTCGTCATCCCCCGCTGCTGCCGCGGGCTTGCTCGCGCTGGCGGTCGCTGGCGCCACCGCCGCGACCGGCGCCGACGCGGCGGCCAGCGGCGTCACACTGGACTGGGTCACGGGCCGGGTCACGACCCCGGTGGCGGCAACAGTCACGGGCGGTTCAACGCGCAGCACCTGGCCGACCTCGATGCGGTTCGGGTTCTCAAGCGCGTTCCAGCGCGCGATATCCTTGGCGCCCTGGCCATGGTCCAGTCCGATGCGGATCAGCGTATCGCCGGGTCTGACCGTGTAATAGCCGGGCTTGCCCGCGTTCTCGAATCCCGGCAGTTGCTTGACTGCGGCCGTGTCGACCACGACCGGCGTCGCCTTGGCCGTCGCCGCGCTGCGCTCTTCCACTGGCGCATGGTTGACCGCCTTGGACGCGCACCCGCCCAGCACCACACCGGCCACCACGAGCATCCAAGCCGACACCATCCGAGCACTCAAACTGAACATACAAACCCTTTTACGCGACACCCGATTTTATAGGGACAAAGTGAACCGCCTCGAGCATGGTCTGGCGTAGGCCCTGTGGCGTCTTGTCGATCACCAGCAACGCCTGCTGCCCGCCCCCTGCGCCACCCCGGTGCACCGGGGCGACGATTCGTCCTCCGACCGCGAGCTGATCGATCCAGGCCTGGGGCACGGCCTCGCCCCCGGCAGCGGCAATGATGGCCGCGTAGGGTGCGCCCTTCGGATAGCCCAGCATGCCATCGCCAAACAGCAGATGCAGGTTGGGCAGGCGCAGATGCCGCAGGTTGTGGCGCGCTTTTTCATGCAGACCGCGCAGGCGCTCGATGCTGTAGACCTCGGTCGCCAACTGGCTGAGCACGGCCGCCTGGTAGCCGCAACCGGTGCCGATTTCGAGCACGCGCCCCAGCGGTCCCGTCACACCGTGGCGCAACAGCTCCGCCATGCGCGCCACCACACCGGGCTTGGAAATGGTCTGGCCCAGCCCGATCGGCAGGCTCGTGTCCTCGTAGGCCTGGTTGACCAGCGCACTGTCGACGAAGCGGTGCCGCTCGATCAGGCCCATGGCCGACAGAACCGCAGCATCGGTGATGCCCTGCCCCGCCAGTTTGCGCACCATGTTCATGCGCACGGCGCCGGAGTCCATCCCGTGCCCCTGCGACACGGCGTTGGGCGTCGGCGCGGGCTTGGCCGTCTTGACCGCTCCAGCCGAAAAATCGAGCCGGGCGGGAAAGGATGGCCGCTTATTCATGTCGGTTCATACCGCTGGCATGCCCGGCTCCGACAGGCGCGATGCCGTCTGCGCCCAGTAGCCGAGATTGTCATGGTCGGTCAGGTCCACTTTCAGCGGTGTGATCGCCACATGTCCCTGGCCGGTGGCATGGAAATCTGTCCCTTCGGCCTCGTCCAGGATCGGACCGGCCGCGCCGATCCAGTACATGGTCTCGCCGCGCGGGCTGATCTGGGTGATCACGGACTCCGCCGCGTGGCGGCGACCGAGCCGGCACAGCTTGACATGGCCGAGCTGATCGAACGGCAGATTCGGTACGTTGACGTTGAGCAGCCAGGGGCTGGCGCCGATCAGCTTGTTGCGCGACATCTGCACGACCAGGTCGCGCGCCTTGCGCGCAGCGGCCTCGAGTTCGCCCCAGTTCTTCTCGACCTGTGAAAAAGCAATGGCCGGAATGCCGAACAGATAGCCTTCCATGGCAGCGCCGACCGTGCCCGAGTAGATCGTGTCGTCGCCCATGTTGGCGCCGTTGTTGATGCCCGAGACCACGAGGTCCGGCCGGTAACCGAGCAGTCCGGTCAGGGCGATATGGACGCAGTCGGCCGGCGTGCCGTTGATGTAGCGAAAACCGTTGCTGGCGCGGTTCACGTACATCGGCGAGTGCAGGGTCAGCGCGTTCGACTTGGCGCTGTTGTTCTGCTCCGGCGCAATGACCTCGACCTCGGCCACGTCTTTCAGGGCTTCGTACAGGGCCACAATGCCCGGCGCCTGGTAACCATCGTCGTTGGAAATAAGAATCTTCATAGACAAACAGAGTTGATCTTCATTGTAGGGTCCGGCCCGATTTGCCGCCGTGGTCACGCGAGAGACATTTTGCGCATGGGCCACCCTCTATCATCCGGCAACTTCATTGGAGATTGACCCATGCATGCCTGGCTTTGTGAGAACCCCGTGGGCGTTGACGCCCTGACCTGGAAAGAACTTCCGACACCCGAGCCCAAGGCGGGCGAGGTGCTGCTCGAAATCAAGGCCGCGAGCCTGAATTTCCCGGACCTGCTGATCGTGCAAAACAAGTACCAGATGAAGCCCGAGCTGCCCTTTGTGCCGGGCTCGGAATACGCTGGCGTCGTGCAGGCGCTGGGCGACGGCGTCACCCACCTCAAGGTCGGTCAGCACGTGGCCTGCCTGTCGGGCACCGGCGGCTTTGGCACGCACACGCTGGCACCGGCCGCCCTGTGCATGCCGCTGCCCGACGCGTTCAGTTTCGTCGACGCCGCCGCCTTCATCATGATTTATGCCACCTCGCATCACGCGCTGGTGGACCGCGCGCAGCTCAAGGCCGGCGAAACCGTGCTGGTGCTCGGTGCCGCCGGTGGCGTCGGCACCTCGGCCATCCAGATTGCCAAGGCCTGCGGTGCCAGGGTGATCGCGGCCGCATCGACCGATGAAAAGTGTGCCCTTTGCAAGAGCATCGGCGCCGATGCCACCATCAACTACAGCAAGGAAAACCTGCGCGACGCCATCAAGCTGCTGACCGACGGCAAAGGCCCGGACGTCATCTATGACCCGGTCGGTGGCGAACTGGCCGAACCGGCCTTGCGCTCGATTGCCTGGCGCGGGCGCTACCTCGTGATCGGGTTCGCCTCCGGCACCATCCCGTCGCTGCCGCTGAACCTGCCGCTGCTCAAGGGCGCTTCTGTCGTCGGCGTGTTCTGGGGCAGCTTCGCCAAACACGAACCGAAAGCCAACGCCGCCATGATGCAGACGCTGGCGCAGTGGTACCTGCAGGGCAAGATCAAGCCGGTGATCGACCGCAGCATGCCGATGGCCGAGCTCAAGGCCGCTTTCGCCCACATGGGTTCGCGCGGCGTGATGGGCAAGCTAGTGCTGGTCAACTGACAGGGCGCGGCCGCCGATGACGCCGCACGAGCTGCTGCAGCACAGCGACAGCGGCGCGCTCTGGAGCGCGCCCGCCAGCGCCGAAGCAGGCTTCTACCTGCCAGCGGCCTACCAATGCGCGCTGGCGCTGCGGCAACTGCGTGTTGCGCGCGGCGAGCAGCCGCGCGGCTACAAGATCGGCTTCACAAATCGCAACATATGGCAGCGCTATGGCGTCTACGCGCCGATCTGGGGCACGGTCTACGACAGCACTCTCACTTTCTGCGACGGCAAGGGCGTGGTCTCACTGGCGCACACTTGCCAGCCGCGTATCGAACCGGAGCTGGTGTTCGGCATGAAGGCCACCCCGGCAGCGGACGCATCGCTGGAACAGTTGTTTGCGGCGCTGGACTGGCTGGCACCAGGCTTCGAGGTCGTGCAGTCGCATCTGCCGGACTGGAAGTTCAAGGCGGCCGACACGGTTGCCGACGGTGGTCTGCATGCGCGGTTGCTGATCGGTCGGCGCGTGCCCGTCAGCACACTGGCCGGCAGCGCCAGCGAGCTCAACGACCTGCTGGCCAGCGCGCAGGTCAGCCTGCTCAAGGCCGGGCAGGTGGTCGACCAGGGGTGTGGCGCTAACGTGCTCGACGGACCGCTGCACGCGCTGCAGCACTTCCTGCTCGCCTTGCGCACGTGCCCGGGCGCCCCCGACCTGCGGCCGGGAGACGTGATCACGACCGGGACCTGGACCGATGCCTGGCCGGTGCAAGGTGGCCAACGCTGGAGCGCAGCCTTCTCCGGCCCCCTGTCGCCGCTGGAAGTCGAGTTCCACCCGGCGTGAAGCGTACGCGTGTTTTCGTGGCGCGCGCGTCACGAATCGCGGCACGGCGATAAACTGGGGCTCACACCCACCACAAGGAATTTCCGATGGCAGCCTACCTGGTAGTTGACACCTTGCTTCACGATCCCGCGCTGTACGAAGAGTACAAGCTGCAGGCCCGGCCGCTGGCCGAAAGATTCGGCGGCGAATATCTGGCGCGTGGCGGCAACATGGACATCAAGGAGTCGGACCTCTGGCATCCGACGCGGGTCGTGCTGATCAAGTTCCCGGATGCGCAGTCGGCCAATCGCTTTTACGACTCGCCGGAATACCAGGCTATTCTGCCGATCGGCAGGCAGTCGGCGCGGCGCACGGTCTTCGTGCTCGAAGGCATGTGAGCGCAACCGGACAACATGGATTGCCTTCACCGATGAAACTTGCCACCTGGAATGTCAACTCGCTGACCGTGCGCCTGCCGCAGGTGCTGGACTGGCTGGCCGCCAACCCGGTCGATGTGCTGGCGTTGCAAGAGCTCAAGCTGACCGACGACAAGTTCCCGTTCGACGCGCTGGCGCAGGCCGGTTATCAGGCCCAGTGCTTCGGCCAGAAGACCTACAACGGCGTGGCCTTGCTCTCACGCACGCCGGCCACCGAGGTGGTGCGCAACATCCCCGGTTTTGCCGACGACATGGCGCGCGTCATCAGCGCCACGATCGACGGCATCCGCGTCATCGGCGCCTACTTCCCCAACGGACAGGAGCCGGGCTCGGAAAAATTCGAATACAAGATGAGCTGGCTCAAGGGCTTGCGCGACTGGGTCCGCGCGGAACTCGTGCAGCACCCCAGGCTGGTGCTGATGGGCGACTACAACATCACGTTTGACGACGCCGACGTCTGGGACCCGGTGTTGCTGAAGGACACGATTCATTGCACTGAAGAAGAACGCTACCAGCTGCGCGCCCTCGTCGCACTGGGGCTGCACGATGCGTTGCGTCTCTTCCCGCAGCCCGGCAAGAGCTATTCGTGGTGGGACTACCGCGACTTTGCCTTCCGGCGCAACCGCGGCCTGCGCATCGACCACATCCTGGTCAGCGACGCGCTCAAGCCGAGCGTGCAGTCTTGCGTGATCGACAAGACACCACGCAAGAACGAGCGCCCGAGCGACCACGCGCCGGTCGTTGTGACGCTACTCTAGACCCAGTTCCTGAATTTTGCGCGTGATGGTGTTGCGGCCGATGCCCAGGCGCTGCGCCGCCTCGATGCGACGGCCACGCGTGGCACCCAGCGCTGCCAAGATCAGGCGCGATTCGAAGCGGTGCGTGAGCTCGTCCCAGATGTCATTGCGACCGCTCGCCAGCAAGGCGATGGCATCCGCCTCGAGGGCCTGCTCCCAGTTGGCACCCGCAGCGGCTTGCGCTGCCGCAACCGGCTCCGACGTCGCCGCAGCGACCGCGCTTGGCGCCTGCGCCGGCGCTTGCGCTGCCGCCGATGGCGCTGCCGGCGGCTCGATCACCCCGCCGGCTGTCACACCGACCTCGGGTGGCAAGTCCTTGGACTCGATCAGCTGGGCCGGCGTCATCACCGTCAGCCAGTGGCACATGTTTTCCAGCTGCCGCACGTTGCCGGGAAAAGCAAACTGCCCGAGCCAGTGCAGCGCGGTGTCCGAGATCCGCTTGGGCTCGACGCCGAGTTGCAGCGCGCTTTGCTGCAGGAAATGCCGCGTCAGCACCGGCACATCTTCACGCCGTTCACGCAAGGCGGGCAGGCGCAGACGAATCACATTGAGGCGGTGAAACAGGTCCTCGCGAAACGCACCATCCTTGACGCGCTGCTCCAGATTCTGGTGCGTCGCCGCGATCACGCGCACATTGGTCTTGACCGCGCTGTGGCCGCCGACCCGGTAAAAGTGACCATCGCTGAGCACGCGCAACAGGCGCGTCTGCAGGTCGAACGGCATATCGCCAATCTCGTCGAGAAACAGCGTGCCGCCATCGGCCTGCTCGAAGCGGCCGCGGCGCATCGTCTGCGCACCCGTGAAGGCGCCGCGTTCATGCCCGAACAGTTCCGACTCCAGCAGGTCCTTCGGAATCGCTGCCGTGTTGATCGCCACAAACGGCCCGCTGGCACGCGGCGAATGCTTGTGCAGAGCGCGCGCCACCAGTTCCTTGCCGGAACCCGACTCGCCGGTGATCATGACCGTGACGTTGCTCTGGCTCAGGCGACCGATGGCACGGAACACGTCCTGCATGGCGGGCGCCTGCCCGAGCATCTCGGGCGTCTGCGCCATGTGCTCTTCGCTGACCTCCTCGCGCTGGCTTTCCTCGACCGCACGCCGGATCAGTTCGACCGCCTTGGGCAGGTCGAACGGTTTAGGCAGGTATTCGAAAGCACCGCCCTGAAATGCGGACACGGCGCTGTCCAGGTCCGAGTACGCGGTCATGATGATCACCGGCAGCGCGGGATACTTTTCCTTGACCTTTTCCAGCAGATCCAGTCCGGAGCCGCCGGGCATGCGGATGTCGCTGACCAGCACTTGTGGTCCGTTCTCCTCGGTCGCGCTACTCAGCGCCTGCAGGACGTCCCGCGGGTTGGTGAAACTGCGCGTCGGCAAGTCTTCACGCAGCAGTGCTTTTTCGAGGACGAAGCGGATGGACTGGTCATCATCTACGATCCAAATCGGCTTCATATGTTTTCCCTGAATTGACGCTGGCGATTAAGGTAACGGAATCATGATTTTGAAATCCGTATGGCCGGGCACGCTGTCGCATTCGATCAAGCCCTGATGCTGCTGCACGAAGGTTTGCGCGAGTGTCAGGCCCAAGCCTGATCCCCCTTCGCGTCCCGACACCAGCGGATAAAAAATCCGATCCTTGATCGAGTCTGGAACACCAGGCCCGTTGTCGATGACATGCAATTCCAGTGCCAACCGGTAGCGCTTTTTTCCGAATGTCGTCTGGCGCGCAATACGGGTGCGAAATGTCAGGCAGGCATCGCCCTGCGCAATCCGTTCCGACAAAGCCTGGCAGGCGTTGTGCGCGATGTTGAGCACGGTCTGGATCAGTTGCTCGTGGTCGCCGCGGAACTCCGGAATCGAGGTGTCGTAGTCGCGCTCCACGGTCAGCCCTTTGGGGAACTCCGCGGTGATCAGGGAGCGCACGCGCTCGCAAACTTCGTGGATGTTGACGTCGCCCACCAGATGCGGGCGCCGGTGCGGTGCCAAGAGTCGGTCGACCAGGGCTTGCAGACGGTCGGCCTCGTGAATGATGACCTGTGTGTACTCGGTGAGTTCGCGTGACTCGATCTCCATCTCCAGCAATTGCGCGGCGCCGCGGATGCCGCCCAGCGGGTTCTTGATTTCATGGGCCAGATTGCGGATCAACTCCTTGTTGGCCTGCGCCTGATCCGACAAACGTTCCTCGCGTTCCTGGCGCGCCTGCAACTCCAACGGCAGCAGTTCGACCACCACTTCATTCTCGACTTCGGTCTGCGTCACGATCACATGCACGGGCAGCGGCTCGCGGTTCAAGCGCGTCAGACGCGCGTCGTAGCGCAAGGCGGCAAACTGGTTGCCACCGACACCGAGCAAGGCATTGATCAGGCTGGCGGGCTCGGCAAAACTGTCCGGAAAATGGGAACCCACGATCGCGCGCCTTGAAATGCCCAGCGCGTCTTCCAGCGCGGCGTTCGCAAACAGCACCGAGCCATCGCCATGCAGAACCGCCACCAGCGTCGCCAGCAGGTCAAACGACTGGAAGCGCAAGGCGGCCGGCGCGCTCGCCGCTGCGGCAGGAATGCCCTCGGGCGTGGTGGAAGAATTCAAGCCGCTTATTTCACCGCTGAAACCAAGGAAGCGCGCCCGAGTTCACGGCGAATACCGGCGATATCGCTCTCGTTGCGCAAGAGACTGGCCTTGAGGTCGGCCACACGCGCCAGATACTTCGATGAGGTGCGCGTCTCGTCGGCGCGCAGCGCCGGTTCGCCATAGTTGTATTCCTTCTGCAGCTCAAGCTGGCGCGCCTGCGCTTTCGCGAGTTCTGCTTCCAGGATCTGGCGCGCATCGGCATCCCTTGACTTCTGCTCTGCGGCGTCCACCCGTTGCGCGCCCGAGGCGCTGGCGCGCGCGGGTGTCGAAGCCGGCGCCGTCGGACGCGTGCCCTGCACCACGGTTACATTGCCTCCTTCAAGCAGTTTGCACCCGCCTGCCTTGCCACTGGGCACAGTGTTGGTGTACTCGTTGCCACAGCGGTAAATCCGTTCCTGCGCGAAGCCGTTCCCGACGGACAGGGCAGCAAGCAATGGAATCAATAATGAAGTTTTCATACGTTTTCCACGCGGTAATTTCAGCATGGACCACCCCGCCGACATGCGCCGGGCGCACACGGCACAAAAAAAGGACGGTCTGAACCGTCCTTTTTTACCACAAAGCGCGTGCGCTTACAGGGAATAGTACATCTCGAATTCGATCGGATGGGTCGCCATGCGCAAACGCGTCACTTCAGTCATCTTGAGTTCGATGTAGGCGTCGAGCATGCTGTCGGTGAAAACGCCGCCCTTGGTCAGGAAACTGCGGTCAGCGTCCAGGCAATCGAGCGCCTGGTCCAGGCTGTGGCAGACGGTCGGGATCTTGGCATTTTCCTCGGGCGGCAAATGGTACAGATCCTTGGTCGCTGCTTCACCCGGGTGAATCTTGTTCTCGATGCCATCGAGACCCGCCATCATCAGGGCCGCGAAGCCGAGATACGGGTTCATCAGCGGATCGGGGAAACGCGCTTCGATGCGGCGTGCCTTGGGGTTGGCCACATACGGAATGCGGATCGAGGCCGAGCGGTTCTTGGCCGAGTAAGCCAGTTTCACCGGTGCTTCGTAGCCGGGCACCAGACGCTTGTAGCTGTTGGTACCGGGGTTGGTGATGGCGTTCAGGGCGCGCGCGTGCTTGATGATGCCGCCGACGTAGTACAGGGCAAAGTCGGACAGGCCGGCATACCCGTCACCGGCAAACAGGTTCTTGCCGTCTTTCCAGATCGACTGGTGCACGTGCATGCCGGAGCCGTTGTCGCCAACGATGGGCTTGGGCATGAAGGTGGCCGTCTTGCCATAGGCGTGGGCCACGTTCTGCACCACGTACTTCAGGACCTGCGTCCAGTCGGCGCGCTCGACCAGCGTGCTGAACTTGGTGCCGAGTTCGTTCTGACCGGCGCCGGCCACTTCGTGGTGGAACACTTCCACCGGAATGCCCAGCGACTCGAGAATCAGCGACATCTCGGCGCGCATGTCCTGCGTGCTGTCAACCGGCGGCACCGGGAAATAGCCGCCCTTGACGGTGGGACGGTGACCCTTGTTGCCGCCGTCCATCTTCTTGCCCGAATTCCAGGGAGCTTCGCCCTCGTCGATCTTGAAGAAGGTGCCAGACATGTCGGTGTTCCAGCGCACGTCGTCAAAAATGAAGAACTCGGGTTCCGGACCGAAGTAGGCGGTGTCGCCCATGCCCGAAGCCTTGAGGTAGGCTTCAGCGCGCTTGGCGATCGAACGCGGATCGCGATCGTAGGCCTTGCCATCGCTGGGCTCGACCACGTCGCAGCTCAGGAACAGCGTGGTTTCTTCAAAGAACGGGTCGATGTTGGCCGTGTTCGGGTCGGGCATCAATTGCATGTCGGAGGCTTCGATGCCCTTCCAGCCGGCGACGGACGAACCGTCAAACGCATGACCGGAGCTGAACTTGTCTTCATCGAAATGGGAAACCGGCACGGTTACGTGCTGCTCTTTGCCCCGGGTATCGGTGAAACGGAAGTCAACAAACTTGACTTCGTTTTCTTTCACCATCTTCATGACATCTGCGACGGTCTTGGCCATCAAATACTCCTGGTTGGAACGTTGTTGAAAAAGCTACAGGGAAACCAATGCAGTTTCTGTGCCAAAGCCCGCACAGTCACAGATACCCCGAAGCCCGTATTTTGCCCTGAGTTTGGGGCCAATTGAGAAGCTACCCGCGGAACATTACATGCTCCGTCCTGGTGCAATTTCGAGGCGCACCATTAAAACCTTGCTATTTACGCACCAATTCAGGGCCGAATTTGGCGTCAAAGGTCCGCAGCCCCGCCAGCAGTTCCGGATAGGCCTGATCGACCGCGGCCGGTTCACCCTTGACACCCAACTCAATGTGGCGTCCGTAGGTGGGATGGTCAACGCTGGGAAGGCTGAAGACCTTGACCCCGGGGTGGGCGCGCTCGATATCTTCCATCAAGGGCGTCAAGGCAGCCTCCATGGCGCCATAGACGACCACCGACTTCTCGATCCAGGCGGCGTCCTGAAACCGGTCGGCGTAACGAGTGTCCAGCACCCACTCAATCATCGGCCAGGCCATGACGGGAAAGCCCGGAACGAAATGCACATGGCCGCAACTGAAGCCGGGGATCTTATTGAACGGGTTGGGAATGATGTCGGCACCGACCGGAAACATGCCCATGTTGAGGCGGTGGATGTTGTCGGGGCGATCGGGCTCATAGACCGTGCCCTGCTCTTTGGCCATGTCCCGCATGCGCTCGCGGATCAGGGCTTCGGCCTGCGGGTGCAGCGCCAGTTCCAGCCCCAGCGCACGCGCCGCGCACTGGCGCGTATGGTCATCCGGCGTGGCACCGATGCCGCCGCACGAAAACACGACGTCGCCTGAGGCAAAGGCGCGCTGCAGCGTGGCGGTGATGCGGCTGCGCGAATCACCGACATAGTCGGCGTAGTCCAGTTGCAGCCCGCGCGCCTTGAGCAGTTCGATGACCCTGGACAGATGCTTGTCGGCGCGTTTGCCGGACAGGATCTCGTCGCCGATGATGATCAGGCCGAAGGCAGGCGCTGCGCTAGCGGGAGATTGCGGATTCAGGTTCTGGTTCATGCGGCAATGTTAGCGCCTGCGCGTCAATCGTCGGCGCTGACGCGGCTTTGCGCGCGGCTTCGGTGCGCAAGGCTTGCAGTGCGGCCAGACAGTAATGCGCGAACCAGAGCGAGGAGAAGGCAAACACCAGCGTGTAGATCCAGATCGCCAGCGGCACCAGGATCACAAATGCCGCCGCCAGCAAGGCGCCTGAGGCCCAGATCAAGCTCGGCGCCGCGCCCATGAAGCCGCACAGGACACCCATGGCCAGCAGCCAGCCGCGATGGCGCTGAAAGATCTCGCGGCGCTCCTGCGCACTGGCGTGCTCGGCCAGCGCATCGAAAGCCATGACACGGTAGGTCAGCCAGCCCCAGATCAAGGGCGGCAGGATCAGAATCAGGGGCGGCACCAGCCACAAGGGGCTCGACAGCAGCATGGCCAGCAGACTCAGCAGCGTCAGGCCGAGCGCGCGCAACACGCCAAGGACCAGGCTCCCGCCGCGTTTGCGTTCGAGCTGCGGAAAGCGCCGCTCGGCCACCAGCAGCGTCAAGGCCGGCGTCATCAGAAAAGCGACCGTCAGCAGCGACAGCAGCACGATGAACGGCGTCACCGTGAAGATCACGATCAACGGCGCGAGCACCATTTTGAGATTGCCGAAACCCACGCTCTGCAGCCAGGCGGAGACCGTGGCAACCACGGTGGTGGATTCCAGTGCGGAACGCACCCAATCGAGCGCCGACTCCCAGTACCAGTAGCCCAGTCCCAAGGTCAGCGCCACCATCAGCACGAGCGGCAGGAAAGACAGGGCGATCACGCGCGGGCGGATGCAGTACGCCACCGCGCGCCAGAAAGAATCAAGAAACAGGTTCATGCGGCAAGCATACCCCCAGGCGGGTTGACCTCAAGCCTCGATGCGCGCCAGGTCGGCAGGGCCGAGCCAGCACCACTGCCCTGGCGCGAGTTCATCGGGCAGGCGCAGGCCGCCGATTTGCGAGCGATGCAGAGCCTCGACCCGGTTGCTCACCGCCGCCACCATGCGCTTGACCTGGTGGTACTTGCCCTCGGTCAGGGTCAGGCGCAAATGGAGTTCGCTGACCGCTTCACAGGCGGCGGCACGGACCGGTTTCGGATCGTCATCGAGCACCACGCCGGAGAGCAGTTTGGCGACCTGCGCCGCGCTGACCGGATGCTTGAGCGTGACCTCGTAGAACTTGGGCACATGGTGCCGCGGCGAGCTCATGCGATGGATGAACTTGCCGTCATCGGTCAGCAGCAGCAAGCCGGTCGTATCCTGGTCGAGCCGCCCTACCGCCTGCACACCCTGCACTGCGCCCTTTTGCGGGCGCAGTCGCAGCGGCGACGGCAACAGCGTGTAGATGCTCGGATAGGTAGAAGGCTTTTGCGAACACTCGGTGGCCGCCGGCTTGTGCAGCATGAGGTAGGCCTTCTCGTGATAAGGCCAGTCCACACCCTGCACCCGAAAGCGCAAGGCCGGTGCGGCGAATTCGGCGCTGCTGTCAGTGCAAGCCAGCGCCGTCGCCCCATCGGGCGGATAAACCTGAACCAGCCCTTGCTGAATCAAGCCCGCGCAAACGCGCCGCGTGCCAAAGCCCTGCGAGTAAAGAATATCTTGAAGTTGCATGACCCAAGTATCGCAAAGCGGCAGGCATCAAGGGCGCCTGGGTGGATGGCTCCACGAATGTCCGAAGGCCGGGGGACACGAACGGAGTTGAGTGCCACGCCGTCCTGAGTCCGCCACATCCACCCAAGCGCCAGCATCCCGGCAAACGCTTCGCGGCCAGTCACAATCGAGTAGGGTGAGGGGTTGCCCCCTCAGCCCTCTCACACCACCGTACGTGCGGCTCCGCATACGGCGGTTCAAATGGGACGCTGGAGTTGCTGATGAGTTACCACCAGCGAGACCAGCCCGAGTT
>Ga0209697_10004377_pt1 | contig 18445 bp, 14 predicted proteins | sample AliMusrvi5mmetaG_FD_184115 | JGI IMG/M metagenome (GOLD analysis project Ga0209697, IMG submission 184115) | Freshwater lake bacterial and archeal communities from Alinen Mustajarvi, Finland, to study Microbial Dark Matter (Phase II) - Alinen... | ecosystem: Environmental > Aquatic > Freshwater...
CATCAAATACATACCCGTGCGAGCCGCTCCCATCCGAGAAATTTCCCACGATATTGCTACCCGAAATGCCGCGCGCCTCGGTGCCAGTCAGGGTGGTAAAAATGCTGCCATCATAGACAAAGGCATGGCTAACATACTCGCTGTCAAGATAGCTCCCCACAACGCTATTGCCGGAAACGCCGAAAACGGAGGTGGAACTTCCGCCAGGGTAATTCACCGGGGCATAAGTGCTGCCATCGTAGATGAAACCCGATTGGTTCAACGAGGCGTCGCTGGTGTTGCCAACGATGTTGCTGCCGGAAATGCCATAGGCAGCGGTGTAAGGATTGCCGGGAAAATCAAGCGTGGTGATGGAATATTGCGCTTGGGCAGTGATGGCCGCCGCGGCCAGCAAGGCCAGCGCGATGATGATAGCCTGATTATTGGTCCTCATAAAACTGATTGGAAAGGTTGCTTGGGCAAACGACGGGGGGAAGCAGAATGTGACGAGAAGGCCAAAAAGCGGGACGAACGGCCACTCGGCCGAAAATCTCACCAACCAATGGCTCGATTCGCGCGCAATTCGGAATGCGAAATGGGAAATGCCGCCCTAGCCGCGTGACAGCGACCGCTTGAGTTTTTGCGCGGCGTTGCGGCCCAAGGCGAGGGCGGGTGTCGCCACGTCGAAGCGCACGGTGGCACCGCGGGCGCTGAAGTCCAGGCGGCCGATGTGGTGCAGGTTGACGATGGTGGCGCGGTCGGTTTGCAGGAACGTGTCAGCCGGCAGCACCGCCAGCCAACCCGCCAGCGTCTGCCGGACCGTGACCTTTCGTTTGTTTGCGGTCAGGAGGGTGGTGTAATTTCCGTCGGCGGTGATGCAGAGAATCTCGTTGGGCTGGAAAAAGACACCGGATTGCCCGGCGGGGATGAGCCGGTGGTCCGCACGGGCGGCAAGGTGTCCTGCGGGTGGTGCGCCGGGCGGCGGCATGTGGGAAGCCGGGGGCGCGAAAGCCGGCAAGGCGTTCAAGACCTGCTGGAGCTTGCGAGCGGGTTCCACGTCTGACGCACGAACTGGACCGCTGCGTCCGGCGGTCAGAACCAGGATCTGGCCGGCAGCCGTGGTTTGGTAGATGGCGACCATGTCCCGGATGCCGAGCAAGCGGTCGACTTCGTTGTAAATTTCCGTGCGCTGCCACTGGCGGTCGGGCAGCAATTCGCCGCGGTGGTAAACCGCCGATTGTCCCCGGGGAAAGAAATTCTGGACGAACGGATGTCCGGCTTGAGTCCGCTGGATCGTCTGCACCAGCGAATGGGCCTGCCCCAGCCAGCCTTCCCCCGGATGAAACATCTCGGTGGTGCGCGTTTTCAAATCGCATGTGACGGCCGAATAATAATCGCCGGCGACCAAATCCTGAAACACCGTCAAGGTCGCCGCGGCCAACTGGCGCGCGTCGGGCGCAGAAAGGATGCGCTGCAACAAGTCCAGTTGGATTGTGGTGTTGCCCATGCGATAAACGCTTGAAGCGCACGATAGACCGCCGGGGCCGCGAAGCCAAGCGCTGTTTCGAGCGCAACACGCGGCGAATGGGGCGAAGATTACCGGAAAACTTTTCCGAGCATTTTCGAGGCGGGGGCGGGAACGAACGGGCTCACATCGCCTCCGAGCCGCGCGACTTCCTTGACGATGCGCGAGCTCAGATACGTGTAGTCTTCCTTGGGCGTGAGGAAAACGGTTTCCAGGCGGGCTTCCAGCTTCCGGTTCATGAGCGCCATCTGAAATTCGAACTCGAAATCCGAAACGGCGCGAAGCCCTCGGATCATCGTGAAAACCCCCCGGTCGCGCGCGAAGTCCACCAGCAGGCCATTCAAGGGAACCACTTCGATGGCCGGGTTGTCGGCGGTGCTCTCCTTCAACATTTCGATCCGGTCCTCGACCGAAAACAGCGGGTGTTTTCCCTCGCCTGTGGCCACGGCCACGATGACCGAATCGAAGAGGTGGGCCGCCCGCGAGATGACATCGAGGTGGCCGAATGTCACGGGGTCAAAACTTCCCGGGTAGATGGCGCCGCGGGGGGTCATTCCCACTCGATGGTTGCCGGCGGTTTGCTGGAGACGTCGTAGCAGACACGGTTGACGCCTTTGACCTCGTTGATCACGCGGGCCGAAATGCGTCCGAGAAGCTCGTAAGGCAGGCGCACCCAGTCGGCGGTCATCCCGTCGTGGCTTTGGACCACCCTCAGCGCGATCGTGTAATCGTAGGTCCGCTCGTCGCCCATCACCCCCACGGAACGTACCGGAAGAAGCACTGCGAACGACTGCCAGACCTTGTAATACCAGCCGGATTTCTTCATCTCCGCGATCACGATGGCATCGGCGTCGCGGACGATCCGGAGCCGCTCGTCGGTGATGTCCCCGAGGATCCTGACGGCCAGGCCCGGGCCGGGGAACGGCTGGCGCTGGACGATTTCCTTCGAGAGCCCGAGCTCGGCCCCGACGCGGCGGACCTCGTCTTTGAAGAGCTGCCGGAGCGGCTCGACCAGCTCGAATTTCATCCGCTCGGGAAGCCCGCCGACATTGTGGTGGCTCTTGATGAGCGCGGCCGGATTTCCGGAGATGGAAACGCTCTCGATCACGTCAGGATAAAGCGTCCCCTGCGCGAGGAAACGGTAGCTGCCGGGAGCGGTTTTCTTGAGGTCGCGGGCGGCGGATTCGAAGACCTTGATGAACTCGTTGCCGATGATCTTGCGCTTGCGCTCGGGATCGGTCACCCCCTTCAGCTTGTTCAGAAATTGCTTCGTCGCGTCGATCGTCCGCATGCGGATCCGGAATTCTCCGGCGAACAATTTTTCCACGGCGGCGGCCTCGTCTTTGCGGAGGAGCCCGTTGTTGACGAAGATGCAGGTGAGCTGGTCGCCGATCGCCTTGTGGAGCAACGCGGCGGCGACCGAAGAATCGACTCCTCCGCTGAGCCCGAGGATCACCTTCCCGTCGCCGACCTGCTCGCGGATCTCGCGGCACGTCCGGTCGATGAAGGATTCCATCGTCCACGACGGCCGGCACCCGCAAATCCTGTGGACAAAGTTGGCCAGGATCTCGTGTCCGCGCGGGGTGTGCACGACCTCGGGGTGGAATTGCAGGCCGTAGATGTTGCGCTTCGTGTCGCCGATCACCGCGTGCCGGGAATTCTCCGTGCGGCCGAGCGCGCGGAATCCCGCGGGCAGCTTCGTGATCTTGTCTCCGTGGCTGTTCCAGACATCCAGCTCGGCGGGAAGCTTGTGGAAGAGTGCGCACCGCGGGTCGCCTTTCAATTTTCCGGGCCCGTATTCGCGGCGGTCGGAACGCTCGACTTTTCCGCCCAGACCGTGCGCGATCAACTGCATCCCGTAGCAAATCCCGAGCACCGGGATGCCCAGCGAATAAATTTTCGCGTCCACCTGCGGGGCCTTCTTCGCATAGACGCTCGCGGGGCCGCCCGAGAGGATGATGCCGGACGGGTTCAGGGCGCGGATCGCGGCGGCCTTGGTGTGAAACGGGACGATCTCCGAATAGACATGGCACTCGCGGACCCGGCGGGCGATGACCTGGGTGTATTGGGATCCGAAATCAAGGATCAGGATTTTATCTCCCGGTGGATGAAGGTCGCTCATGGAAATGGTGGTGTGCGCGGATCGGCGGACGCGGGGGCGATTGGCACTCAGCGGTATTCCGGCCCGTAGGAATCGCGGGTCGGATCGTTGGGCACAATCTGCCCCTTCCCTCGAATGCCATCCTGGAACTGCTGCCCGACCCCGGATGCGCCCGAATCGGCAACCGAACAGGCACTCAAAGTGAAAATCAAAACCACGCCGAAGAACAAGAAGACGCCTTTCATCGGGCAGAGAATAATGATTTGTTCCGGTATGGCAAACATGATTCCACAGGAGACGCTGTTGGGATTTTACCGTCAGGGGGTCTTCCCCATGGCCGGCCCGGACGGGTTGCGCCTGTTCTCGCCGGATCCCCGCGGAATCCTGCCGATCGGGGACTTCCACGTCCCCCATGGCACGAGGCGCGCATGGAAAGAAAAAGAGTGGGAGCTTCGCGTGGACACCTGCTTTCCGGAAGTCATGCTCGCGTGCGCCGAGCGCGAGGAAACATGGATCGACGAGACGATATTCCGGAGCTACGTCGCCCTGCACAATGCCGGCCATGCGCACTCGGTCGAAATCTGGAGCCATGGCCGGCTGGCCGGCGGATTATACGGGGTCCGGATCGGCGCGGCCTTCTTCGGGGAATCGATGTTCCACCGCGTCACGAACGCCTCGAAGCTCGCGCTCTGCTGCCTGGTGGCATTGCTGAAACACGGTGGCTTCCAGCTCTTGGACATCCAGTGGGTCACCCCCCATCTCGCGCGCTTCGGGGCCGTCGAAATTCCCCGCGCCGTTTACCTGGGGATGCTCGCCTCTGCGGTCAACAGCCCGGCGAATTTCCAAGACCCGGCTTTGCCGCACCCCGCCATGGACGAGCTTCTCGAGCCAGGGGTGAGCCGGGCGTGATCCCTATTTCAGCTCCAGTTTCTGGAGCGGTTCCGGAGAAATGGCGACGAGCCCGGAAAACGGGAAGTCGAGGTTGACGATCGTGTAGAGCGTCAGGCAGATGACACCGGTCAGAAGCATCGTCATGATCGCCTGCGCAAAAAAATTCCGAGGGGCGAAAAGAAACGAGAACCCGATGGTGGCGACGCCTCCCGCCAGCAGGATGCACCAGAGGAACGGGATAAGCCCGGAGGATGCGTCGTCAAGGCGCGAGGCCCGCAGTTCCTTCAAGTGGTTGAGATTGCCGACGGATTCCTGGAAAAACGCCCCCTCCGCGAGGTTGTCCACCTTGTGGTTCGCATACGCGTCGGTGAGTTGATTCAGCAGGTGTGCGGTCCGGGGATCGGCCTCTCCCCGCTCGAGGCTCTCCCACTCCCGGTCCACCAGCGCGTCGCGATAATCCCGCATCAGCTTGCGGACTTCATCCCGAAACTCCGGAGGAAACGCCTGCGCATTGGAATAGAGGTCCCCGAGACACCGGGCCTCTTGGACGAGGTTGGATCCGGTCGCGGAATAATACTGCCAAGTGTTGGCGACAATGAACGCGAGAAAAATCCCGTAAATTGTTCCCAAGGTGCCGAAGATCGCGCCCGTCACATCGTGGTGCTGGCTCAGAAATTTTGCCGGGATCAACTTCCTCGTCACGAGCAGCCCGGCCAGCGCGAGGACCACCGGACAGAGGATGCAGACCACCCAGAGCAGGAACGGCGAGAGATTCAGCACGAGGGTCTGCTCCACGGATAATGCGGCGAGGAATTTCATTTCAGCGATTCAAAAACGTAGGGGGAAAACCTGCGAGCCGGAACCTGACACAGACAGGGAAAGCTCGGGGACCATAATGCTACTCAAAGCCACGGCGGCACAATGTCAAACTGGAGAATGCCAGCCGTTGCCCGCGCCGCAGCGCAGAAAACGTGGAATTTTTCGGTTCACGCGATAGATTACAAGACATGTCGATTTCCCCGGCCCGGATTGCGATGGTTCCCGCGTGCGTTTTCGGTCTGTATTTGACAGCACTTGCTGCGGCTCAGGATGCGGCTGATCCCCGCTGGGCGGCGCAGATCCAGGAGGAGGCAAAAGGTCTCCCCGGATCGCCTGCGGTTCTCATCGACGGCTCGGCATTGAAGGATTTCAGCCGCCAAACCGCGGAAGGCTTCGGGGCGTCGTCGGTGGTGGATGTGCAGGGACAGCCGTTCGCCAAGGCCATTCGCGTGGAAGCCCTGCAACGCATCGACCCGGAATGGCACACGCAGGTGGTCAGCCAGTCTAACAAAGACGCCGTGCGCAAAGGGGACACCCTTCTCGTGGTCTGTTTCGCGCGATGCCTCGACTCCAAGGCGGAATCCGGCGGCGCTCTCGCGACGGCCCGCCTCCAGCTCGCCCGCCCGCCGTGGACCGGGCTCATCGACTTCAGCCTCCGGCCCGGAAAAGACTGGCAGAAATTCTACCGCCACGTCCGGGCGGACCAAGACATGAAGCCGGGCGATCTGAATCTCGCCTTTCATTTCGGGCAATGCGCCCAGACGCTGGAACTCGGCGGCGTGGCGCTGTTCGATCTCGGCCAGAACGTGGACATGGCGAAAGTCCCGGTTTCCAAAATCACCTATGCCGGCCGCGAGCCGGATGCCCCCTGGCGCAAGGCGGCGCAGGAGCGGATCGAGCTTTACCGCAAGGCGGATTTCGAGGTGCAGGTGAAGGACGCCGCCGGAAAACCGGTCCCGAACGCGTCCGTCCGCGTGCGGATGCTGCGCCACGCCTATCAATTCGGCACGTTCCTCGAAAGCCCCGCGCTCTGGGAGAACGCCGACGGACAAAAATACCGGGAGACGCTCCGGCAGTTTTTCAACCGTGTCACCGTGCCGCTGTACTGGGCCGACTGGGGGTGGGACAATCCTGAGACGCAAAAAACCTACCTGAAGCTCGCGACGGTGGCGCGCGACATGGGGATGCATATCCGCGGGCACAACCTCATCTGGCCGGACTGGCGCAACACGCCCGGCTGGCTGCGCAAGTTCGAGAACGATCCGCGCCGGTTGCGCAATCTCATCAACGCGAGCATCGCCGAGCGGGTCGCGATTTTCCGTCGTTTCGAGTTCGACGATTACGACGTGATCAACGAGCTGCGCGACAACCACGCCATCGCCGATATCCTCGGCGACGACGAGCCCGCGCACTGGTTCAAGCTGGCGCATTCGCTCGACCCGAAGCCGAAGCTCGGGATCAACGAATACGACATCGTCGCCGGCGGCGGACACACGGAGGCGCAGCAGGCCACCTACGAAGGGCACATCCGCCAGTTGCTCGGCCACGGAGCGCCTCTCGGCGTCATCGGGGTGCAATGCCACATGGGCGAGCAGTTGACGCCGCCGCAGGATGTCGTGAGGATCCTCGACCGGTTCGCCAAATTCGGCCTGCCGATCCAAGCCACGGAGTTCGACATCAACGTCGAGGACGAGGAGGTGCAGGGGGATTACATGCGCGATTTCCTCACCGCGTTTTTCTCGCATCCCGCCACCGAAGCCATCACGCAATGGGGGTTCTGGGAAGGCCAGCACTGGATCCCGCGCGCGGCGCTTTTCCGCACGGACTGGAGCATGAAGCCCAACGGCAAAGCGTTCGCGGATCTGGTGCGGAAGGAATGGTGGACCGATGCCGGCGGGACGACGGGCCCGGATGGCCGGTATCAGACACGCGGATTCCTGGGCGATTACGAGGTCGAGGTGAAAGCCGGCGGCACCACCGTGCGGCTCCCCGCAAAAATCGCCCGCGGCGGGGCGCTGCTCAAGGTGCGGCTGGACAAATAACCTCTCCAGCAAACGGGCGGCGTGTTCAGCCTTCCGCCGTCACGCCCATCGGCACACCGGATTCGTTGGTGGGCGGAACCGGCTCATGGACCGCTTTGACCCGCCGGATCAGCCAGAGGCTCAGCAGGCTGACCGACACGGCCAGCCAGCCAAGCCAGTTCACATGCAGAAGCCCATCCGGGGTTCGGAGCACCACCCGGCCGGCCATGATCGCAGCAAGCCCGGTGCAGAAATCACGGGTGCAGGCGGTGAGGCTCATGAACCCGCCACGGCGCGATGACGGGACCGCCGAGGTGAGAACCGCCTGCGCCGGCACATACCGGCCGCTCGCAAAAACAAAAAACACGCCGCTCAGCGCCAGCGTCGCCGGAATCGGGAGCGGTCCCGCATGCGTGAGAACAAGCACCACTACGACGGACACGCAAACCAATACCGTGAAGACCCTCACACGACCGAGCCGGTCGCAAAGCTTTCCGATATACGGCGCGGTGACGATGGTGAGCAGGCCGCCCAGCACATAGACCAGCGCGAGGCAGCTTTCCGGCAGCTTGAGGTTGAAGACGAGATGCGGCGACAAAAACGGGATGATCGTGAAGTGCCCGAACACCAGCGACACCATCAGCAAGAGCGCCCGCCACGCATTCCCGTCCGAGAGCAAAGAAAGAAAATTTTTCCACGAAGCGGGCGGGCCATTCACGAGATGCCCGCGCACGTGCGGCAGGAAGGCCAGCAACAGGCCCTCGACCACGACCGCGATGCCCACGAGAAGGAAAAACGGGGTTTCCCAGCGCGACTGCTGCGCGAGAAACAAGCCGAACGGCACCCCGAACGCTGCCGCCGCAGAAAACGAAGTCATGATGATCCCCATCGCCGCCCCGCGCCGCTGCGCGGGCACGAGGTCGCCCACGATGGCGAGGATGGTGGCGTTGGAAACCCCGCCGAACGCGCCGCAAACCGCCCGCGCCGCGAGCAGCCCGCCCACGGTTTCCGCGGTCGCGCAGCAATACGTTCCCACGATAAATCCCACGTAGGAGACCACTAGGACCCGCCGCCGGTCGAAGCGGTCGATGAACGGCGCGACGAGCAGCCCGATGGCCCCCGCCGTCATCGTGTAGGCGGCGATCAGCGTGCTGAATTGCGCCGCCGAGATCGAAAGCTGCCGCATCAGCATCGGCCCCAGCGGCATCATGATCATGAAATCCATAATGTGCGTGAACTGCACGGCTGCCAGCAGGATCAGCAGCGACCGCTCGGAAAGATGCGTCTTGGAAAAGAACGGCACGGGTCATCCCTTCTCGCCCGCCCCGCGCGAGATGACCCGCAACTTGTTCTTCAAGGCATCCCAGCCGAGCGCGGCCGTGTGGTCGGAATAATCGTCACCCTTCCTCGTGCTGTAGGATACCTCGAATCTCAGCTCGTCGCCTCTCCATCCCTTGATGTCTGTGTAAAATCCGACGCTTATCTCGTCCACACGGCGTCCGAGCGCTTTGAGGATCTCGTTCTCCTGAATCTTCCGCAGGCCGGTTTGATGTCGCCAGATCCAGATCGCGGATTCATGCCTGTTCACGATGATCGAAAGCGCGGCGATGTCGTTTTTGTCATGCCACAGCACGGCTCCGGCGGTTTCTCCGTTGCCCCACGAAGAGACGAGCCATCCGGCAGAATCCTCCGGCCCCCATCCCAGCAGCTCCTCGGTTCCGGTTTTTGTATCGATCAAGCAAGGGAGGCCGAGCCGTTCGTAGATCACCCAGCGCCCGTCGGAACTCGTTGGCAACATTTTTCCGCCGTAGCTGCGCTTCAGCAAGCCGATGCCGCGCTGCACCATGTTCTTCTCGTCGTCAAACTCGCTGGATTCATTGCGCTTGAGCGCTGCGACGAAAGCGGGCACTCGCTCCTTGGGGATCTGCCACCAGCGGCTGCCCACCGCGCGGGCGGCGAGGCGGCGGATCGAATTTCCCTCGTCAGCCAGCAGCGGGAGCACGGCCTCCGGGATGCGCGGGTCGAGCGATGTCTGCAGCGCCCGCAGCGCCTCGACGCGCACCTCCGGGTCGGGATTTTTCAACCCGGCGAGATCCGCCGACGCATCCGACGCCCCCGCGCAACGGGCGGCCGGGGCGGAGAGCAAAACGATGAAGCAGGTGCGGAGAAGGAGCGTTCGCATGGCGGCAAGCTATTCGACAGTCCGGCCCCGCACAAGCCGGAGTGAAAGCCTGTGTCACACTTCCCGATATCGCGGCCATCACCGCCTCTATTTCTCCTCGAACCGGTTGACCCCCTCCCAGCCGGTCTCCGTGGGAGAGCTTGTTTCCTGTTCAATTCTGGCCCGGAGCACTTGCGACGGCTTGTCCGCAGAGAGAAAAGGCTGCTTCAAGAGCCGCGAGGCTTCCGCGAATTCGCGGCGCAGAAATGCCTCAAACGCGGCGGTGTAACTTTCCGCAACCCGCAGGGCTTCCTCGGACACCGCCGCGCGGAGGCCCACAAGCTCGAAGACGTCCAGAGGCGCGGCGCGGCCGGCGACGGCGACCCGGTCGAGCCGACGCCAGAGAAATTCCGCGTCCCCGGCGGCCTGTTGGAATGTGGAGCTCGCGATGATCTGCGTGCCGTAGGTTTTGTTGAGCCCTTCGAGCCGGCTGGCGAGGTTCACGCAGTCGCCGATCGCGGTGTAGGTGAACCGTGTCGCCGTCCCCACATTTCCGATCAGGCATTCCCCGCAGTGCAGGCCGATGCGGACGGCGAACCGGCTGGCCCTCGCCTGCATCGCGGCAATCCCCCCCAGCGCCGCCCGGCTGGCAGCGGCAGCGGGATCGGCGATCCGCGCCGGCGCGTTGAAAACAGCCATCATCCCGTCGCCCAAAAACTTGTCGATGACCCCGTCGTTCGCATCGATCGCGCTTCCGAAGTCCTCGAAGTAGCGGGTCAGAATCTCGACCGCTTCCTCCGGCGCCGTGTTTTCGGAGTAGGCGGTGAAGCCGGCCAGGTCGCAAAACATGATCGTGACCTCGCGCCTCTCGCCCCCCAGGGCAGCAACACCCCCGCCCTGCACGAGGTCGCGGACAAGGTCCACCGGCACGTAATGCGAGAATGACTGGAGGCCCGAGCGCATGATCTCGATCGAGTCCGAGAGCGTGCGGATTTCGCGGACGCTCGAGCGCGGCATCGGGTGCGGGCCGAGGTCGAAGCGGCCGATCCTGGCCACCGCCGCGGCCAAGCCCTTGAGAGGAGTCGCGATTCGCCCGGCGATAAAAACCCCCACCGCAAGCGAAGCCCCCAAGGCCACGAGGGCGGTGAGAACCCCCATGCGGATGGTGTTTTCGAGTGCGCCAAAAGCCTGCTTGCGGCTGAAAACGATGGCGATCACACAGTCGAGATCTCCGGGGACCTCCGCGCGGCGGACCCCGGCAATGAGCGTGTCTCCCGGAACCGGTAAATCCATTACCGCGCAGCCGCCTTTGATGCGGATTTTCTCCCGCACTTCGGGATTATCGAGCTCTTTGCGGATCATCTCGATGATCGGGTCGTATTTCGGGGACGCCGGGGACGCCAGGATGTTGCCGTTCATGGAGAAGACCCGCAGCTCGCCCTGGTATTCATTTTCCAAGCGCCTGAGATAATCGGTGACGTCCTTGAGAAGGAAATCCACGCCGACCACCCCGAGCAACGTGCCATCCGCCGCGCGCACCGCCTGGCAAACCGTCAGGCCCCGCCCCTGGTCGCCGGCGTATTGGTAGGGCGGGGTCCAAACGATTCCAGGATGATCTTTTGCAAGCCGGAACCAGATTCTTTCCCTCGCATCGAATGGCTGCGGCTCAGCACCAGACTGGAATGGGACCAGTCGGCCGCCGACACCCTCTTTCCATTCCTGCCCGGGACTGCCGGGTGTAGAGACGTCCAGGACGATCTGCCTGTGGTCGATCAGCGCCCCGGAAAGCCTCCCGTCCGCATACCCGAAATAGATCCACTTGATCCCCTCCTCGAACTCCAGCGCCTCCGCAAAAACGCGGGCGAGTTCGACCTGGTCCGAGATCGGCAGCGTGCCGGTGCGGATCCGCTTTTCAAACGTTTGCAGGAGGCGGTCGGACGGTTCGAAAAGGCTCTCCACGCGGACGGTCACGGCGTCGAGCGTGGATTCGATCTGCCGTTCGAGGAGATTGCGGATAACAGTCGCGAGCCCCCGGGCCCCGAACAACGTGGTGCTGAGGCTCGAAGCGAGGATGAGCCCGAGAATAACGGTCAGGAGCAGCAGGCGAAACGAGACCGTCCGGGCCTTGACGGGCGGTCGTGATCCGGGATCGCTAGAAAAACTCTCGCAGGGTTTGTCAGACATCATACGACCTTCAGATCCGCAGGCAGGAAGCAGTTCGCCGCACATCATTCTGCAAAGGAGAGGGCATCCGGGCAATAATTCCAAAGATAGGCCAGTCATGCAATGCCTGCCTGCGCCTCGATTTCCAAAAGCCGCAGCCCGGCGGAAGGGGGACCAAATCCGTGATGACCTCTAATATTTGAGGATTTTCGCGAGGAACTTCCGAGTCGCCGGAGTCGAGGGGTTTGAAAAGAAGGCTTCTGCCGGGGCGCATTCGCCGATGCTTCCATCCGCCACAAAGGCGACGAGGTCGGCGGACTGCCGGGCGAACCCCATCTCGTGGGTCACCAGGATGATCGGTTTCCCCAGCCCGCGGAGTTCGGCAATCACATCCAGAACCTCCGCCGTCATTTCGGGGTCGAGCGCGGAGGTCGGCTCGTCGAGGAGAAGGAATTTCGGTTCGATCGCCAGCGCCCGCGCGATCGCGACCCTCTGCCGCTGGCCGCCGCTCAGCAGTCCGGGCTGCTTGTCCGCGTGGGCCGCGAGTTGGAACCTGCCCAGCACGTCGTCCGCGCGCCGGATGGCCTCGGCTTTCGAAAGCCCGTGCACCTCGATCAAGGGGAGCAGCACATTGTCCCTCGCGCTGAGGTGCGGGAAAAGATTGTAGGCCTGGAACACGGTTCCAATCGTCCGGCGATACAGCCGCAGCGCTTCCTCCGAGCGCTCCAGCGCGTTGCCATCCACGAGGATCGTTCCGGAATCCGGGCGGTCCAGCCCCGCCAGAAGCCGCAGCAGCGTGGACTTCCCGCCGCCGGACGGGCCGATCAATGCCAGCACGTGCCCGAACTCCGCCTCGAAAGAAACATCGTCGAGGACGCGGTTCGTCCCGAAGGCCTTGGTGACATGCCGGAGCTCAACTTTCATAGCGGACCTTGCGTTCCAGGGATTTTGTCCAAAGCGAAACCGGCAGCGTGAGAAGCAGGTAGCAGGCGCCGAGCGGAAGATAGGCCTCGAATGTCGAGTAGGTTGCCGAGTTGACCTGCTGCGCGGCAAACGTGAGCTCCGAAACCCCGACGATGTAGAGCAGCGAAGAGTCCTTGATGAGCGACGAGAACTGCCCGGCCAGCGGCGGCAGCGTCTGCCGCAGGACCTGCGGAAATATCACCAGCCGGTAGGTCTGCGCCGGCGTGAGCCCGATCGCGCGCGCCGAATCCCACTGCGACCGGCCGACGCTCTCGATCCCGGCCCGGATGACCTCCGCGATATAGGCCCCGCTGAAAAGCGAGAGGATGAGGACCCCGACCGGCAGGCGGTCGTTCCATCCGAGCTTGTCCGCCACCCCGTAGAACCCGAACAGGACGAGAAACATCAGCGGCAGCCCGCGGATTGTCTCGACATACAAAACCGCCGTGTATTTCAGCGGGAGAAACGCGCTCCGCCTCGCGAGCGCCGCGCTCACGCCGAAAACCGTACTCAACACCAGCGCCACGGCCGAGATCCCGATGGTCGTCATCCAGCCGTTGAAAAACACCGCGCGGTAGCCCCAGACCTTTTCCCAGTCGCGGACCGAACTGGAAAAAATCCAGAAGCAGAGCGCGGAATACAGCGCGAACAGCCCGCAGGCGGTCGCCACTTTCGCCCAAGCTGGCGACGGCTTTTCGGTCCGGTCGAACAGGAACTCCATCGCCCACACACAGGATCATTTTGCCGCGATGCGCAAGGCGGCATTTTTCAGTTCCGGCCTCGCCTTCTCCATATTAGCCTTCCGCCATGATCGACGAGCGGCTCTCGGACGAAGACAGGGAGAGGCTGTCCTTGCGGATCGGAGCCGATGTTCTCGCGCGCCGCCTCGAAAGGGAGCGCCTGCTCATGCTCAGGAAAAGCTCGCCGGGACTGCTCCGCTTCCTCGGAGGCAAAGATACCGTGATCGCCGGATGCCTGCGCGCCGCAGGCCTCGGGGCGCTCGCCCACCGGAATTTTCTGGATGTCCGGCTCGTGGAAAACCCGGTCGGCTTGCGCGGGCTCCCGCCAGCGTTCGAAGGATTCCGCCTGCTTCAGCTCAGCGATCTGCATTGCGATCTCGACCCCGCTTTGATGGATGTCGTCGAATGCGCAATCCGGGACGTGGCATGCGATGCCGTCGTCCTGACCGGGGACTATCACGACCACATCAGAAAGAGCGGAAAAACGTCGCGGGCACTGATGGAACGCCTGATCCCGCTGCTGCCTCGGCCGAGGTTCTGCATTTTCGGAAACCACGATTTCCTCTGCCGGGTTCCCGTCTATGAAAATGCCGGCCTGCCGGTTCTCCTGAATGAAAACACGGTGATCGAACGCGGGAGCGACCGCCTTTACCTGTGCGGCATCGACGATCCGCGGTTTTTTCGGACGCACGACCTCGTCCGCGCCCGCCGCGGCATCCCTGCCGGATCAACAACGATCCTGCTCTCGCACAGCCCGGAGGTGGCCGCGCAGGCCGCCTCGCTCGGCTACTCGTTCATGCTCAGCGGGCACACCCACGGCGGCCAGCTCTGCCTGCCCGGCGGATTTGTGGTCCTGCGAAATGCTCCCGTCGCCGCGCGCTTTCTTTCTGGCCCGTGGAGCGAGAACGGCATGCCGGGCTACACGTCGCGCGGGACCGGGGCCTGCGGGGTTGCCGCGAGGCTTTTCTGCCCGCCGGAAATCACCCTCCACACTCTGCACCTGAGCCACGATGCGCCGGCTCATCGACAAATTGGGTAAGCACCGCGGCCACGATCATCGCCAGACCTCCGACAAAAACCGGTGCCAGCGGGTTTCCGCCGCCCAGTTTCACGAGCCACTCGCCCAGAAAAACCGACATGAGGATCTGCGGGATGACGATGAAGAAATTGAAGACTCCCATGTAAAATCCGGTGCGCTCGGGAGGGAGCGACGATGCCAGCAGGGCATAGGGCATCGCCAGAATCGAGGCCCAGGCCACCCCGACGCCCGCCATCGCCACGAGCAGGAGATTCGCGTGGGGAATCCATGGCACGGCGGCGAGGCCGCACCCTCCGACCACAAGGCAGACGGTGTGGATGTCTTTCGCGCGGAAGACCCGCACGAGCCAGAGGAGCGCGAAGGCAAACAAAAATGCCACCCCGTTGTAGGTCGAGAAGCAGACTCCTCCCCAGGCCACCCCCTGCGCATACCGCTCGTCGCCGGGGTGACCGCCGAAAATCTTTTCCGCGATCCCCGTGCCAAAGAAAATCCACATCGAGAACAGGGCGAGCCATGTGAAAAACTGGACCACAGCGAGCTGCTTCATCGTCCGGGGCATTGTCCGCATGCCCTCGAATATCTCCAGGAAGCCCTTCAGGAAGCCGGCCGTCTCGGCCTTGTGGTGGCGGAAGGCTTCGAGATCTTCCGGCGGATATTCCGGAGTTGTGAAGATCGTGTAGAGGACGGCGAGAATAAAAACGCCTGCCCCGATGTAGAAAGCCAGCTTCACGGCGGCGGGAATCGCGGATCCCGGGCCGGTTTCAACGTTCATCCCGAACCAGTTCATCAGCATCCAGGGAAGAGCCGACGAGACGACCGCGCCAAAGCCGATCAGCACGCTCTGCATGGCGAAGCCCGCCGAATGCTGTTCCGCGGGCAGCTTGTCGGCCACGAAGGCCCGGAACGGCTCCATGCTCAAATTCACGGAGGCATCCAAAATCCACAACAACCCGACGGCCATCCATAATGTCGAGGAATTCGGCATCAGGACCAGCGCCACGGAGGCGCACACGGCCCCGGCCAGGAAATACGGCCTCCGGCGGCCGAGGCGGTTCCATGTGCGATCGCTGCAGTAGCCGACAATCGGCTGGAGGATCAGCCCGGTCAGCGGGGCCGCAAGCCACAGCAGGGCCAGTTCCTCGGGCTTCGCCCCGAGGTATTGGTAGATCGAACTCATGTTCGCCATCTGCAGCCCCCACCCGAATTGGATTCCCAGGAATCCGAAGCTCATATTCCAGATGGCCCAAATACTCAGGCGCGGTTTGTTCATAGAGGAACCCGCATCATTTCATGTCTCCGCCGGCAGATCAATCGCGGAACCACACGCGCACTTTCCTTGCCGCGTATCGGGGGGCGATGAAATATTCCGGGCAAAAATCCCGGCCGCAAATCCTTTTTGCCCCTTCACGTTCTCTTAAGGTTCCCCCGTGCATGGTTTCTCTGCAAGCTGCGGAGCGCACGGAAAATGAATACGCCAAAAGACGACATCCTGATTGTGGGCGATGGGCCACAAGGCCGGCAATGGCCGCTCATTGCGCTCGTGGTCCTCGCCGCGAGCATTAGGGGAAGCCTTCTTTTCGGCACCTCGCTCATGCCTGGAACGAACGGGGGCTACTACCTGGTTCAGGCGAGAGCCGTGCTCTCCCACGGAACGCTGGGACTTCCCGACCTGCCGCTGATATATTATGTGCAGGCCTCGCTCGCGCGGGCTGTTCGGTGGGTTTCCGGATGCGATACGGACTCGTGCATCCTTTTCGCGGTGAAGCTGACGGATTCGATTCTGCCCGCGCTCGTGGCGTTGCCGGTAGCATTGCTCGTGCGCCGATGGGGCAAAGCGGCGGGCGCCCCCGCATGGATCGCCTTGGCCGCCGCGGCCGCGGTGGTGCTCAGCGCACCGATATTGGGCATGATCGGCAACTTCGAAAAAAACTCGCTGGGCTTGCTTTGGCTCTGCCTGCTCCTTCTTTTCATCCACCTGTGGCTGAGCCGCCCGACTCCGGCAAATGCGGCGGGGGTTCTTTGTTTCTGGGGGTTGGCCGCCTTGACCCACATCGGCGTGTTTGGGGCATCCTTATTGTTCGGGGGGCTGGCGATCGCATTATATCTCGTGATGCGGCGGGGTCCGGGGTGGCGCGAGCTGTGGCCGCTGCTGGCCGCCGCCCTCGCCGTCGGCGCGATCGCGGCGGGGGTCGTGCTGTGGAAATTTGACGCCGGGCGCATCCAAAGGCTCGCCGCCGCGCTGGCCCATCCCGCGGACTACCTGGCCGGAACCAATATGCGGCCCGGCGGCCCGGGAGGCGGGCCCCCTGGCGGGATGCCCGGGTTTCCCGGCAGCCACGCCCCTGTTCTTTTCATTCTGCTGCAGGTCGGGCCTTCCCTGGTTTTCGCCGTCGCATCCATCGCAGCCCTCCTTACCTGCTGGCGGCGGCGGGCCGAGCTTCCCATCGCGGATTTTTCCGTGGCGGGCGCGTGCGCGGTCGGAGTTCTGGTGATGACGGGGCCGTGGGTGCAGGGGGACAAAACGCCCCGGTTTTTCCTCATCGCGATCGCTCCCGCAGTCATGGCCGCAGCCTTTGCCCTGATCCACTGCAAACACCGCCGGCTGCGCGCCGGGCTCGCTACCCTGGGTGTGCTTTGCATGATCGGGCCGTCGGCCTTCGTTTTTTGCGACGGCGGGAGGCCGGCTATCAGCGAGGACGGCCTGCGCGAACTGCGTTCGCTCGCCCCGCTGATCGCGGACCCCAACAAAACACTTGTCGTGGCCAGGCACGGCCTCGAGTGGTGGACGGCCTGGGCGCTGCATACCCATATCGCCCAGGTCCCCGCGCTGCGGGTCAGCGACTGGCAGAATTTCGAAGCCGTATATTTTCTGCGCTCCAAAACCGATAACCGTCCGATGCCGGGTGGAAGCCCGGGGGTATTTTATTTGCTGAGACTGTTCGGCGGTGGCCCTCCACCTCCCGGAGGCCGGCCCCCCGGAGGCCCTGCGCACAATATGAACCCCATGGAAGACCCGGAGATCCCCCGGGATGCCGAAACCGTCCATGACGGGGCCCAGTTGATCTTCTCCCGCGTGAGCACGCCGCCGGGATTTGTTTCCGGACACCCGTAAAAAATTTGCGCCTTCACGTTTTCTTAAGGTTCCTTCGCGTAAGCTGGCTCCAATGAAAACCGAAAAAGGAACCATGAAGACACTTATTACAATCGGGCTGGCGCTCGCCGCGCTGACGATCAACGCCTCGGCACAACAGGGCGGCGGACCGGGACAGCCTCCCGGCAGAGAGGACGCGCGTGGAAAAGCGGAAGCGCTCACGGACGCGCAGGTGAAGCAGGTCGGCACCATCCTCGCCCAATACGATGCGCAAACGCTCACCGCCGAACAGGCGAAGGCCATCCACTCGGCCTTCCACCAGGCCGGTCTCCCGGGCGGCCCCGCGATCAACAAGGCGGTCGAGGCGGCCGGCTTCAGCCCCGACAAGCTGCGCGACCTCGACCCTCCGCCCTCGGCACCCGGCGGCGGAGGCGACCAGCGCACGCCGAAAAGCGGGGAGGAGCACTCTCCGCAGGCCGAGAAGAACTCGAAGGGAGGCAAGGGGAAAGCCGATGGCGGCAAGCCCGGCGGGCCGCAGCAGTATTCCATCGAGCAGGCGGCCTCCGACAATGCGCAGCTCCACACGATCGCGTTCAACGGGCTGGCTTTTGTCACCGGGGATTTCGGCGCAGATACGTTTCTGCCGCCGGGCAAAGTGTGCGACTTTTTCGGCTTTCAATATATGCGGGATATCGATGCCGCACACAAAGGCCACAACCCGGTATTTCTCGACCGCGTCGCGGGAAACGTGCTGCAGGTCCTCACCGACGAACAGCGCTCCCTGTTTGAAAAAGGGGCCGAGCAGGAGGCGGTGGAATTGCGCGCACTCGCCGAGAAACGCCTCCCGCTCATCAAGGCGTTCTGCCGCCAGCTCGCCGGCGATATTCCCGCCGGAAGCCAGGGGCTGAACAAGGCCGCGGTCATAAAATATGTGGGCGACATCTTTGCCGCC
>Ga0209697_10004378_pt1 | contig 18445 bp, 31 predicted proteins | sample AliMusrvi5mmetaG_FD_184115 | JGI IMG/M metagenome (GOLD analysis project Ga0209697, IMG submission 184115) | Freshwater lake bacterial and archeal communities from Alinen Mustajarvi, Finland, to study Microbial Dark Matter (Phase II) - Alinen... | ecosystem: Environmental > Aquatic > Freshwater...
GTATTCGACTTTTCTTCTATGGAGTACGATTCCCTAGACATTATATATTCTGCCGAGATGCCAGTGGTGGATAAAAAGTTTAATGTAGTAGAAGAAGTTGATAAAAAGTCATATAGCAAGATGAAAAAGCGATGCTATTATAATTTTAATTCAAATATGGTTGAAAATTTTAAATTGAAGTAGTCTTCCTTCGCGAACTTGCCTTACAGATAAGTTAAACGTGGCGTAATGAGAGGGTAGGTTTACCCTGTTTGAAATAGGGGAATAAGGCAAGACGGCTTATTATCGACGTTAAATCTTTATACCCAGCCACCCGCCTATTGTTGGCAGAGTCAAATAAATTAGTTTGACAAATATTCGTTTTAAAATAAAAGTTAGGGTTAAATTTGTAGGACATAAATTTTTTCTTGGAGGAATAGTAAAATGGCAAAGCAGAAGTTTGAAAGGACGAAGCCACATGTGAACGTAGGAACCATAGGGCATGTAGACCATGGTAAGACGACGTTGACAGCGGCGATAACGAAGACCTTGGCAGAGAGCGGCTGGGCAGAATATAGATCATTCGACCAGATCGATAACGCACCAGAAGAAAGAGAAAGAGGTATAACTATTGCGACAGCGCACGTGGAGTACCAGACGGCGAACAGGCACTATGCACACGTAGATTGCCCAGGTCACGCTGACTATATAAAGAACATGATAACCGGAGCTGCACAGATGGACGGAGCGATCCTCGTCGTAAGTGCAGTTGATGGACCAATGCCTCAGACAAGAGAACATATTCTTTTGGCGAGACAGGTTGGAGTTCCAGCGATGGTAGTTTACCTAAACAAGGTAGACATGGTAGATGATCCAGAACTTTTGGAACTTGTAGAAATGGAATTAAGAGAACTATTAACAAAATATGATTTCCCTGGAGACACGATTCCGATAGTCAGAGGAAGCGCATTGAAAGCGTTGGAAGGCACCCCAGAAGGAAAGAAGAGCATAATAGAGTTGATGGCAGCAGTAGATGCCTACATTCCAACACCACAAAGAGATAAGGATAAACCGTTTCTTATGCCAGTCGAGGACGTGTTCTCGATCTCAGGTAGAGGAACAGTTATCACGGGTAGAATAGAAAGAGGGCAAGTAAAGGTTGGCGAAGAAATGGAGATAGTAGGGATCCACCCAACACTTAAAACAGTAGTAACAGGAGTCGAGATGTTCAGAAAGCTTCTTGATTATGGAGAAGCAGGAGACAACGTTGGTTGCTTACTAAGAGGAACAAAGAAGGAAGAAGTTGAGCGTGGTCAGGTTCTAGCAAAGCCAGGTTCAATCACCCCACATACAAAGTTCAAGGGTCAGGTATACATATTAAGTAAGGAAGAAGGCGGACGTCACACTCCGTTCTTTACTGGATACAGACCACAGTTTTACTTTAGAACAACAGACGTTACAGGAGTTGCAACCCTTCCAGCTAATGTGGAAATGGTAATGCCAGGGGATAACGTGATGATAGAAGTGGAGTTGATCTGCCCTATCGCAATGGAAAAAGAGCTAAGGTTCGCTATTAGAGAAGGTGGTAGGACCGTTGGCGCAGGCGTTGTAAGCGAAATAGTTAAATAATGGAGTTGTGTAAATGAACGAAACAGGAAAGATCAGAATCAAACTTAGAGCTTTTGACTATAAACTTTTGGACCAATCCACAAAGGAAATAGTTGATACTGCAAAAAGAACAGGCGCAAAAATTGCAGGTCCTATTCCATTGCCGGTTGAGATCCAAAGGTACACCGTCCTAAGGTCACCACACATAGATAAAAAGTCCAGAGAACAGTTCGAAATAAGAACGCACAAAAGACTTTTGGATATACTTGAGCCAACTCAGCAGACAGTTGATGCACTTATGAAGTTGGACCTAGCCGCTGGTATAGACGTAGAAATAAGACTTTAAGTTTAAAACGAAGGAGCAATTAAGGTGAAGGTAACAGTTTATAATAACACGAAGAAAAAAATAGAGGACATCGACCTTAAGGACGAAGTCTTCGGTGTAGAAGTTAACATGGCTCTCTTGAACCAGGTTATTCTTGCGCAGAATGCAAATGCGAGACAAGGATCCGCTTCAACAAAAACCAGAGGTGATGTAAGTGGTAGTACCAGAAAACTTTTTAAACAAAAAGGTACTGGTAATGCAAGACCAGGAAGTATCAAATCACCGCTTCAATATGGTGGTGGTACGGTATTTGGTCCTCACCCAAGGGATTTTGGCAGAAAAATAAATAAGAAAATGTTCAAGGGTGCACTAAGGTCTGTTTTAAGTGACAGAGTTAAATCAGAAGTCCTTTACATAGTTGATGAGCTTAAGTTTGCCGACGCTAAAACAAAGAACGTTAGCGAGATGATGAAGAAGTTTGCCTTAAAGAAGTGTCTTATAGTTGACGTGGACAACGACAAGCTCGTATTGTCCGCAAGGAATATTCACGGTGTTAAGACGGTTGGTCCAGAGCAGATAACTCCTTACGACGTGTTGAAATACGAGAACATAATAATAAGTAAGGCGGCTTTGGAGAGAGTCCAAAACTACATTTCTTAGTAACAAAGATTTCAGGAGAAATATATGGACAGGATGTACGACATTATAAAGAGACCTTTGATGACAGAAAAAAGTACTGGCATCGGCGAAAAACAGAATGCTTATGTTTTTGAAGTTTCAAAGGACGCAGATAAAGTTGAGATCAAAGGCGCAATAGAAAAGCTTTTTGATGTTAAGGTAAAAGATATAAACACCATGGTGATGCACGGTAAACTAAAAAGGGTCGCTGGCAAACATTTGGGCAGAAGATCAAAATGGAAAAAAGCGATAGTGACATTAAAAGAAGGCTACAAGATACAGCTGGTCGAGGGTGTATAAGGGAGGCATGACACAAAATGGGAATTAAGAATTTTAAACCTACAACCCCGAGCCGTAGAACTATGACAGTTTCGGATTTTGCGGATATAACTGCAAAAAAACCATCCGTTAAGAAGTTGCTTACAACAAAAGTTAAGCAGGGTGGAAGGAACAATCAGGGACGAGTAACGGTTAGGTGGATTGGTGGTGGACATAAAAGAAAAATAAGAACGATCGACTTCAAAAGAGATAAGCATGAGGTACCAGCAACAGTTGCTGCTATTGAGTACGATCCAAATAGATCTGCAAGACTTGCTCTTTTAAATTATGCTGACGGAGAAAAAAGATACATAGTAGCTCCTGACGGACTTAAGGTAGGCGACGTTATATTGAGTTCAGAGAACGCAGAAATAAAAACAGGTAACTGTTTAACATTAAAGAGCATACCGGTTGGTACTTTGGTACACAACGTCGAGATGAGACCAGGTAAAGGCGCGCAGATGGCAAGATCAGCTGGTTCTTTTGCACAGGTGCTTGGTAAGGAAAATGACTATGCTCAGCTAAGATTAAGAAGTGGCGAAGTAAGAAAAGTTCTTCTTACTTGCATAGCGACTATAGGACAGGTAGGGAACCTTGAACACGAAAATATTTCTCTTGGTAAAGCAGGAAGAAATAGATGGAAAGGCATACGCCCAAGAGTAAGAGGTGTTGCAATGAACCCTGTTGACCATCCACACGGTGGTGGTGAAGGTAGAACTTCTGGTGGACGACCAAGCGTTACTCCTTGGGGTAAACCAACAAAAGGTCACAAGACCAGAAAGAATAAGAGAACACAAAAGTTTGTAGTTAGGGACCGCCATAAGGCGTAATAGGAGGAAGTAACTTGGCTAGATCATTAAAAAAGGGACCTTTTTGCGACGATCATTTGATGAAGAAGGTCGACAATTCACAAACAACTGGAAGCAAACAGGTTATAAAGACCTGGTCCAGAAGATCAACCATCTTCCCAGAAATGGTCGGTCTTACAATAGCTGTCCACAATGGTAAAAAGTTCGTACCGGTTTTTGTAACAGAGAACATGGTCGGACATAAACTTGGAGAATTCTCTATGACGAGGAACTTCCATGGCCATGGTGCAGAAAAAGTAGAAAAAAAGCCTGAGGTTAAAGGAGCATAAGAATGGAAATTACAGTAACAACAAGACATATAAGGATAGCTCCTCGTAAACTAAGACTGGTATCAGATCTTATAAGAGGAGAAATGGTTAGTAGCGCAATGAACACTCTAAAGTTCACCACAAAACGTGGCGCAAAAATAATGTACAAAACATTGATGAGTGCTGTAGCCAACGCGTCGAACAAAGGGACCATGGACGTAGAAAGTCTTTACGTTAAAAAAGTATCTGTCGACGAAGGCTCTACAATGAAAAGGCATATGCCAAGAGCACAGGGCCGAGCTACCATAATAAGAAAAAGAATGAGTCACATAAATATCGTCTTAGATGAGAAATAGGAGGTAGGGAACTTGGGTCAAAAAGTACATCCATTTGGATTTAGATTAGGTGTTAACAAAACGTGGTTGTCCCGCTGGTATTCAGCGAAGGATTATAGCAAGAATCTGCACGAAGATCTTAAGATACGTGAATACATAAAAGAAAATCTTAAGTTTGCAGGTGTTTCCAAGATCGAGGTTGAAAGAGCGGTTAACAGAATAAAAGTTAATGTGTTCACAGCTCGTCCTGGTGTTGTAATAGGTAAAAAAGGACAAGGCATAGATACTCTAAAGAGTAATGTTCAAAAGTTCACAAAGAACGAAGTTGTTCTTAACATAATAGAAGTAAAAAGACCTGAGACTGACGCTCAACTGGTTGCAGAGAACGTCGCACTTCAATTAGAAAAGAGAGTTGCGTTCAGACGTGCAATGAAGAAATCTATCTTCAACGCAAGGAAGTTCGGAGCTAAAGGTATAAAGATAAAAGTTTCAGGACGTCTTGGTGGAGCAGAAATTGCAAGAAGCGAATGGTATGTAGAAGGTTCTGTTCCTCTTCATACTTTGAGAGCAGATATCGACTATGGTTTTGCAGAAGCAAAAACTATGTATGGAATAATCGGTCTTAAAGTTTGGATCTACAAGGGAGACATAATTCCAACTAAAGCTACAGAGAGGAGTGAGATAAATGTTAAGTCCTAAGAAGACAAAATACAGAAAACAAATGAGAGGCAAGATGAAGGGTAATGCCACATCTGGCGAATTCCTGAGTTTTGGGGACTTTGGTCTTCAGGCTCTGGAATCTGGTTGGTTAACAGGTAAGCAGCTAGAGTCTGCGCGTGTTGCTATCTCCAGATCCGTCAAAAAAGGTGGAAGAGTTTGGATACGCGTATTCCCTGATAAGCCTTATACAAAGAAACCTACCGAAGTAAGAATGGGAAAAGGGAAAGGTCCGGTAGAGGAATGGGTTGCACCAGTTAAACCAGGTAGAATACTATATGAAATGGAAGGTGTTACAGCTGCCGTCGCTATAGAGGCATTTACCGTTGCATCAAGCAAACTTCCTATGAAGACCAGAGTAGTGTCCAGGGAGGGTAAAGCTCATGCGTAGTAAAGCTTCTGAATTAAGAGGATTAACTTTAGAGGACCTTATTGCAAAGGTGAAAGAATTGAACGAAGAGTTGTTCAAGATCCGTATGCAAAAAGCCACAGGTTCTGTTAACGATAAGCATGCAGTAGTCTCAAAAAGACGTGAGCTTGCAAAAGTGAAAACGATATTAAACGAGAAACTCGGAGGAGCTCAATGAGTACTAGGGGGCAACTTAAAACATTAAACGGCGTTGTTACAAGCAACAAAATGGATCAAACCATTGTTGTTAGCGTGTCAAGAACGTACAAGCATCCAATGTATGGGAAATTCGTTAAATCCAGAAAAAAATATTATGCGCACGACCCAAAGAACGAAGCTAAGGTCGGAGATGTAGTAGAAATAGGATTTAGTAAACCTATAAGCAAAACAAAAACATGGAAACTGTTAAAAATTACGAGGAAGGTGGTTGAGGTATGATACAGGTTCAAAGCAATCTAAATGTTGCAGACAACTCGGGTGCCAAACGTGTAATGTGTATAAAGGTACTCGGTGGATCAAGAAGAAGATATGCTCGCATAGGGGACATAATTGTTGTCTCTATAAAGGATGCTATCCCTACTTCTAAAATAAAGAAGGGTAGTGTTGCAAAAGCAGTCGTAGTTAGAACAAGAAAAGAATTAGGCAGAGAGGACGGTTCGTACATAAGGTTTGATGATAACGCCGCTGTTATAATAAATGATGCAAGTGAGCCAGTAGGGACCAGAATATTCGGTCCAGTAGGAAAAGAATTAAGAGGGAAAAAATTCTTCAAGATAATTTCCTTGGCACCGGAGGTATTATAATGATCCGCAAAGGTGATACAGTAATAGTAAAAGCTGGTAGAGAAAAGACCAAGACAGGAAAAGTCTTGGGAGTTATAGAAAATGGTAAAAGAGTCCTTATTGAAAAACTTAACATAGTTAAAAAGAACTCAAAGCCAACACAAGCAAGTCCACAGGGTGGAATAATAGAGAAAGAAGCTCCAATAGCTTACAGCAACGTTATGCTTTTCTGTTCAACATGTAACAAGGGTGTAAGGACGGGAACTAAGATGGTTAAAGATAAAAAAGTTCGCTACTGCAAAAAGTGCGAAAAGAATATCTAGGAGGATTATAAGTCGTGGCAAGGTTACAGGATAAATACAAAAAAGAGATCATACCTGCTTTAAAAGCAGAGTTTAAATACAAGAATATTATGCAGGTTCCAAAATTGGAGAAGATAGTTCTTAACTTCTCTGGTGCTGATGCTCTTGTTGATCCAAAAGTGCTTGATGCAGCACAAAAGGAACTTGCTACTATAACAGGGCAAAGACCTATTATAACAAAAGCTCGTAAATCTATTGCTGGATTCAAGCTAAGAGAAGGACAAAAACTTGGTACAGCAGTAACTCTTAGAAGAGAAAGGATGTACGAATTTCTTGACAGACTTATAACAATGGCGCTTCCAAGAGTTAGGGACTTCAGAGGCCTTTCTCCCAAAGCATTCGACGGTAGAGGAAATTATACGCTAGGCCTTAAGGAACAAATAGTGTTCCCAGAGATCAACTTTGATAAAGTTGAAAAGACCAGAGGTATGAATATAACAATAGTAACTACAGCAAAGACTGACGACGAAGGCAGAGCTCTTCTTCGTAATCTTGGCTTGCCATTCAGGCAGTAATCAGGAGGTAAATTAAAAGTGGCTAAGGAATGTAAATTCGAGAAAATGAAAAAGACCCCGAAGTTCGAAGTAAGACACAGGAATAGGTGTCAACTTTGTGGTCGTGCACGAGCATATTATAGAAAGTTCGATATGTGTAGATTGTGCTTCAGGACTCTTGCCTTAAGAGGAGAGATACCTGGAGTAACAAAGGCTAGCTGGTAAGGAGGAATTATGCACCAGGATCCGATATCAGATCTATTAACTAGAGTAAGGAACGCCTCTCTTGCAAAATTAACAAGAGTAGCGTGTCCGTCGTCAAAGCTGAAACTTGAAGTCCTAAGGATTCTTAAGGAAGAAGGATATATATCCGACTACAGCATTAGCGATAAGTTCCACGGAGTGATCAAGATCTATCTAAAATATAACAACGGAAAAGCTGTTATATCTGAGATAAATAGGATCAGCAGACCAGGAAGACGTTACTATGCTAACGTCGATAAACTTCCAAAATCCCTTAATGGTTATGGAGTTACAATAGTTTCCACCTCTAAAGGTGTGATGAGCGACAAGAGCGCAGAAAAACTTGGTGTTGGTGGCGAAGTCATCTGTCAGGTTTGGTAGTATTATTCAAAGGAGACCACTGTTATGTCGAGAATTGGAAGAAAACCTATAGAATTGCCTAAGGGCGTAAAGGTAGAGATCAAAGGAAATAATGTAAAACTAGTAGGCCCAAAGGGTAACTTGGAGCATGTTATTCCTGCAAAGATTGAGGTAAAACAAGAAAACGAAACACTTGTTCTTACTCGTGCAGACGAGGCAAGAGACTCAAGGTCACTTCATGGACTTACCAGAGCACTTTTACACAACATGGTGGTTGGAGTTTCTGAAGGATTTAAAAGAGAATTAGAAATAGTTGGGGTTGGATATAGAGCACAAATGCGTACAAAAGATATCTTGAACGTATATGTTGGTCACTCACATTCTATCGATGTTTTTATACCTAAGGGTATTATAGCGACGGTAGAAGCAGGAAAAGGTAACCCAAAGATAAAATTAGAAGGAAGCGATAAACAGCTTATAGGTGAACTTGCAGCTCAGATCAGAAGACTAAGAAGCCCAGAACCATACAAAGGAAAGGGTATCAGGTACGTTGGTGAGTATGTAAGGAAGAAAGTCGGTAAGGCTGTTGTAGGCGCGAAGTAATTAAGGAGGATTTTAGGCAATGTCGACAAAGATAACAAAAGCGACTAGTGATAGGTTCGCATCAAGACAACACAGAAGGGACAGAATTAGAAAAAAAGTCGCAGGAACCTCTGAGTGTCCAAGAATGAACGTTTTCAAAAGTGATAAGCACTTTATAGTTCAGCTTATAGATGACGATAGTGGTAAAACTATTTTGAACGTTTCCACAATGAGAAAAGAACTAAGAGAAGGTGCTGTAAAAGCTAACCTTGAAGGCGCAAAAAAGATAGGTAAACTGGTAGCGGAAGAAGCAAAAAAGCAGAACATAAAAAAAGTCGTTTTCGATAGGAACGGCTACAAATACCACGGTGTTATAAAAGCGTTGGCTGACGCTGCAAGAGAAGCCGGACTTGTATTCTAGGAGGGTACTAAATTGGCAATGGAAAGAAATGACAGAGACAGAAGAGACAATAAAGACAGGAATAATTCCTCTGAATTTACCGACAAGATAGTCGCTATAAACAGAGTTTCCAAAGTTGTTAAGGGTGGTAAAAGATTTAGTTTTTCCGCTCTAGTAGTTGTTGGCGACGGTAAAGGGAAAGTCGGCATAGGACTAGGAAAAGCAACGGAAGTTCCTGAAGCTATAAGAAAAGGGAATGAACAGGCCAGAAAAAGCATGGTTGAGGTTCCTCTACAAGAAGGAACGATCCCTTACGAAGTTACTGGAAAATTTGGTGCTGCAGTTGTGTTCATGAAACCTGCTCGTAGTGGTACTGGTGTTATCGCCGGTGGCGCAGTAAGAGCAATCCTTGAATCTGCTGGGTACAAGAATATTTTGACCAAGAGCATTGGTTCCAACAATCCTCACAACGTTGTAAAAGCAACCTTGGATGGATTAACTAAGATGGTTAAGCCAGAAGCCTATGCTGCTATAAGGGGCGCTGCATCAATGTCTAAAGAGGTAATGTAAGATGACTGTTACTAAAGAAAAAAAGACCACAGAAAAAAAAGTGGTAAAAAAGGTCGTAAAAAAAGCTGCAAGTGAGTCCGGTAAAAAAACACTTACAGTAAAACTTATACGTAGCACCATCGCTTGCCAACCAAAACAAAGAGCAACGGCAAGGGGACTTGGGCTTACAAAAATGAACAAGGTAATGGTATTAGAAGATACTCCTTGTGTTCGTGGGATGATAAATAAAATAATTCACATGGTAGAGGTTACCCTATGATCAAGTTAGATGGATTAAAACCTGCAAAGGGTTCCAAAAAGAAAAATAAAAGATTAGGCCGAGGCAACAGCAGTGGTCACGGTTCTACATCGACCAAAGGTAACAAAGGACAGATCGCAAGAAGCGGTGGTTATCATAAGGTTGGCTTCGAAGGTGGACAGATGCCTTTACAACGTCGTCTTCCAAAATTCGGTTTTACCAATGTGTTCAGGAAAGAATATACTGTTATCAATCTTGCGAGGATAGACATCCTTCCTAATGATAAAGAGATAACTCCAGATCGCCTAATTGAACTTGGGGTCATAAAGAACTCTCAAGCAAATAGAGTAAAGATATTAGGAACAGGCGATCTAACAAAAGTTTATACGATAAAAGCACACAAATTCAGCGAGACTGCCCTAGAAAAGATCAAAAAGATCGGTGGAAAGGCGGAGGTGATCGCTTGAACAACAGCGCTAATGTTGGAGGAGCTGCCTCTGGGATCTCCCAGATACCGGAGCTCAGGAAAAGGATCCTTTTCACAATATTCATCTTAGCGGTATACAGACTTGGCTCACACGTTCCAACACCCGGAATAGATACAGCAGCGTTGGGCGCTTTTTTTGAAAAAGCAAGTGGCACGATATTTGGAGTATTTAACCTGTTCTCTGGTGGTGCTCTAAAAAGATTTTCTATATTTGCACTTGGTATCATGCCTTACATCAGTTCTTCCATCATAATACAGCTTCTTACAATAGTACTTCCTTCATTAGAAAGACTATCCAAAGAAGGCGAGATCGGAAGGAAAAAAATAACTCAATTCACAAGATATGGAACAATAGTACTTTGCGTACTGCAAAGTTATTTTATAGCAAAAGGCTTAGAAAGTATGCGTGGACCAGATGGTTCTTCCGTCGTTATAGATCCAGGTATGGCTTTCAGGGTAATGACGGTTCTTACTCTTACTACAGGTACGACCTTTATTATGTGGTTGGGCGAACAGATAACGGAAAGAGGTATTGGTAATGGTATTTCCCTTATAATCTTCGCCGGTATTGCCTGCAACCTTCCTTCTGGTTTTATGAATTCAGTTAAACTTTTAAAGTCTGGACAGATCACTGCATTCGCTGCTGTTATGGTTTTGGTTGTAATGGTTCTTGCAATAGCGTTCATTATCTTTATGGAAAGAGCGCAGCGTAGGATACCTGTTCAATATGCAAAAAGAGTTGTTGGTAGAAAAATGTATGGAGGCCAAAGCTCCCATCTTCCTTTGAAGTTGAACTCCGCAGGTGTTATCCCTCCGATCTTCGCTTCGTCGATAATTTTGTTCCCGGCGACCATAGCTCAGTATATTGATCATCCAATTTTTAGAGAGCTCAAGAACATAATGATGAGTAGATCCTTGGTCTATAATCTTTTTTATGTTTCTTTAATAATATTCTTTACGTATTTCTATACAGCTGTAACTTTTAATCCAGTTGATGTGGCAGAAAATCTAAAAAAACATGGTGGCTTTATACCAGGTATCAGACCAGGAAAGAGTACCTCTGATTACATAGATGCTGTTCTTACAAAAATAACACTTGCCGGTGCTTTATATATAGCCGGCGTTTGCGTGTTACCAGAGATCATGACCACTAGGTTCAAAGTTCCTTTCTACTTTGGTGGAACGTCGCTGTTGATACTTATAGGCGTCGCTCTTGATACGGTATCACAAATAGAAGCATATCTTGTAACTCGTCACTACGACGGGTTCATTAAGAACGCAAGACTTAGAGGTCGCAGAGGATGAGTTCAGCTATTTTGCTGGGCGCGCCCGGAAGCGGCAAAGGAACACTTGCTGTTAAGTTAAAAACACGCTGGGACGTTGCACACATCTCTACCGGAGATATGTTCAGGGAAGCTGTTAAAGCTGGATCACCGATGGGACTAAAAGCCTCTGAGTTCATGAAAAAGGGACTGCTTGTTCCAGATGATGTTACTATAGGTGTTGTTAAAGAAAGATTTTCCAAGGCTGATGTAAAAAAAGGTTTTATCCTCGACGGTTACCCAAGAACGATTCCACAAGCGCAGGCTTTGGATAGGATACTTGAAGAAAACGAATTAAAGCTGGAAACAGTTATTTTGTTGAATATAGACGAGGGCCTGATCGTTGAAAGGATAACTGGCCGACGTACCTGTCCAAAATGTGCGGCCATCTACCATATAAAGAACTTCAAACCCAAAATAGAGAACATCTGCGATAAATGTGGAAGCGAGCTTTTTCAAAGAAAAGATGATACTAAAGAGGTCGTCGTAGAAAGACTGGAAGCATATCATAAGCAAACTGCACCTCTTGTTGATTTCTATAGGAATAAGGGGTTGCTTCAAGAAATAGATGCATCGAGTTCACCTGAATTCATGATGCAGCAGGTGGAGGCCTTACCTCTTTGATTTACAAATTTGCATTTTGGCCTGAGAACTTTGTCGGTCGCTCGTCTGCTTCTCAACGTATTTTTATATACGCCTGCGGCGCAGACTTCGCGTCCTCCTCGTTCTCAAACCAAACTGCAAATTTGTATGTAACAAGCGAATTAGGATTTATAAAACGATGATATTTTACAAGTCATTAGATGAAATAAGACAAATGCGCAAGAGTGGTCTAATTGTGGCCAAGGTGCTTGACCATCTTCATAAGTACATTAAACCTGGCGTTAGCACACTTGAACTTGAGAACATCGCTGTGGATAAAATGAAAACAATAGAAGAAAACGCTGTGGCGGCTTTTAAAGGGTACATGGGGTATCCTGGTTCGATCTGTGTTTCCATTAACAGCGAAGTAGTTCATGGAATACCTTCGGCAAAAAGGGTGATCAAGGATGGTGACCTTGTAAGTATTGACTTTGGGGTCGAGTTCGAGGGTTATTTTGGGGATGCTGCTTTTTCAAAAGTGGCAGGTAGTTCCACCGATCAAAAAGACAGGTTACTTAGGGTTACGGAAAAATCTCTTTATGAGGGAATAAAGGAAGCAAAAATAGGTAACAAATTGCATGATGTTTCTGCCTCTATACAAGATTATGTTGAGGGATTTGGCTTTGGGATAGTAAGGGATTTTGTGGGTCATGGCATAGGCCGCAGCATGCACGAGTCCCCTCAAGTACCTAATTATGGTGAAAAAGGAACTGGCCCGGTTTTGATGGATGGAATGACTATCGCCATAGAGCCTATGGTGACTTTGGGGTCTTGGGAAGTTAAAATGCTGGATGATGGCTGGACTGCAGTTACTACAGATGGTAGTCTGGCAGCCCATTTTGAGCATTCGGTGGCAATAACCAGGGAAGGTACTATTATTTTGACAGAACTTTAGGAAAAGGATATCTTAGCGGGAGTAAATGGAGATTTTATGTCGAAAGAAGATTATTTTGAGGTAGATGGAACGGTTCTGGAGCCCTTGCCCAATGCTATGTTCAAGGTACAGCTTGAGAACGGTCACAAGATATTGGCCCATATATCCGGCAAAATGAGGATGCACTACATAAAGATCCTACCAGGGGATAAGGTTAAGGTCCAAATGTCTCCCTATGACCTAGGCAAAGGAAGGATAGTTTACAGGGAGAAATAAGCCTTTAAATATAGTATTGACAGGGGAAAATATTTCGTTATATATTCCCTTGCCCATTAAGGGTAAAACTGTATTGATAATTGTTTTTGGAGGATAAAATGAAGGTCCGTACTTCGGTGAAAAAGATTTGTGATAAATGTAAAATAGTTAAAAGAAACGGTGTGGTCCGAGTTATATGTTCTAACTTGAAACATAAACAGCGTCAGGGTTAAGGAGGAGAATTAGAATATGCCAAGAATCGCAGGTGTTGACGTTCCAGGAAATAAAAGAATAGAAGTTGGTTTGACTTATATTTACGGTATAGGAAAAACTCTTGCTAAAGTTATATTGGCCGAGGCTGGTATAGACATTAACAAAAGAGGTAATGATCTTACCGAATCTGATATGGCTAACATAAGAAAGATCCTTGAAGAAAAAGTAAAAGTAGAAGGTGATCTTAGAAAAGAAATAGCGATGAATATCAAACGCTATATGGACCTAGGTTGCTATAGAGGACAAAGACATAAAAAAGGTCTTCCTGTCAATGGTCAGAATACAAGATCTAATGCAAGAACAAGAAAGGGACCTAAAAAGACAGTCGCTGTTAAAAAGTCCGTCAAGACATTAAAGTAGTTTAATAGGAGATAAACGAATATGCCGCCAAAAACGACAGCTAACGCTAAGACCGAAACAGTAAAGAAAAAAGTAAAAAAGAACATACCTAGCGGTATGGTCTATATTCAAGCTTCGTTCAACAATACCATAATTACTTTTGCCGACGTTAACGGAAACGTTATCGCTTGGTCTACTGCTGGATCGACTGGATTTAAAGGTTCAAGAAAAGGAACTCCATTCGCTGCTCAGCTAGCTGCAGAAACAGCTGGTAAAAAAGCAATGGACTCTGGCATGAGAAGCATAAATGTTATTATTACTGGACCTGGTGGTGGCAGAGAAGCTGCTCTGAGAGTTTTCAATAATATGGGTTTTAAGATCGGTTATATAAAAGATATGACCCCGATACCACACAACGGTTGCAGACCAGCAAAACGTAGGAGAGTGTAATGCGTTATACAGGATCAAAATGTAAATTTTGCCGCAGAGAAGGCAGAAAATTATTTCTTAAGGGTGACAGATGTTTTACAGACAGATGCGGATACGAAAGACGCCCTTATCCCCCAGGAGTACACGGACAAGGTAGAGTAAAATTCACTGAGTATGGTGTACAGCTTAGAGAAAAACAAAAAGTTAAAAGAATATACGGCTTGGCAGAAGGGCAATTTAGATTGTTCTTTAAACGTGCAGCTGTTGCAAAGGGTTCAACTGGCGAAAACTTGTTGTCGTTGCTGGAAAGAAGGCTGGACAACGTTATCTATAGACTTGGATTTAGCAATTCAAGGCAACAGGCTCGACAGAATATAAGACATGCACACTTCCTACTTAATGGTAGAAAAGTCAACGTTCCGTCGATGTTAGTTAAAAAAGGTGACGAAATAATTGTAAAAGAAAGCAGCAGAGCTGTTCCATATTTCATGGAAGTATTTCAAGCGATAAGCAGAAAAGAAATACCAAGATGGCTTAATGTTGATACCACTTCTTTTAAGGGTGTTGTTACAGACATTCCTAGCAGGGCGGATGCAGGTGCAGACATAGAAGAGCGCTTGATCGTCGAGTTGTATTCTAAGTAATCTTAAAAAAGAATTTAAGGGGGCGGAAACGATGGAAAATAATCAAAAAATGCTCGATGCTTTGCATTGGAGATCTCTTATTCGTCCAAAAATGTTGGAAGTAGATAGAGAATCACTTTCTGATACATACGGTAAATTTACAGCCCGTCCTTTGGAAAGAGGCTTTGGTCTTACACTCGGTAACGCTCTTAGAAGAGTGCTTCTTTCTTCTATTAGAGGAACAGCTATAACAAGTTTAAAAATAGACGGAGTTCTTCATGAATTCTCCACTATACCTCAAGTAAAGGAAGACGTTGTTGATATAATGTTAAACCTTAAACAAGTTCGTTTTCACCTGTTTACCGACGAGCCTAAGACACTAAGAATAAGCAAAAAGGGCGAAGGCGTTATTACAGCTGCAGACATAGAATTAGATGAATCAGTAGAAATATTGAACCCAGAACAACATATCTGTACAATGGGTAAAGATGGAAAGATCAACGCTGAAATAACAATTCAAAGAGGAAGAGGCTACAAGCCAGCAGAAGATAATAAATATGAAGGGATGCCTGTAGGGACTATTCCTATGGACTCATTCTTCTCTCCTGTAAAGAGAGTAAACTACACCGTTACAGATTCCCGTGTTGGACAAAAGACCGACTATGATAGACTTATCTTGGACGTGTGGACCGACGGTACAATACTTCCAGAAGATGCTGTAGCATACGCTTCTAAAATATTAAAAGAGCACTTGAACATATTCATTAATTTTGCAGAAGAAGTGGAACCAACAGTTGAGCATACTATTAAAGTAGGAAGCAAAATAAGCAGCGACCTTGCTGAGTATTTGAACAAGACAGTTGATGAACTTGAACTTTCTGTAAGATCAGCGAATTGTTTGCACAATGCTAACATAAGATATATTGGTGAACTTGTTACAAGAACAGAAGCAGAAATGTTGAAGACAAAGAACTTCGGAAGGAAGTCTTTGAACGAAATAAAAGATATACTCGTTGAAATGGGATTAAGCCTTGGAATGAAAGTAGAAGGCTGGGATGCTCCTGCAGAAGGTGCTAGAGTTAACAAAGAATTCGAAGAATAGTACAAGAATAAGATAGAGGTGAATTTATGAGGCACGGCAACAGCGGTAGAAAATTTAGCTTGGAACCAGATGTAAGAAAGGCCATGCTACGAAATATTTCTGATTCTCTTGTAGCTAATGGTAAAATAAAAACTACCGTTACAAGGGCGAAGGAAGTAAGAAAAATAGCAGAGGGTCTTGTTACTTTAGCAAAAAAGAATACTTTGCACTCAAGAAGAGAAGCACTTTCTTGGCTAAGAACTAAAGAGGCTTTCACCAGATTGTTCGGTGAATATGCAGAAACATTTAAAACAAGGAACGGCGGTTACACTCGTATTACCAAGTGTGGTGTTAGAGCAGGTGACAACGCTCCTATGGCTTATATAGAATTCCTGTTGGAGGGTACAGCTGCTGCTGGAACTGAGACCAAAAAAGAAGGTCCAAAGAGAAAGAGAAGGCGCTCTGGCTCTTCTGCAAATGCAGAAAAGAAGGTGGCTCCAGTGACTACAGAAAAGAAAATAGCTCCCGTAAAAGCTGTCAAGGCTACTGCAGCAAAAACATCTAAGATCACGAAGAAGTCGAAAAAAGTATAAGTTCATTTAGCTATGAATATTAAAGGGTGAACTCAAGAGAGTTCACCCTTTTTTTATACTCAGTTTCCTTCTTTATTTTAAGTCAGTGTCGGAGAGAGCTAACCAATCTTAGGTTAGCCGACGTTAAAAACATATGTCGACTGTTCGCTTGCCCGGACCCTTAGAGGGCTAGCCAGTGAATACGGCTGACCTTAGAGTGGTAGCGAATCGGAGACTTGACTTAAAATAAAGAAGGAAACTGAATGTAAACTACAGAGTACTTCTGTGTATCAATCTTAAGAATTCCTCTCGAGTGGAGAGGTTCTTTCTGAAGGCGCCTAGCATTGATGATGTGGTAGCTACAGAGTGCTGTTTTTCTACACCGCGCATGACCATACACATATGCTTAGCCTCTATTACAACTCCTACTCCTCGGGGTTTTAGGACGTCATATAGGGTGTGTGCTATTTGGTGAGTTAACCGTTCTTGTACCTGCAATCTACGAGCGAACATTTCTACCATTCTTGGTATTTTACTTAAGCCGACTATTTTACCATTAGGGATGTATGCAACATGGCACTTCCCAAAAAATGGGAGCATATGGTGTTCACACATGCTGAAGATCTCGATGTCTTTTACTATGACCATATCGTCGTATTCCGAGTCGAAAAGAGCCCCGTTAATTACCTTTATTGGGTCTTCCTTGTAGCCCTTCGTAAGGAACTGGAGACTTTTTTCCATTCTTTCTGGTGTTCTTTTTAATCCCTGTCTATTTGGATCTTCTCCAAGTTTTTTTAGGAGCTGTGTTATTGTTTTCTGCATTTTTTATTTCCCCTCTGTAAATATTTTTTCTTCGCACTTGTTCTCTAATTCATGTTCCATTTTTTTGAATTTATTTTGAAAATCTGTTTGTGAGACGAAACCAGAATATCCAGAATAAGTGGCTGCTATTGCTTTAGTCATAAGACTTATTGTTTCGCTAGGTTTTTTTAATTTCATCGTAAAACATGCTGCATTTTTATACGATCTATATGCATTAGTATACATCCCTGACTTCTCATAGCTTATTGCAAGGTTGGTGTAAGCGTTTTCTAACAGTTCTATATCAACGTCCTGCTTGTAAACTGAGGCTGTGAATTCCTCTAGGAAGCCTGCCGCCTGTGAGTAGTCCCTTAAATTAAAGTAATCGTCACCAAGATAATAATAGAGGATCGCTTCCTCCGGATTTTCTTTTCTGGCTTTTTCCAAAATCTGGATGCTTTCTTTGTAGTTTTCTCTAAGTGTGGCTATGTTTGCCCTAAGTATCAGTCTCTTAAGATCATCAGGTTGCTTTCCAGATATCTTATCCAAATATTTTATGGCTTCATCGTATTTTTTTTGGTCTACCAAGGCTTGTACCATCTGTTCGTGAGCGATTTGATTATTTGATTTTATCTCCAGCGCCTTACCGCAGTAGTAATTAACTTTTTCATACTCGCCCATTATTCTAAAAGTTGTGCAATAAGCTAAATATATTTCCATAGGATTAGAGGATATCCCATCCATATCCCTTATTGTTTGAAGAGCCTGAGAGAACTGTTTTGTGTAAAGAAAACTTTTCCATAAATATCGTCTGATTATTAGTGAACTTGGGTATCTGCTAATTAGCGAAGTCCCTTTCTCTATGACCTTTGAATATTTTTTGTCTTTATAATAACTCTGCATTTGTGAAACAGGGTTGTTGATCCCACCTAGGATGTTCTTTTTTATAAATACATAGTGGGCAGCCAAAAGGATGACCACAAAGATGGATGTATACACAAATATAGACAGAAGAGCTCGTTTGACGCTCTTTGGTCGCTTGATGTCTATGTTTGGAACCCTTTCCATTCGGTTTTACAGTTTGCCACGGAATTGCTTGAAAAAATAGGGCTAATGAGAGGCTCTTCCCACTTAATGGTGGGTAAATAAGAGTTAGGACATAGTTTTGTACGGTACTTGGGTTAGAATTTAGTTGTCTAAGACTAATTTTAACCAAGGAGGTACAAGAAC
>Ga0209697_10004384_pt1 | contig 18428 bp, 15 predicted proteins | sample AliMusrvi5mmetaG_FD_184115 | JGI IMG/M metagenome (GOLD analysis project Ga0209697, IMG submission 184115) | Freshwater lake bacterial and archeal communities from Alinen Mustajarvi, Finland, to study Microbial Dark Matter (Phase II) - Alinen... | ecosystem: Environmental > Aquatic > Freshwater...
AGCCTGGTGGGCACCACGCGTGGTCCCGCCCAAGGGCGCACCCAACGTGCTGCTCATCATCACGGACGACGCCGGATTCGGCGTGCCGAGCACCTTCGGCGGCGTGATTCCGACGCCGGCGTTGGATCGTGTCGCGAAGGACGGCCTGCGCTATAACAACATCCACTCGACCGCGCTGTGTTCGCCGACGCGTGCCGCGCTCATCACCGGTCGCAACCACCACTCCGCCGGCTTCGGCGTGGTTTCCGAGCAGTCCACCGGTTTCCCCGGCTACAACAGCATCATCGCCAAGGACAAGGCCACCATCGGCCGGATCCTGCTGGATAACGGCTACGCCACCTCATGGTTCGGCAAGGACCACAACACGCCGGCCTTCGAGGCCAGCGCGATCGGTCCGTTCGACCGCTGGCCTACCGGCATGGGCTTCGAGTACTTCTACGGGTTTGTCGGCGGCGACGCCAACCAGTGGCAGCCGAATCTCTTCCGCAACACCACCCAGATCTATCCGTTCGAAGGCAAGCCGGGCTGGAACCTGGTCACCGGCATGGCCAACGACGCTATCGATTACCTCAATCGCGTCAACCAGATCGACCCGAAAAAGCCGTTCTTTGTGAAATACGCGCCGGGGGCCACGCACGCGCCGCATCACCCGACCAAGGAATGGGTGGATAAGATCCATAACATGCACCTGTTTGATGACGGATGGAACAAGCTGCGCGAGAAGATCTTTGAAAACCAGAAGGCCCTTGGGGTGATCCCGAAGGACACCCGGCTCGAACCCTGGCCGGCCAAGCTCATCAAGAACTGGGATGATTGCACGCCCGAGGAGAAGAAACTCTTCATCAAGCAGGTGGAAATCTTCGCCGCATTTGAGGCCTATAACGACTACGAAATCGGCCGCGTCATCCAGGCCGTAGGGGATATGGGCAAACTCGACAACACGCTCGTCATCTATATCAACGGCGACAACGGCACCAGTGCCGAGGGCGGGCCGCTCGGCACGCCCAACGAAGTCGCGTGGTTCAACGGCGTCAACGAGATGCCCGTCGAAATGCAGATGAAGTGGTATGACGTCTGGGGCACCGAGCAGACCTACAACCACATGTCGGCTGGCTGGTCATGGGCCTTTGACACGCCATTCACCTGGTTCAAACAGAATGCCTCGAAACTAGGCGGCATCCGCCAGTGCATGGCGGTTTCCTGGCCCGAGCGCATCAAGGACAAGGGTGCCCTGCGCGAGCAGTTCTGCCACGTCATCGATATCGTCCCCACCATTCTCGAAGCCGCCGGAATCGCCGCTCCCGCGACCGTGGACGGCATCAAACAGGCGCCGATCGAGGGCACCAGCCTGGCCTACACGTTTGATGAGAAAAACGCGAAGGCACCGTCGCGGCACAAGACCCAGTATTTCGAGATGATGGGCCAGTGGGCGCTCTATCACGAGGGCTGGTTGCTCAGCACCGAAGTGAACCGCGCGCCGTGGCAGGCCTTTGGCGCCGCCAACATGGACCCGCTCAACAATCAGAAACTCGAACTCTACGATCTCAACAAGGACTTCAGCCAGTCGCAGAATATCGCCGACAAGTATCCCGAGAAAGTGAAGGAAATGAAGCAGATGTTCATTGCGGAAGCCCGCAAATACAACGTCTTCCCGATGGACGCCTCGGTCGCCGCCCGCATTGTGGCCCCGCGGCCCAACATCACCGCCGGACGCACCGAGTTTGTTTACACCCACCCGATGACCGGATTGCCGCAGGGTGATTCGCCGAACATCCTCGACAGTTCCTATAACATCAGCGCGGACATCGAGGTGCCTGAAGGCGGTGCCGAGGGCATGATCCTGACCTCAGGCGGGCGCTTCGCCGGCTATGGGTTCTATCTGCTCAAGGGCAAGCCGGTGTTCCTCTGGAACCTCGTCGACCTGCAGCGCATCAAGTGGGAAGGCCCGGACGCCCTCACTCCCGGCAAACACACGGTCGAGTTCGACTTCAAATATGAAGGATTGGGCGTCGGCACGCTCGCCTTCAACAACATGAGCGGCCTCGGCCGCCCCGGCACCGGCACGCTCAAGGTGGACGGCAAGGATGTCATGACCCAGAAGATGGAGAAGACCCTGCCGATGATCCTGCAGTGGGACGAATCCTTCGACATCGGCTCCGACACGCTCACCGGCGTGAACGACGCGGACTATCAGCCGCCGTTCACCCTGACCGCCAAACTCAACAAGCTGACGATCAAGGTGGACCGCCCGAAGCTTTCCGAAGAGGACATCAAAAAACTCGAGGAGGGAATGAAGGGGGCCGCCGACGCGAAGTGACCGTCGTTGCGGTGGCGAAACTCGCGTGCCGTCTGCGACATGGCGGCCCGCGACTTGACCAGCAAAACAAACCAAAATAAAACAAATGAAAACAAAAATGATCCTCGTCGCCGCCCTCGTTAGCACGGCGGCTCTCACCAGGTCCGCCAATGCGGCGGATATCACACCCGCGGAAGCCCGCGCCATCGCCAAGGAAGCCTACATCTACGGCTACCCGATGGTGGACGGCTACCGCGTCCAATACGCCTACTTCGTGGATCGACAGAATCCCGAATACAAGGGGCCTTGGAACCAGATTCACAGCATGGCTCGCGTCTTTACGCCGGCGGACACGGCCATCGTGTCGCCCAACTCAGACACCCCATATTCCATGCTCGCCTTGGATCTGCGCTCCGAGCCGATTGTGCTGACCGTGCCAGTGATTGAAAAGGAGCGTTACTTCAGCATCCAGCTCATCGATCTTTACACCTTCAACTTCGATTACATCGGCAGCCGCACGACCGGCAACGATGGCGGCAGCTTCCTCATCGCCGCGCCGGGCTGGAAAGGCGAGACACCGAAGGGGGTGAAGAAAGTATTTCACGCGGAAACGGAGTTGGTGCTCGGCGTTTATCGCACCCAACTTTTCAAACCGGACGACATCGACAACGTGAAGAAAGTTCAGGCCGGCTACAAACTACAGCCCCTGTCGGAATTTCTCGCAGCGTCCGCGCCCAAGGCTGCGCCAGCGATTGATTTCCTGAAGCCGCTCACGCCTGAGGCGCAGAAGACCTCGCCCGGGTTCTTCAATGTCCTGAACTTCATTCTCAAGTTCTGCCCTACCGACCCGTCCGAGACCGAACTCATGGCGCGGTTCGCCAAACTTGGCATCGGTGCCGGCAAAAACTTCGATGTCGCCAAGCTCTCTCCCGAGATCAAGACGGCGGTCGAGCAGGGCATTGGCGACGCCTGGGCCGCATTTGCCGACTTCAAGGCGCAGAGCTTTGATACCGGAAAAGTGACCTCCGGCGACGTTTTCGGGACGCGGCATTTTTTGAAGGATAACTATCTCTACCGCATGGCCGCTGGCGTGATCGGTCTCTACGGCAATTCGAAGGAGGAGGCGATGTATCCATTCTATGGCGTCGATTCCGACAAACAACCGCTGGATGGCACCAAGCATTACACCATGCACTTTGCGCCGGGGGAATTGCCGCCAGTCAACGCGTTCTGGTCGGTGACGATGTATAATCTTCCTGAGCATTTTCTCGTGGCTAATCCGCTCCATCGTTACCTGATCAACTCGCCGATGCTTCCGCAGCTCAAGCGCGATGCCGACGGCGGCCTGACGCTGCGCTTCCAAAATGAATCGCCCGGCCCCGACAAGGAATCCAACTGGCTGCCCGCGCCCAAGGGGCCGTTCTTCATGGCCATGCGCCTCTACTGGCCGAAGGACGACGCGCTCGACGGCAAGTGGACCGCGCCGCTACTGAAGCGGGTGGAGTGAGTCGCTTGTGAAACGTGCGGGCCCGCTCCCACGGGGCGGCCCGCGAGTTCACCACCCAACCACCAAAAAATAGAACGCCGCCAGCCAAACCATCATGAAAACCAAAACCACCATCGCCACCATTGTCCTGGCATTCCTATCATGCGCGCTGCCACTGCGCGCCGCCACAGTCGCCAGTTCCGTGCCGGCTGGCACTCAGGACGAACAAGCGAAGCTTGCCATGCAATTGAACAATCCGGTTGCCGCGCTCATCAGTGTGCCGTTGCAATCGAACTGGGATTTCGGCATTGGGCCGAGCCATGCCACCCAATACAAATTGAATGTCCAGCCGGTCATTCCGATCACCCTCAACGAAGATTGGAACCTGATCTCACGGACCGTCATTCCCGTGATGGACATGGAATCGCCCGCTCCGGGCATTGCCGGTGCCTCGGGTCTTGGAAACATCACCCAGAGTTTCTTCTTCTCACCGCAAAAGCCGACTGCCGATGGCCTGATCTGGGGTGCGGGTCCTGTTTTCCTGATCCCTTCCGCGACCAACGATTTGCTGGGAGGAGAACAATGGGGGATGGGTCCAACCGCGCTGGTTCTGAAGCAGAAAGACGGCTGGACGGTTGGCATGCTGGCCAATCAACTCTGGTCCTTCAACGGAGGCAATGACTCGTTCAACGCCACCTATCTCCAGCCCTTTGTCTCCTACACCACCAAAACCCACACCACCTTCGCGCTCAATTCCGAGTCCACCTACAACTGGAAAGACCGCCAGTGGACGATCCCGTTCAACCTCATGGTCTCGCAGCTCGTGAAAATCGGCGAGGTGCCGGTGCAATTCCAACTCGGCGGCCGTTGGTATGCGGAAGGTCCGGACGGCGGCCCTAACTGGGGCCTGCGCTTCGGGGTCACCTTCCTGTTCCCCAGGAGCTGATAGGTCCGTGTTTGGATGCTTCCAGCCCATCCGCCTCATTGACTCTCCCATCAACCCCAACTCCCCATTCCCATGCGATCCTGTCTGAACTCCCTTGCCGTCACCGCCGCACTCGCTCTATCAGCCGGCCTCTTCACCGGCTGCGAGAAGAAATCCGATCCCGTCACGCAAGCCGGGCAGGCCGACAAACAAGCCGGCCTCGCCGTGCCCGGCATCGCCGAGACCAAGGGCATCGCCGAGCAAGGCTTCATTTACGGGCTGCCGCTCGTGATGAACTATGCGGTGATGTATGAGTATTTCGTGGCTCGTGATTCCGGCCAGTTCAAGGCGCCGTTCAACCAGATCCTCAACGAGCACCGCGTCTTCACCTACAAGGACACGACCGTAATCGGACCCAACAGCGACACGCCCTATTCCGTCGTCGGGATGGACCTTCGTGCCGAGCCTTTGGTGATCTCTGTTCCTGCGGTTGACAAGGACCGCTACTACTCGGTGCAGCTTTGCGACGGGAATACGTTTAACTACGGCTACATCGGCAGCCGTGCCACCGGCTGCGATTCCGGCGACTACATGGTGGTCGGCCCGGATTGGCAGGGTGAGACGCCCGCCGGCATCAAGAAGGTTTTCCGCTCGTCCACCCGGTTACCCATGGCAATTTTCCGCACTCAGCTCCTCAACCCCGAGGACATGCCCAACGTCGAGAAAGTCCAGGCCGGTTACAAGGTTCAGCCACTCTCCGCATTCCTCGGAAAATCCGCACCGGCGGCGGCCCCGGTCATCAACTTCCCGAAAATCAACAAGGAACTCGTGAAGACGAACTTCTTCGAGTATCTCGACTTCGCGCTACAGTTCGCCCCTGCGGGTCCGGAGGAAAAGGAAATCCGCGCTCAACTCGCCCGCATCGGTATCGGTGCCGGCAAGACCTTCGATTTCAAAGACCTCAGCCTCGAACACAAGGCCGAGATCGGGCTGGGAATGAAGGCGGGCGAAAAAAAGATCGAGGAGAAAGCCGCCAACCTCGGCAAGGCGATCAACGGCTGGCGCGTCGGTGCTTCGTTCGGCGACCGGGAGTTCTACCATGGCGACTGGCTCCTCCGCGCCGCCGCCGCCAAGTCCGGTATCTATGGCAACTCGGCCGATGAGGCCACCTATCCGCTCACCCGCAATGATGCGAATGACCAGCCGCTCGACGGCAGCAAGCATAACTACACGCTCACTTTCCCGGCAGGTCAGCTCCCGCCGGTGAACGCCTTCTGGTCGGTGACGATGTATGACGGCAAGACGGAACTGCTGATCAAGAACCCGCTGGATCGTTACCTCATCAACTCGCCGATGCTGCCGAACCTCAACAAGAATGCCGACGGTTCGCTGACCATATACATCCAGAAGGATTCACCAGGCGCGGACAAGGAAGCCAACTGGCTGCCGGCTCCGGACGGTCTGATCTACATGGCCATGCGCCTGTACTGGCCGAAATCCGAAGCTCCTTCCATCCTTCCGCCGGGTGAAGGAACTTGGAAACCACCGGGCGTGATGCTGGCAAACTGATCGACTCGCGAACGATTCTCGTCCTTTGAACCGACCGCGAATTCACCAATGAAGATAAGCTAACAAACAAATACCGATGATGAAACAGAAATTATTCCACCTCATGGCTGCCGCCGCATTCGCCGCGTGCGCCTACCGTGGCAACGCCCAACAAGCGACCGGCTCGGCGGCCGATCCCAAGTTGAAGTATTCCACGCCGATTGCCCCGGGAGTCGCCGTGCCGGATCAAGTCGCAAGCTCGATCGGCACCCTGAACCTGCACTATGGCTATCCCGACGACGCCACCACGCAGAAAGTCTATGACAATCTGGATGCCTCGCGTGCCTTGCAGGCCTATTTGCTGGCGATCCCGATCGTGAACCAGGTCGGGATGCGCACCTCGATGCGTCAATTCGGTCCGGACAACCAGACGGATGTGATCTGGGAAAATCTGGTGGATTCGAAGACCGTGGAACTGACGGCGAATGACAACACCGTCTATAGTTTCATCTGGCTCGACACTCATAAAGGGCCGCTCGTCGTGGAAGTTCCGCCCATGGTTTTGGGGCTCATTGATGACTTCTGGTATAAATGGGTTGCCGACATCGGCATTACCGGTGCGGATAAGGGCATAGGTGGCAAGTATCTGATCCTGCCGCCGGGCTACAACGGCGATGTGCCCGTGGGGTATTTCATTATGCGGCCCAGCACCTATGGCAACTGGATGCCCTTTCGCTCCTTCCTCGTCGATGGCTCGTCCAAACCCGGCGTCGAGTCGGTCAAGAAACATCTCAAGATCTATCAGCTCGCGGATGCGGCCAATCCTCCCGCGATGAAGTTCGTCAATGCCTCCGGCATTCCCTCGAACTTTGTCCCGCCTGCCGACTACGCTTTTTGGGGTCTGCTGAACGAGGCTATTCAGGAAGAACCCGGCGCGGGAAGCGACCCCACGACGCTTGGCCTGTTTGCCTCCATCGGCATTGGGAAAGGCAAGCCCTTCAACCCCGATGCGCGCATGAAAAAGATTCTGACGGATGCGGCGAACATTGGCAGCGTGACCGCTCGCGCGATCGCCTTCCGCATTCGCGACAAGGACGCCTTCTTCTATCCCGACAGCCCGTGGCGTCTCCCGTTCTTCGGCGGCTACAAATTCGAGGACGCACCCGGCGTGGCCAATCTGGATGGGGCTGCCTTCTTTTACTACATCGCCACCGGTGTCACCCCGGCCATGGCGGAGAAGATGGTCGGCAAAGGTTCACAGTATCCGTGGTGCGCCCAGGACTCGGACGGCAAGCCGTTCGAGGGCGGCAAGAATTACAAACTTCACCTGCCGCCGAACATCCCGGTCAAAGACTTCTGGTCAGTCATCGTCTATGACAACCAGACGCGCTCGATGGTCCAGACCGACCAGCGTTACCCCAGCGTGAGCAGCCAAAACAAGGGAGTGCAGGTTAATCAGGACGGTTCGGTGGATGTCTACTTCGGCCCTAATCCTCCGGCAGGCAAGGAGACCAACTGGGTGCAGACGATTCCCGGCAAAGGCTGGTTCATGATCCTGCGCCTCTACGGCCCGCTTGAGCCATGGTTCGATAAGACCTGGCGTCCCGGCGAGATCACGCCCGTGAACTAACACCATCGTGCAACACACAGATTCCCTCAAAAGCAACGTCCAAGAACCACCCCAACCCCAGTGGAGTAATGGAGTAATGGAATCGAAGACACCACTCCATCACTCCATCACTCCATCACTCCATCACTCCATCACTCCATCACTCCATCACTCCATCACTCCATCACTCCATCACTCCATCACTCCATCACTCCAACCAACCCCTGACTGATCCATCACATGAAACACAAATACACCACCGCCCTCGCCATTTCAGCCACCCTGCTTCTAGCCGGCTGCGCCACCCGCATGTCGAACGACCCCACCGCACCCACCGGCCCTCCCGCCGCAACCCTCAGGGTTAAGGAATTCCAGGCCTCCTACTACGGCTCGGCAACCACTGGCAAAGGCACCCTTCACTACCATGGCCAGGCCCAGTCGTTTTCGATCAAGAGTATCGGCGCCGGTGGCACCGGAGCGCAGAAGATCACTGCGGTTGGCAAAGTCTATCACCTCAATTCCCTGGCCGACTTCGCCGGCACATATACCGGGGCCCGTAGCGGTCTGACGCTGATAGAAGGGAAAATGCATGAACGCCTCGCCAATGGGAATGGCACGGTGATTTATCTCACCGGCGAAACCGAGGGATTGTCGACGTCCATGGGGATCGACAAAATCGTGATCACACTCGACTGATATTTGCCCAACCAGGCACATCAAACGTCCAATAACCAAACCACCCATGAAAGCTAATAGCCTCATTCTCATTGGACGGATGTTCGTGACCGCCTTGATAGCAGTCGCTCCTTCCATCAGCGCCCAGGAAATCACCGGTACGCCCGGATCACCAGGTGCCACCACCACCACGGGCGGCAAACAACTACCGCTCCCGGACCAGAAATTCGGCGGCGTGATCAAAACCAAAGCCTCCGAATCGACCCCGTGGTGGACGCCGCGCGTCGTGCCGCCGAAAGGCGCGCCCAACGTGCTGCTCATCATGACCGACGATTGCGGCTTCGGTTCGCCCGGCACCTTTGGCGGCGTCATCCCGACGCCGGCCCTCGATCGTGTCGCCAAGAGCGGGCTGCGCTACACGAATTTCCACTCCACGTCGCTCTGCTCGCCGACGCGCGCGGCCTTGATCACCGGGCGCAACCACCACGTCGCCGGCTTTGGAGTCGTGGGGGAAATTGCCACAGGCTATCCGGGCTACGACTCGATCATCCTGAAAGCCAACGGCACAATTGGCACTATTCTGAGGGATAACGGTTATGCGACCTCGTGGTTCGGCAAAGACCACAACACGCCATTCTATCAGGCGACTCAGGCCGGGCCGTTCGACCAGTGGCCGGTTGGCATGGGTTTCGAGTATTTCTACGGGTTTGTCGGCGGCGATGCCAGCCAGTGGCAGCCGAACCTCTTTCGCAACACGGCCCCCATCTATCCCTTCGAGGGCAAGCCGCCGGGCACCTGGAACCTGACTACCGACATGGCCAATGAGGCGATCCAACACATGAAGCAGCTCAAGGAGGTCGCGCCCGACAAACCGTTCTTTGTCTATTACGTCCCGGGTGGCGTGCATTCCCCGCATCACCCGACGGAGGAGTGGATCAAGAAAATCAGCGCCATGCATCTCTTCGACGGCGGCTGGAACAAATTGCGCGAAACCACTTTTGCCAATCAAAAGCGGCTGGGCATCATGCCTCCGAATGCCAAACTGACCGAATGGCCGGATACGTTGCCGAAGTGGGACTCGCTCGGTGAGATGGAAAAGAAGCTCTTCATCAAGCAAGCGGATGTCTATGGTGCCTACCTCGCCTACACCGATTACGAGATCGGCCGCGTCATCCAGGCCGTCCAAGACCTCGGCCAGCTCGATAACACCCTGATCATCTATATCAGTGGCGACAATGGCGGCAGTCCGGAAGGCATGCTCAACGGCACGCCCAACGAATTCACCACCTTCAATGGCATTCCCGTGCCGGTTAAAGCCCAGTTCCTTTGGTATCCATTCTGGGGATCGGACAAAACCTTCCCGCATTTTGCCGCACCCTGGGCATGGGCGATGGACACGCCTTTCAAATGGACCAAGCAGGTGGCATCGCATTTCGGCGGTACGGCGCAGGGCATGTGCATGTCCTGGCCCGGCCACGTCAAGGACGTGGGTGGCGTCCGCAGCCAGTTCCACCACATGATTGACGTCGCTCCGACCATCCTCGAAGCGGCCGGCATCCCCGTGCCCGAAACGATCAATGGCACCGCGCAGCGCCCCATGGACGGCGTGAGCATGACTTATACCTGGGACAAGGCCAACGCCAACGCCCCGTCGAAGCGCGACACGCAATACTTCGAGATGCTCGGCAACCGCGCCATCTATCACGAAGGATGGGTGGCCTGCACGAGCCCGGCGACCCTCCCTTGGGAACTGAGCACGAAGCCCGCGCCCGACGTGATCATGGGCTACAAATGGGAACTCTACAATGTCGCGGAGGATCCCACCGAAGCCAACGACATTGCGGCTAAAATGCCGGACAAACTCAAGGAGATGCAGGATCTCTTCTACGCCGAGGCGGCGAAGCATAACGTGCTGCCGCTCGACAACTCGTCGCTCACGCGCTGGAACACGGCGCGCCCGAGTCTCACGGGAGGTCGCACGGAATTCACTTACTCGGGCATACTCACCGGCGTGCCCAACAGCGGCGCGCCGAGCATCCTGAACAAAGCCTACACCATCACCGCCGAAGTCACGATCCCCAAAGGCGGCGCGGAAGGCATGATCGTCACCGACGGCGGGCGCTTCGGCGGCTACGGCTTGTTTCTAAGTCCCGCCTTCAACTGGTGGTTCAAGGCGGACTTGTTCCGCAACATCGGCTGGGGCGTCCTGGCAATCGGATTGTTGCTGGTCTGGCGCGGGCAGGGCAAAAACTGGGGACGCCTGAGAATGGGGATGAGCTATATCATTGTGCTAGTCGCCGCTCTTCTGGTGGTCGCGGTGTTTGCCACCCGCATCGTCAACATTGGCCGGGGCAAGCCGGTGTTCCTCTACAATCTGCTCAACCTCAAGCGCACGATCTGGGCCGGTCCGGCACTCGGCGCCGGCAAGCACACCATCGTCTTCGACTACAAGCCCGATGAACCGGGCTTGGGCAAGAGCGGTAAGGGCGTGCTCTCCGTGGATGGCAGGGAAGTGGCCAAGAATTCCATGGAACATGGCACCCCGATCACGTTCCCCGAGGACGAAAGTTTCGACGTCGGCAGCGACACGCGCAGCGGCGTCGCCATGCTCGAGTATCGCTACGAATGCCCGTTCAAGTTCACCGGCACGATCGACAAGCTGACCTTCAAACTCGAACCGGAGCAAAAGGCTGCACCCGAGTCCAAGGCGGAACTGGGGCCGACGGTTGCGCCGGAACCGGACCCGATTGACACCTCGAAGCGCTAACAGCTTTAGACACGATGAACAAGATGCTTGCTCTCGCTGCACTCGGTGAAATCGCGACCGGGTTGGCGTTGCTGATTGTGCCAGCGCCCGTTGGGCGCTTGTTGCTCGGCGGGGAATTAACAGGCGTCGCCATACCAGTGGCACGCGTGCTCGGGATCGCGCTCCTATCGTTAGGGGTCGCCTGTTGGCCCGGCCGCACGGGGCTTTGCGGCATGCTGACCTACAGCGCGGGCGTTACCTTGTATCTCGGCTACGTCGGCTTCGCGGGCATATTCGGCGGCATTTTCCTCTGGCCGGCGGTCGTTCTGCATGCGATCCTGACGGCACTCCTGGCGCGGGCATCTACCCCAGCCCGCAACAAGGAGACGATGCCATAATCACCCCACCTCTCCATATATCAACCACCATGAAGACCAAAAGCATAGTCCAATCCGTATTGCCGCTCGCCCTGGCGTATGCCATGACCAGCGGAACCACCGTTCAAGCCGCCGAGCCGGATGCCCGGCAAGCGGCCATTCACCAGACCGCCGAGGCGTTTGTCGCGGCCTTCCACAAGGGCGACGCCAAGGCGCTCGCCGCATTCTGGACGCCCGACGGCGATTATGTCGATGACACCGGCCGCGTGATGCAGGGCCGCGAGGCCATTGAGAAAGCGTTTGCGGAAATGTTCACATCTAACAAGGGTGTGAAGTTGCGCATTGATGTCGATTCGCTGAAGTTCCCGACCGCGGACACCGCGATCGAGGACGGCACGTCGGCGGTTATTCCGCCGGATGGCTCCGCCCCGAGCCGTGCCCGTTATACCAATGTGTTTGTCAAGATGGACGGCAAATGGCTGTTGGCCAGCGTGCGCGAGACGGCGGATCCGGGACCCAGCAACCATGAGTTCCTCAGCGGGCTCGAGTGGATGATCGGCGAGTGGATCGATGAGGCACCTGCCGCCGGAACTCCCGCCGGCGAGGTTGGTCATGTCAGCTTCGTGTGGGCACCGGGACAAAACTTCATCATCTCGACGCGCACGGCGGACTACAAGGATAGCAGCCTGCTGCAAGCCACGCAGTGGATCGCCTGGGACGCGGCGGCCAAACAGATCCGTTCCTGGAGTTTCCAGGCGGACGGCGGCGTTGGCCAGAACACCTGGACCAAGGAGGGCAACAAGTGGACCATCAAGTCGGAGTCGGTCCTCGCCGATGGCGCCAAGGTCACCTCGACCAGCGTGCTCACCCCGGTGGATGGCAATGCGTTCACCTGGCAATCCAAGGACCAGAAAGTCAACGGTCAGGCACTGCCTGATACCAAGGAAATCAAAATGAAACGTATCGACTGACAGTCTGTGGCGAATCAGATCCCAAACTCTAACAATATTACAGTTATCACCATGAAAACCAAATCACTCATCATGATGGCCGCCACTTGCGCGGTTCTATCCCTCACCACCTCCGGAGCATTCGCCTGGGGGTGCTCACGCTCGTGCAGCGCGTCCACGCGTGGCGGCGGCAGTGTTTCCCACACCAGCGGTTCCGCCGGCGGCTACGGCGGCTATGCCCATGGGGGCAGCACCACGGTCACCGGCAGGGAAGGCAACAGTTATTCCACCGCCCATGCCAGCGCCGTGGGTTATGGTGGCTCCGCCTATCACGGAGCCGCCTACGGTGGAGCTTATCACGGGGCCGCTTACGGCGGGACCGTCTATCATACCGGGGGCTGCGGCGCCGTCGCCTATGGCGGATGTTACGGCACCGGCGTGGGGGTGGGCGTCGTCGCTGCTCCGGTGGTCTATGCTCCGGCCGCCGCGGCGGTGGCGGTTTATCATCCCTACACCCCCTGTGCCGCGGGAGTCTATCGCCGCGCGGTGGTTTTCAGAAGATAACCACCCGTTTCCATGATTGTTTTGAACAGCCTCCTGCGCCCTACGGGTTATGGAGGCTGTTCATTCAAGATCCGTGAAATACGTGATTCCCAAGCGCGTTTTTCAGGTGTATCAGAAATGTCTGCTGCGGACCGCTATTTTGGCCGCCACCACCGCCCTCGCCAAAAACCTCCCGCGCATCAGATGAAAACCTGCCGGATTCTAACACTCGCAACCATCGTTCTCGCGTCCGGTGAGGGCGGATGCAATCGGCATGCGGCGGACACAAGCTCTGCCGCCAGGGGTGCCGCACCTGCGACATCTCCGTTTGCAGCCACGGCACCTAACAAAGCGGCCGCGTCCGGTCCCGCGCCGGAGGGCATGGTGTGGATTCCCGGCGGTGAGTTCTCGATGGGCTGCCAGGATCCGACCGGCTTGACGGGCGGCGGCCCCGATCCGATGCGTGACGCCCGACCGCTCCACCGGGTGTATGTGGATGGATTCTGGATGGACAAGACCGAGGTAACCAACACGCAGTGGGAGAAATTCGTCGAGGCAACCCACTATCGCACGATCGCCGAGATCGCGCCCACCCGGGAACAATTCCCCACCGCGCCGCCCGAGAATCTGGTGGCCGGATCGACGGTGTTCACGCCGACGGCGGGGCCGGTGCCGCTTGATAACATGTTCCAGTGGTGGCGCTATCAGCATGGGGCGGATTGGCGGCACCCCGAAGGACCCGCCACTTCCATCAAAGACCGCGGCAATTATCCCGTCGTGCAGATTGCCTACCCGGATGCCATGGCCTATGCGAAATGGGCGGGTAAACGCCTGCCCACCGAGGCCGAATGGGAATTCGCCGCGCGCGGCGGACGCGCCGGCCAGACATATCCATGGGGTAACGAATTCAAACCCGATGGCAAATGGATGGCCAACACCTGGCAAGGGAAGTTTCCGGTCAACGATACCGGCGAGGATGGTTTCGCCGGCATCGCGCCGGTCGCCCAATTCCCGCCCAACGACTACGGGCTTTATGACGTGGCTGGAAATGTCTGGGAATGGTGCTCCGATTGGTATCGGGCCGACTATTACCAACAACTCGCCGGTTCGGGCGGCGTGGTGCGCAACCCCCAAGGCCCGTCCACCCCTTTGGATCCCGCCGAACCCACCGAGAAAAAACGCATCCACCGGGGAGGATCCTTCATTTGCTCCGAACAGTATAGCACGCGCTATCTCAACGGCTCGCGCGGCAAGGGCGAAATCACCACCGCTTCCAACCACCTCGGGTTTCGTTGCGTGAGGGGAGGCGGTAATCAGTAATCAGTAATCAGTAATCAGTAATCAGTGATCAGTGATCAGTGATCAGTGATCAGTAATCAGAAATCAGTTGTCAGTAATCAGTTGTCAGTGATAAAACAAGGATCCATTCGATATGAACCGTAACAAATGCAATAACGGGCTTTCAAGCCCATTTCAAGGCGGCCGCCCGGCAGCGTTCGTGCGCGGGCTGGTTGCCGTGACGGCGGTTATGCTGCTGGGGGTCACCATGGCTTGCGCCGAGAATCCCGAGGTGGCCGGCAACGCCATCACCGCGATGGCACACAAGAGCGCGCAGTCTCACTTGGACGATATCGCGCAAAGCTTCGGGCAGTTCCTTCACTGGCAAATGATGCTCAGGTTGCTGTTGGGCTTTGCGCTGGCCGTGGGTTGCGCGTGGTTCATTGCGTGGCATCCCCGCCGCTCGACCAAATCCGACGCCGCCGCGGACCTGGAGGAATCCAAGACCCTCATCCTGTTAGGCATGGTGGGGGCGGCCGTCGCGGAAGTCAGCAGACTCAACCAGAACATGGCCTTCGTGATTTTCGGCATCGGCGCCCTGGTGCGCTTCCGCACCGTGATGGACAACCCGAAAGTCACGGGCAAGGCGATCATGGTGATCATCATCGGCTTGGCTTGCGGCATGAACCAGTGGGCCATGGCCGCCTTCGTGACCGGTATTACCTGGATACTGGTCTATTGGCTTGATTCGTATGTTTCGGCGCGGTTCAAGATCCGGGTCACCGGCAAGCAGGATGTCAGGCTGATCTTTGGCAGCGTCCAGGATTTCCTCCGTATGCATCGCTGCCGGGTGAAAGCGGCGACCCTTTTGGAAACCAAGCGCAGCATGGTCTTTGTGGCCCATGTTCCCGCCGACCTTGACCCCGTCGAACTCGAGTTGAGCCTTCACGCCAAGGTCGGCGAGGACGTCGATATCGAGGTGCGCGTCTATTGAAATATCAAGGATTGCCTGAACAGCTTAGCACACCTGACAACAGTGATTCCCACACCGGCGGTCCGAATCTCCCTTTTCCTGCCCTGAAATAAATCCTTGGCACTGTGGAACGGATGGTTATGTTCGGCCGCGAGGATTTCTTTCTCCGCCTCCCATGAAAGCCCATCCACACGCCCGCCGTTCCTACGCTTCTCTTGTCCGCTCCGCGCTTGGCATGATTTTAATCGCCACGTCGATCTCGTGCGCTCCCCAATCCGTTTGGGATGGCAAATATCGTGCGGACCGCAAGGAGCGGTTGACGCGTGGTTGTACCTTCTACTTCGATGGTGCCGGAGGCGGCACCACCAAGTCAAACTACGCGGAGGGTGTCGTGGAAGGAATGCTTGAGGCTGGATACCGTGGCGCGGGAGAGCTTGTCTCGTGGGAGACCACCAAGGGCTTGATGGCGGATCAGGATGCCAGCGTAGCCTACAAGCGGACCAAGGCGCAGGCTGGTGCCGCCCGCATCCGGAGCTATCAGAAGGAACACCCTGCGGCGCCGGTGAACTTGCTCGGCTTCTCCGCAGGCACGGCCGAGGCCATCTTCGCGCTTGAGGTGCTGCCGGAGACGGCACCGGTGGATCGTGTCGTCTTGTTAGGCGCGTCTATCAGCCGTGACTACGACATGACCGAGGCACTCAAGCGGGTGAGGGGCAAACTATATATCTTCACCTCCACCCACGACCGAATGCTCGGGACCCTGATGCAGTTCTCAGGAACCGCCGACCGGAAGTTCCACGACCCCGGCGCAGGTATCAAAGGATTTGTCCTCCCTGCCGGTGCCTCCGCCGCCACGCGCCAGCTTTATGCCGATAAGATCGTGACCATCCCCTACGCCGAGGATTTCCTCAAGGACAAGGACAAGGGACGCCATTTCGACAATGTGAAGAAGGAATTCATCCGTGACCATGTGGCACCCCTATTCCTCAAAACAAGTGTTGCGCCGGGTCCCTGATTCCCTTACTATCCCGCTCATTCCCACCACCAACCCGAATCCACAGCCATCATGAAAACCAGAACCATCATCCTATCCGTCCTGTGCCTATGCGGCCTGCCCGCCTTCGCGGGCACCACCATCCCTTCGATCCAACCAGCCCCCTACGAATCGCCGTGGTCGTGGCGGGTGGCCCTCTATGGCTGGGGGGAATCGCTGGACGGCACGGTCGGTGTCCGCGGTTACACCGCGCCGATGCACGTCCCCTTCAGCGACCTGGTGAAGAACATACAGATGGGTGCGATGGGCGCCGTGGAGGTCAAATACAATCGTTGGGGTTTTACGGCCGATATGGTTTACGCCAGCCTGGGTGATACCCTCAGGGACAACGCCGGTGGTTCGCTCAACGCGGACTTGAAACAATTTCTCGGCAACTTCGTGGTGTCCTACGATGTCGTGAATACCGATGTCATGAAATTCGACGTCTATGCCGGAGCGCGGGTCAACTGGATGGACCTCAACCTCAAGTTGGTGGACCGCTTCGGTGTCAAACTGGTTGACAAGTCAGGCTCCGAGAGTTGGGTGGATCCGATCATCGGCCTGCGGTTCCAGCATGCCCTCGGACATGACATTTTCTTCCGTGCCGTCGGCGATATCGGCGGTTTCGGCGTTTCGTCGCAATTCACCTGGCAGGCGATGGCCGGCTTCGGATACAGCTTCCATGAGTATGGCTCGCTCCTGCTCGGCTACCGCGCCCTCGGCATCGACTATACGAATGGCGGCTTCACTTATGACGTCACCGCCTACGGCCCGGTGATCGGCTATGAGTGGAAGTTCTGACATGATTGTGCCGGTGCCTGCGAGTTTCACCGCATCTCACAACCCCAACCAACGATCCGGATTTCATGAAGTCCAAGCACCTCATTGCCGCCAGCGGACTGGCCGCGCTCGCCATCTCGGGTATGACAAGCTGTTCGATGTTCGACGCCAAGCCCGCCGCCAACACCGGGTTCAACCCGACCACCGCGCCGATGACCACGCGGGCGGCATTTCTCCAGCAAACCTGGGTTGACGCCAAGTATCGCGGCAAGCCGATCAACGAGCGGTTCTCCTCGGTATATATCGCACCGGTCAATACCAGCTACATGGGCAAGCAGACCTGGTGGCAGCAGCAGGGCGAACGCCAGGTTCAACTCGCCAAGGACACCGCAGAGTTCGCGCAGAAGATGCGCAGCCAGTTCAATCAGGCGATCGCCAACTACCCCGGGGGCAAAATGAAGCTTGCCAACGGTCCCGGACCAGGTGTGCTGGTCATCGAATTGGCACTTGTCGAGTTGGTGCCGTCCAAGGCATATTGGAACGCGGGCGCCACGGCGGCCGGCTTCGTGATTCCAGGCGCGGGCTTCCTGTCGATAGCGGGGGCTGGCAGCATTGCCATGGAAGGCCGCGCCCGAGACGGCAAGACCAAGAAGGTGATCGCGACCTTCAAGGATCGCCGCAATGACAAGGCCGCGCCGATCAACATCGGCAGTTATACCTGGTATCATGGCGCCGAAACCAACGTCGCCGATTGGGCGGCGGAATTCGCGGAATTGCTCAACACCCCGCCCGACCACGTCGTCAAACGCGCCAGCGCGGTGACCCTCAAACCCTGGTAGCCGTTGCCAAACATCCTGGCGTGGAGATGGTACCGGGTGCCTCTCCATACCATTTTTGATTAGGAGATGAATCCCGCAAGCACCGTCAAAAGGATCACCCGACGCTTCGGCGTGTGGCGTTACTCGGTGATCGAACTGCTCGCCGTGCTGATCCTGCTCATCGCGGTCATGCCGTTTCTCGAGAGTTCACGGGTCGGCGAATTCGTAGAAGCCGCGTTACTGACGTTGGTGCTGGTGTCGGCGGGATTGGCCGTGGGCGGGCGGCGCAAGACGTTTTTCATCGCGATGTTGCTGCTGCTGCCGACGATCATCTCCAAATGGACCCATCACCTGTATCCGCATCTCATATCACCCACGGTTCCGCACATTC
>Ga0209697_10004385_pt1 | contig 18417 bp, 12 predicted proteins | sample AliMusrvi5mmetaG_FD_184115 | JGI IMG/M metagenome (GOLD analysis project Ga0209697, IMG submission 184115) | Freshwater lake bacterial and archeal communities from Alinen Mustajarvi, Finland, to study Microbial Dark Matter (Phase II) - Alinen... | ecosystem: Environmental > Aquatic > Freshwater...
TGAAACTGACATCAAACGCAAAGCACACAAGAGTATCGCCACGAGCATGTAGATGAAATTTTAAACTTTTCTTTGCGTTTTGTAAAATACTGAATACTAAACAAATAATAATTATAAACAGATGAAATATGCTTTTTAAACTAATCGATTACAGTATTTTTTAAATCAAAAAATGAAACCCAAAACACCATCCAAACATATATTTCTCCTAAATCCATCGGTTTCGTTCAACTTTGTTTTATTCACCATTTTCGTCAGAGATTTAAATAAATTTTGTTTTTTAGTCGGAATCTTAGTGATTTTAGTTAACTTTGGCACACCAAAACGATGAATAAAACACTAAGGTGTTATAGGCAGTTATTATTCTTTAGAGCAGATTGTTGAAGCATATAAATATGTCGAATCAGGACAAAAAACGGGAAATGTAGTTATAACTTTAAACTAATTTGAACACCGACCCTTAATACATAGACTTTCGTCTGTTCAGCACTGCTTGTCCCGTAAGATGGGAATCCTGCATGAAGTCAATGTTACATTACATCCGAGAGGTACTGCGCCAGCATGATGAATTTTTTAATAATTGAAGTGGTTTTGTAAATAACATACTACTAGCAAAAAAGCCGATTAAATGTATAATCTTCGGATTTCGTGGATGTCCCCTTTTAAAGAGAACGAGCATAGCGAAAGGGATTTACACACTTTACACTAACAAATTATTTCCGTACCTTTGCGTTACTATACGCAGCTGTTGAACCAAAGCGGCACAAAAGCGTTTAAATCGCAAAAAGATTTTATGCAACCTACTAAATATCAACTGACCGATTTTCTGCCAACAACAAAAAAGGAACTCGAAATTCGGGGTTGGGACGAGGTGGATGTCGTACTTTTTAGTGGCGATGCCTATATTGACCATCCTTCGTTTGGTTCGGCAGTGATCGGGCGAATACTCGAAGCACAGGGTTTGCAGGTAGCCATTGTACCACAGCCTAACTGGCGCGATGATTTACGAGATTTTAAGAAAATGGGACGTCCACGTATGTTCTTCGCCGTGTCGGCCGGCAATATGGACTCGATGGTAAACCATTATACTGCCAATAAACGTCTTCGTTCCGACGACGCTTACACACCCGATGGAAAATCGGGCATGCGTCCCGATTATGCTACCATAACCTATTCCAATATAATTAAAAAACTCTATCCGGATGTACCGTTGGTGATAGGCGGCATCGAAGCTTCGCTCCGCCGTTACACCCATTACGATTATTGGTCGGACAAGTTGATGCCGAGTATTCTGGTTGATTCCAAAGCCGATTTGCTGGTGTACGGAATGGGAGAGAAGCCGATTGTGGAATTGGTAAAACAACTTCGTGAAGGAAAAACAATTAAAGAGTTGACAGAAATACCGCAAACTTCCTTTCTATCGAAAGAAATTCCGGCGCATCCCAAGTGGAAAGATCTGGAGCTGGTTTCACACGAGGTTTGTTTGAAAGATAAGAAGTTATATGCTTCAAATTTCAAGCATATAGAAAAAGAATCAAATAAATTTGAGGCCAACCGCCTGCTACAAAAGACCGGAAACCGTTGGTTGGTGGTCAATCCTCCTTACGAACCGCTGAAAGAAGCCGAGTTGGATGCATCGTTCGATTTGCCTTATACCCGCGTTCCGCACCCCAAATACAAGGGCAAAACCATTCCGGCTTACGAAATGATTAAGTTCTCCGTGAATTTGCACTGGGGCTGTTTTGGCGGTTGTTCGTTTTGCACTATTTCTGCGCATCAAGGCAAGCATATCGTATCGCGCTCCAAGGAATCTATTCTGAATGAAGTGAAACAAATCACACAAATGCCTGACTTTAAAGGCTACCTGAGCGATTTGGGCGGTCCTTCTGCCAATATGTACCAGATGCAGGGTAAAAAGATGCATATCTGCCGTCAATGCCAAAAACCGTCGTGCATTTTCCCTAAGGTTTGTTTCAATCTGAATACCGATCATAAAGCACTTTTGGATATTTATCGTGCGGTGGACAGTTTACCGGGTATCAAAAAATCATTTGTAGGTAGTGGTGTGCGATATGATATTTTGCTGGACAGAACCGACGATCCTGAAGTAAACAAAACGCATGAAGAATATATTAAAGAGCTGATTACGAATCATGTGTCAGGTCGATTGAAAATTGCACCGGAGCATACGTCTGACGAAGTGTTGAATATGATGCGCAAACCTAGTTTTGCTTACTTTGGCGAGTTTAAGAAGAAGTTTGAGCGGATAAACAGCGAAGCAGGGCTGAAACAACAACTGATTCCGTACTTTATATCCAGTCATCCTGGTTGTCACAACGTAGATATGGCTGAACTGGCTGCTTTGACTAAAAGCTTCGATTTTAAGCTGGAACAAGTGCAGGATTTTACGCCTACGCCAATGACACTAGCTACCGAAATTTATTATTCGGGTTTCCATCCGTACACGTTGGAACCTATTTTCACAGCTAAAAGTAAAGACGAAAAGTTGGAACAACGTAAGTTTTTCTTTTGGTATAAAAGCGAGTATAAAAACCAGATAATACGTGACTTGCAACGTATGAAACGCCCTGATTTATTGAAGAAACTGTTTGATAAATAAACTGTTAGTTTTTTACTGTTTACAGTGATAGATAAAAAAAAACGAAACCCTGCTGAATTTTTCAGCAGGGTTTCGTTTTTTTTTAATAACCGGAAACTAATTACAATCTCCGTGAAACACCTTGCGTAGGAATACTTTCGTGTTTGTACCGATTCACAGCCGTTACCACAAAGGCAAAACGACCTTTAAATTTGCGGTTTAGCGTATCCAGCTCGAGGCAATTTTCTGTTGTCCGCGCAATAATATTGGAAGGGTCATTCATGTCGCCCACCTTATTTCCTTTAAATGCATATACCACGTAATAGGCTATCTGGCAACCGCCTTCTTCATTAACGTTATCCCAAATCAGGAAGGATTCTTTTCCATCCTTTAGGATGCGTATATTTTGAGGTTGAGCTGAGGCTTCACCTTGAATATTGCGGCTAATCGGACAAATTGCAGGGTATTTATAATAATTCAGTTGTAAGCTATCGTTAAGTCCTTGTTTGTTTTTAAGAAAAGGTTTTGCGCTAAAATAAACAGCACCCTCAATTTGAGGGAAGTTCATGTTCATTTTCAATTGGCGGCAAAGTTCATTTCCTTTTCGCCAGGCAGGTGGTGCTTCAGCCGAACCAAGTTGTGAAGCATAAAGTCCGATATAAAGATTTTTTCCGAATGAATTTTCGCTCCACCATTTTGCCAGTACTTCATAATCGGCTACTTTTTTACCAATTTCCCAGTAAAGCTGTGGAGCTACGTAGTCGATAGTTCCTTCTTTAAGCCATTTCAGAATGTCGGCATACAAATCGTCGTAGTTTTGCACTCCTGCCTTCGTTGCTGAACCGCGCGGATCGACATTATCGTTTCGCCAAACACCAAATGGCGAAATACCGAATTCCACCCACGGTTTTATGCCTTTGATGGTTTGTTGCAGTTCAGCAATGACCATATTTACATTATTCCGACGCCAATCGTCTTTTTGATTTGGAGCAAAGCCACGTGGATTGGCACGGAATGCTGCTTCATCCGGAAATTCTTCACCTGGAACACGATAAGGATAAAAATAATCGTCAAAATGAATGGCATCAATATCATAGCGTTCCACTACATCTTCCACCACACGATTTAGAAATTCACGCGTTTCGTCCAGTCCCGGATTGAAATAGTATTTGTCACCGTATTTTACAAAAAGATTTTTGTTTTTGAAATATAAATGATTTTTATTGAGGATATTCAGATTTTCGGAATTGGTTACGCGATATGGATTCAGCCACACATGAACTTCTATGCAACGTTTGTGAGCTTCGTCAATAATAAATTGTAAAGGGTCGTAATAAGGATTTGGTTTTACGCCTTGCTTTCCGGTGAGCCAATTTGACCATGGTTCCAGTGCCGAAGGGTAAAAAGCATCGGCTGTGGGTCGAATTTGCATCACGATGGCATTGATATTATTTTTAGCCAAACCATCGAGAATGGTACGCATCTCGTCGCGTTGTGCTTTCGAAGTCAGATTTCGTTGGCTTGGCCAGTCGATATTAGCAACAGTAGCAATCCAAACGGCTCGCATCTCACGTTTTTTTGGTTGTGCTGACAGTGTACTCAGAAGTAAAAGGGAGGCAAAGAGAAAACTTATATTTTTTTTCATCTGTTTATAATTATTATTTGTTTAGTATTCAGTATTTTACAAAACGCAAAGAAAAGTTTAAAATTTCATCTACATGCTCGTGGCGATACTCTTGTGTGCTTTGCGTTTGATGTCAGTTTCATGTTCGGGGTTTCCGAGAAATCTTAATTTTCGGATATTTCAACCTCCAGTAAAAATCGACCTTTATTGATAGAAATACTGTTTTCTGTTTTGTTTATATATTCGATAAATATGTTATTAAACTGCTTGTTCGTAATTTATTTCAACGCCCAAATCTTTCAATTGCTTGATGAGTTGAGTTACTTTTTTGTCTTTTTTTCTGTTTATCAAGAATTCGCCTCCTAGTTCCTTGTATGGCGTTTTATCTTTCAAAATAAAATACGAAGCGATTAAAATTTTATGTCCTACACCAATTAACGCTCGTTTCTTACCTCTTCGACTAACCAAACTATCGTATTTGCTCCTAAGATAAGTGTCTTTTGTGCGGCTTGCCGCCCAACCACATTGAACCAAAATTGGTCGTAAGTTCTTATCTCCATAAGTTATTCGTGCGCTTTTTTTTTACCGGCACTCTCATTGTTGCCGGGTGACATTCCTGCCCAAGAAGAAAGATGCTGTTCGTCCTCAAATACGGACATGTCATTGCCTATTTCTGCAATTATATATTCTGCACCTTCCTTTCCAACGCCTGGAATAGTTGATAATAAGTCTCGATCCAGTTCTAACTCGTTTGCTTTTAAATGCTCATCAATTAGCTTGTCAAGATTTGAAATCAGCAATTCTTTATCTTTTATCGACTGCTTAATTAATTGAAGCATTTGTCGATGATGCACTGTTAAATTTCCAACCAATGACTTTGCCAAGTCTGTTTCGCTCACCTGCATTTTGCCGTGTCTGTGGGCTACAAGTTTGGTAATATCTTCTTCTCCTGCTATCAAATCATCTATGATTCTGGTAGCTACTGCACCACTCATATTGCTAACAACACTTGATAGTTTTATATTTCCATCTTCCAAAATCTTTTGAATCCGATTCTTTTCTGAAGATATTTGCTCTACTACTTTTCGTCGATAACGTGTCATGTCACGCAAATCACGAATTGGTTGTTTGGGAATAAAACTGCCCTTTAACAACCCACTCAGCAACAATTTGGCTATCCAACGACTGTCTTTCTTATCCGTTTTGTGGCCAGGAACATTTTTGATATGACGGGCATTGACTAATATTATTTCAAAATCTTCCTCTAAAATATTGAAAACTGGTTTCCAGTACACGCCTGTACTTTCCATGGCTATATGAGTGATTTTGCATTCTTTGAGCCAACCACTCATTGATTCTATATCTTCTGTAAAGGCGCCATACTCTCGGGTTTCTTCTTTTAACCCTGTTCCTCTAACGGTGGCTACTAAAAGCGATTTGTGCACATCGATACCACAGCCTCGCTCAATTACTTGTTCAAATTCTACTTTCTTTGAGTCCATAACGTAAATTTATTGGTTTACACAAAGATACATACTGAGCTAAATAATCATCTCCTTGTGTGTCCTAAATTTTTATTCGGTCATGGGTGTTTCATGGAATTTTAATGTGTGAATACAAAAGTAAACAAAATTAGCAAATGCAGCAACCTGTAAATCCATTTTTCAGAACTTTTGGGTTGAACTGTTGTTTAAATAGGAAAAAACAGTAACTTTGTGAAATGAATAATGAAAATATAGAAAGTATGAAACGAACATGTTTTAAAAACACCAAAGTATTATAAAAATGGTGGCATGCGAGTTCCATACGACAAATTTAAAAACAATTATTATCGTATGAATAAACAGTTGAAAATTGCCTTGGTTGCACATGACAGACGTAAGGCAGACATGGTAGAATGGGCAGTATTTAATGCCGACATGTTATCGAAACATAAATTAATTTGTACCGGAACTACCGGTGGTTTGATTCAAAAAGCATTGGAAGAAAAAGGGGTAGATGTAGATATTACCTGTATGAATTCCGGACCGCTTGGTGGTGATGCCGAAATTGCTGCATTGGTCGTGCGTAAACAAATCAACTTAGCCGTATTTTTGATTGATGATCTGAATGCACAACCACACGAAGCCGATATTCAGATGTTGCTTCGCCAGTGTCGCATTCATAATGTACCAATTGCTTGTAATCGTTATAGTGCTGACTTAATGATAACCAGTTCGTTGTGGGATAACGATGAATATACGCCAAGCGAACCACGGTATATTAAATTTGATCGTTAAAATAAAGAAGAAATTGTTGAAAAAGCACTACCGGATTATTTCGGTGGTTCTTTTTTATTTGTTTGTAGAAAAACACCTGAACTGCTTTTTTTCAGGTGAAAATCTATTAACGTTGCCGATTCTTGAACATTGAATAATTATAATTATTTTTGATGAATTATTGATTAGATTTCAACTAAATGAAGCATATTCTTTCAACCTTATTCATGGCAGTTCTGTTTTCGGTAAATTCTCCGATTGTAGCACGTAATATTGATGAAAATCAATTAATTACCGAACTTAAGGTGTTTGATAATGACTCCACGTTTCGTTACATTTATTTATACGATAATGAGGGGAAAAAAATGCTGGAAACCAGATATTATCAACAAACTAATGCATGGAAAAGTATTTCGCAAATTGAATGGTTGTATGAGGCAGGCAATTGTACCCATCAGATTGAACGAATATGGAAAAATAATGAATGGTTGAACTCGTATAAAATTGATTATAATTATTTGAATGGAGTTTTGGATAATGAAATACATAATAATTACATTGATAAAACAGAGCAACAATTAAAAAAGGTTGTATATGAATATAATCTGACTTTACTTACTTCGAAAAAAGAATACTCATATAAATCAACTGTTTGGACTCTAATGCTTCAAACTGATTTTAAATACTCGCAAACTGCTCGGCTTGATTCTGTAATTACTTCGGTTTATCAATCGGGAACTTTGCAAAATCAGTACTTAACTGTGAATTCGTATAATACGGATGGTTCATTACAGTCACAAATTCAACAGGAAAAAGGAACTAACAACAATTGGGTTAATACGCAATTTATCACTTGGTTATACAAACAAAATTCTTCTGAGTTATTGACACAACGCACGAAAAAATGGAATTCAGAAAAGTCTGATTGGGATAATTATCAACGAACAGATTATGAGTATAATAGTAATAACCAGTTACTTTCTGAAACTGATCAATATTGGAAACTGATGTTTTGGGAAAGTGACTTGCGGTATGATTATCAGTATGATACAGATGGAAATGAAACAAAGAAGATTCTTTCCAAACCGATTTATCATGACTGGAGAAGTTTAATTTCCATCAATTATTCTGATTTTACATATAATAAAGCAAACCTGATTGAATCGAAATATGAGTTCTGGGGTGGAAATACGGGTGAACTAGTATCTTCGTATATTGCATTTAATTTCAATAACGAAACAGCCATTCAAAGGGGTAGAAGTCTAGAATTAAGTTATTTGCCATTAAACGATACCCTACTTTCTATACCAGAAACCAGAAATTCTATCCAATCAATACCCGTCTACCCAAATCCTTCCGACGGGATATACTATATCAATACTCAAGAATATGGTGTTCAATCCTGGATTATTACTAATTTGGATGGGCGAACAATGAAAAACCATGTTCAATCAATTAGTTCTGGAGTAATAGATATAACTGATTTACCTAAAGGAGTTTATGTCCTGAAAGTAACCACCCGAAATGCTCAATTCACCCAAAAGCTAATTAAGCAGTAATTGTACTTTTTTAAAATTTTCAACATTTTGTTTTCTATTATCTTATATATGAAAAAATCAATACGCATTTTGAGATGAAAACAATTAAAACAATTTTTCTTATGACCGCATTATCGGTAACAGTGACTGCGTTGGCAGGAAATCCGCTTTTAGAAACGTATAAAACTCCCCATCAAACAATTCCGTTTAATGAAATTAAAACGGAACATTATTTCCCTGCTTTTGAAGAAGCAATGAAACAGCATTCGCTCGAAGTTGATGCTATCATAACTAATCCACAGTCACCTACTTTCGAAAATACAATTGTAGCGTTAGAAAGTACCGGAAAATTATTAAATAAAGTAAGTTCTCCGTTCTATAATTTATTAAGTTCCGAAACAACTGACGAATTACAGGCAATAGCAGAAAAAGTTTCTCCGATTCTGACAGAGCACAGCAACTCAATCAGTCTGAACGAGAAACTTTTTGCCCGTGTAAAAGCAGTTTACGAACAGAAAGACAAGTTGAAACTTACTGCAGAGCAACAAATGCTTTTGCAAAATACCTATGATGGATTTGCCGACAATGGAGCTAATTTATCGGAAGCAGACAAAGCCATTTACCGCGAGTTGTCAAAAGACCTGAATATGTTGACGCTACAATATGGACAAAATGTATTGAAGGAAACAAATCAATACAATTTGCTTATAACCGATAAAAATTTGTTGACAGGTTTGCCTGCAGATTTTATGGACATGTTGGCAGCAAATGCTAAAAATGATGGAAAAGTGGGTTGGATGCTTAATCTGAAAACAACCACCTATGTTCCGTTCATGAAGTATGCCGATAATAGGGATTTACGCCGTGAATTGTATATGGTTAATTCTACCCGTTGTATGACTGGTGGTGAGTATGATAACCGCGAAATTGTGAGTAAAATTGCCAATATCCGATTGAAAATTGCCAATCTTTTGGGTCGTAAGTCCTATGCTGATCATATATTGAAACATCGGATGGCTGAGAACAAGCAACATGTATATGACTTACTCGACAAATTACTTGTTGCCTATAAGCCGGCTGCAGAGAAAGAATTTGCTGAGGTTCAGGAGTATGCTGATAATCATGGAGCCTATTTTAAACTTCAGCCCTGGGATTGGTCTTATTATTCCGAAAAACTGAAAGACGAAAAATATTCGGTAAACGACGAAATGCTGAAACCCTATTTTGAACTGGAACATGTGAAAAAAGGAGTTTTCGGTCTTGCTACCCGTTTATACGGTATTCATTTTACGAAAAATCATGACATTCCTGTTTATAATCCGGAAGTTGATGCATACGATGTAACTGACAAAAACGGTAAATTTTTGGCAATTCTTTATACCGATTTTCATCCCCGTGATGGTAAGCGTGCCGGTGCCTGGATGAATGATTTCAAAGCGCAATGGATGGATGGAAAAACTGACAGTCGTCCACAAATTACTATTGTAATGAATTTTACACGTCCGACAAGCACTAAGCCCGCTTTGCTTACATTTGATGAATTGACAACGCTCTTGCACGAATTTGGTCATTCATTGCATGGAATGCTGACTAAATGTAATTACCAATCACTTTCAGGAACCAACGTTTACCGCGATTTTGTTGAGCTTCCTTCTCAGGTTATGGAAAACTGGGGTTCGGAAAAAGAATTTCTGGATGGTTTTGCTATAAATTACCTGACTGGTGAGAAGATTCCTGCTGAATTGATTCGAAAAATTAAAGCCTCCGAAAATTTCAATATTGCTTATTTCTGTCTTCGTCAGTTGAGTTTCGGGTATCTGGATATGGCGTGGCATACGTTGGAAAAGCCTTTTGAAGGCGATGTGATTGATTTCGAGAAAGAAGCAATGGCAACAACTCAAATTTTGCCGGTAATTCCAAACACAAGTATGAGCACTACATTCAGTCATATTTTTTCCGGAGGCTATGCAGCAGGTTACTATAGTTATAAATGGGCAGAAGTGCTTGATGCTGATGCATTTTCAGTTTTCTCTAAAAACGGAATTTTTGATAAGAAAACAGCTGACTCATTCCGTAAAAATATCCTGACTAAAGGCGGAACTGAGCAGCCAATGGTTTTATATAAACGTTTTCGGGGGCAAGAACCAACCATTGATGCATTGCTTAAAAGAAACGGAATAAAACAATAATGTTCCAATTTTACTTTCAGTTCAGAAAACAATAAAACTTTTTTAAGCGAATCATATTTCAACTAATTATGAAAAGACATATATTATTTATATTAGTTATTTCAGCATTATTTTGTGGTTGTCATAAAACTCCACAATATAAATCTTTTGACGAATATCCAGTTTATGAAGGTTCTGATCTTGAATTAATTTATTCACCACAATCATGTAAATTCAGGGTTTGGGCTCCTACAGCTTCAGCCGTTAAAGTACTGCTTTATGATAATGGGTATGAAGGTGGTGCATATCTGACACTTGATATGGAACGTGCTGAGCAGGGAACCTGGACGCTTAAAGTAGATAAAGTCCTGAAAGGTAAGTTTTATACTTTTCAGGTGAGAATAGGAGAGAAATGGATGGAGGAAACACCCGGTGCATGGGTAAAAGCAACCGGCGTTAATGGTAAACGTGCCGCGATCATTGATTTAGCCGAAACTAACCCTTCAGGTTGGGAAAATGATGTGTCACCACCTCTTAAAAATTTTACCGACATTGTGTTGTACGAGGTGCATGTTCGTGATTTTTCTGTTTCACCGAATTCAGGCATGAAAAATAAAGGTAAATTTTTGGCTTTTACGGAGCATGGAACTAAAAATACAGCCGGCGAAGCCACAGGTATTGATCATTTACAAGAATTAGGAATTACACATGTTCATTTATTGCCATCTTTCGATTTTGCCTCGGTAGATGAAACAAGGCTGAACGAAAAAAAATACAATTGGGGCTATGATCCTTTGAATTACAATGTACCGGAGGGAAGTTATTCCACCAATCCTTATGATCCGGTAGTGCGAATCCGTGAATTCAAACAAATGGTTCAATCGCTTCATAAATCTGGTATTCGACTGATTATGGATGTGGTTTATAACCATACTTCCGTTGGAAAAGGGTCTCATTTGGATTTGTTGGCACCTGGATATTTCTATCGTCAGAATGCCGACAATACCTGGTCAAATGCTTCGGGATGCGGTAACGAAACGGCTTCGGAACGAGGAATGATGCGTAAACTGATGATTGAATCGGTTGTTTATTGGGCTACAGAATACCACGTGGATGGTTTCCGTTTTGATTTAATGGGCATTCATGATATTGAAACTATGAATGAAATTCGTTCTGCATTGGATAAAATTGACCCGACTATTTTTATATATGGCGAAGGATGGACAGCAGCTGCATCACCACTTGCCGAAGCTAAACGGGCGGTGAAAAAGAATGCTAAACAACTTAATAATATAGCCGTGTTCAGTGATGATATTCGTGATGCCATTAAAGGTAGCTGGATGCATGCTGAAATTCCGGGATTTGTTTCCGGAACGGACAGTCTGGAAGAAAGTATTCGTTTTGGGGTTGTAGGTGCTACCCAGCATCCACAAGTTGATTATACCAAACTGATTTATTCAAAAACGCCCTATGTAAATAATCCCACACAAATAATCAATTATGTTTCGTGTCACGATGATATGTGTCTGGTGGATAAACTGAAAGAATCGAAGCCGGCAGATGCAACTGATGATGAGTTGGTGCGCTTCAATAAACTGGCACAAACTATTGTTTATACTTCGCAGGGCATTCCGTTTATTTATGCAGGCGAAGAGCTTTACCGCACCAAAAAAGGAATTCATAACACTTATCAATCGCCCGATTCGGTTAATCAGATTGACTGGAATTTCAAAACAACGTATAAAGATATTTTGGATTATTACAAAGGGCTGATTGCACTGCGTAAGGGACACACGGCATTCCGTATTCCAACACAGGAAATGGAGCAAAGCCATTTGAAATTCCTTAACCTGCTGGTTCCTAATGTTGTTGGGTATGTGCTTAAAGACCATGTGAACGATGAAATGTGGAAAGACATTCTGGTGATTTACAATGGTAACCGCAAAGCTGTGAAAGTCAATATTCCTGCCGGTGAGTGGAATGTCATTTGCCATGATGGACAGATTAATTTAAGTGGTATTTCTCAGGTAAATGATACAACCTTTGAAGTTGCGCCATCTTCGGCAAGTATTATGTATACGAAATAATTAAAATAATTGTTGTCAGGGCAACACCAGTGGTTGCCCTTTTACATGTTCATATTATGAGAAAGTTAATTTTGCTCTTGCTCTTTACATTTTCAGTTTTTGCTGCTTCAGCCCAAGATATACCGGAACATATTTCTTACACCCGTATCTATGATTATCTGGACGAATTGGCGACCGATGGTTTTATAGAATTAAATTCAGTGGTAAAACCCTATTCGCGTTCATTTATAGCAGGAAAATTACTTGAAGCACAGACCAAAGATAAACTGAATAAACGTCAGCGGGATGAATTAGCTTTCTTTCTGAATGAATTTGTATTGGAACAGGATAATCTACCGAAATCGTATCTGAAACTTGCCAAAAATGATCAGTTGACTCTGGCTTTTATACAGCCGGCTTTTCATTACCGCGATACACTTTTCAGAGCACGAATTACGCCTTTGTTGGGAATGCATATTACGCACAACGATAATGGAAATATCATTAAACGTTGGTATGGAGCCGATTTACAACTGATGATTAGTAAACATTTGAGTGTTTACGGAAGTTTACGCGATGTGTCTATTGAAGGTGCATTATTGGCTCGACCGACTTATTTGAATGATTATCCGGGTTACGAGTATAAGGAATCGTCTGTTGGTGGCGATTACAGCGATTCTCGCGGTGGCATTAAATACTCATGGAACTGGGGCTCAGTAGGTTTGGTAAAAGACAATGTAGTTTGGGGTGATAATTATCATGGTTCGAATATTCTGTCTGGACGTGTGCCGTCGTTTCCCATGCTTACGCTGCATTTGAAACCGGCAAAGTGGTTCGAAATGCAGTATTTCCATGGTTGGTTGGTCTCTAATGTGCCTGACTCTACACGCTATTATCTTGATAATAATGATAAAAGACAATACCGGATGGCGAATAAGTTTATTGCTGCCAATATGTTTACCATTACGCCGATTAGGAATCTGAATATCTCTTTTGGAAATTCTATCATTTATGCAGAGGAGAATATTCAACCGGCTTATTTTATCCCGATTGCTTTTTACAAGTCCATTGACCACACATTGACAAAAGGACTTTCGTTGGAAAACCAGAATTCGCAGGTATTTTTGAATTTCAGTTCAAGGAATATTAATCATTTGCATTTGTTTACTTCGGTTTATGCAGATGATATTAGTTTTAGTCGTTTTTTGCCAAGCGTTGCCCAGAAAAACCCCATTTCGTACAAACTGGGAGCTTGCCTGACAAATTTCCCTATTCAGAATTTATCGCTTATCGGCGAATTTACCCGAACTAATATCATCACATATAAACACTCAATTCCTGCTCTTACGTGGGCTTCTAACAATTATAATCTGGGTAGTTATCTCGGCGATAATTCGCAGGAAATATACCTGGCATTAGCATATAAACCGATTCGCGGGTTTGACCTAAAGTTGTCGTATGTGGATGCGAAACATGGTAATGAATTCAATTATATCCGTCGTGAGGCAAATGGGGTAGATGCAACGAAGATTTTTCTGGCTCAGCCACAGTTGGGCGAAATATCATGGAGCAATAAAACGATCGGTTTAAATGCACAATATGAAGTTTTTAATAATGCGTATGCCATTATCAATATAGAAAATTCTGATATTCGTGGCTATAATCTTAAATCGACCCCTATTGCAGGTGATAGTTCTGAGGATTTGCTAGACGCGCAGGGTTATCTGGACTTGTTCTCGCCAAAATATCTGCAGGGACAACATACAACTGTCACTGTCGGTTTTAGTATCGGTTTTTAAATTTTTATGAATTGAACCCTTCCATTTTTCAGTTGTTTAAATGTTGCATGATAAAATAGAATATTTTTTGAATTCAAAATTATGAATAAGCCCTTAGTCATAGGAATCACAGGTGGAATAGGCGGTGGAAAATCAACACTGGCTGCAAGGCTGCGCGATGAAGGCTTTGAAGTCTATGATTCGGATATGGAAGCCCGTCGGTTACAGAACGAACATCCGTTGATACGTAAACAATTGAGAGATTTGTTTGGTGAAGATATTTATAATGATCAGGGACTTAACCGGGCTGCACTTGCCGAAATGGTTTTTACGAATAAGGATTTACTTTTAAAACTCAATAAAGTTGTTCATCCGTTTGTTGAAGCTCATTTCAAAAACTGGGTAGAAAAGAATTCTGCAAACAAATTTCTTTTTGTGGAATCAGCTATTTTGTTTGAAAGTGGTTTTAATCAATATGTCGATAAGGTCATAGTTATTACTGCAGCAGAAGAAATAAGAATCATGCGGGTGATTAAACGTGATGGCAGCACGTTGGAACAGGTTCGTGCCCGAATGTCCAGTCAGATATCCGAAGATTTTAAAACTTCAAAAGCAGATTTTATTATTCATTCGGATGATAATTTACCGCTTTTAGATAAGATGAGGAGAATACTCCATGAACTTAATGAGCAATACTAAAATATAAACGAGGCTGTCGGAATTTCCAACAGCCTCGTTTTTTATAGATGTTTCTAATTAAAGCGAATCAGGAGTTGAAAAATGAGTATATTTTGCTTATAACATGCTATTTCCCGTAGGGGATATATGTCAATAGAAATTTATAATATCCAAAATCAATTCCCCATAGGGGATAAACAGAGAAAAAACGTTGATGTCCTACGGACAATAAAAATAAATATAAACATATTCTATTGATGTATAAGTCCTACGGACTATTTTTCAACTCCTAATTCGCATAATTAGTTATATGTAGGTAAACTCGAAAAATCTTTCGAATAGCGCAAGTGCTGTTCAATATAATTTTCAGTGTACGATATGGTTACGTCGGAAATTTCACCCTTTTGGTTTTTTACCAGTGTATAAACCGGATTCACAAAACCTCGGTACGGAGCCAGATTCAGTTTTTTGTAACGACCTAGCACTTCAGTGTGCAAAGGTTGGTTTACTTTTACGCCATAGGCTTCAACAAGTTTTTTACCTCCTTCTAAATCTCCGGTTGATTTAATACGTTGTATCTCTGCCAATAACTGGCCAAATAATGTGCGAAGCTTTTCATAATTAGTTACCACTACAAACGTTTCACCTTTTCGTTTTACCATTTCAATGACATTATCGGCTTTACCTTTTTCAAATACCCAAGAGGCAATGAGTTGGCGGTTACGCATGTGCGCTTCTTCAATGTTTTTACCAGGTTGAATGCGGGTTAACTGTGTCATCAATCCGTTCATTACAAACTGGTAGTATTCAGCTTTATATGCTTCTTTGTCCGGCAAAAGTCCGAGTTTTACCATTTTAGGATCGCCCATATAATATAATCCGAACAAATCGGCACGTGCTTCCTCAATGGTAGAACCATAAGCCTTTAATGCGTCTGGATCAACGCCCGGAAGCAATTTGCCTGAACCATGTCCAAGGCATTCGTGCAGGTCGGTGTGTAGGTTGTTAGTCAGTGAAGCAAAGTCTTTCGCACGTTTGCGTTCCACGTCGCTCCACATAAATTCTTCGGCAAATCCGTTATTCAACGAAGCCTGATCATAGGCTTCGGTAATGTTTTCGATAGTTACCGATTTAGAACCGTATTGATGGCGAATCCAGTTGGAGTTTGGCAAATTGATTCCGATGGGTGTTGCCGGATAGCAATCACCTGACAAAATGGCGGCAGTAATTACTTTGGCCGAAACGCCTTTCACTTTTTCTTTTTTGAACTTAGGGTCAATAGGAGAGTGGTCTTCAAACCATTGGGCATTGGAACTGATTGTTTCTGTGCGTTTGGTGGCTTCAATGTTTTTGAAGTTTACCAACGATTCCCAACTGGCTTTCATTCCCAGTGGGTCACCGTATGTTTCGGTAAACCCGTTTACAAAGTCAATTTGTGAAGCAATATCTTCCACCCATTTAATGGAATAATTATCGTAGGTTTTCAGATCCCCTGTTTTATAGAAGTCAACCAGAGTATAGATTACATCTTTCTGTTTGTTGTTTTCGGCAACGGCTGCTGCTTTTTCCAACCAATCAATAATGTGCGTAATGGCTGCACTGTAAAGTCCGCCAACCTTGTAGGTTTTTTCTACCAATACGCCGTTTTCTTTCACCAGTTTACTGTTTAGTCCGTACGAAACAGGTGTGCTGTCATTCGGGTTTTTCATTTTGTCGTAGAAAGCTTCTACTTCGGCTTGCGAAATACCATCTCCATAATAATTGTTGGCAGAAGTTTTGATCAAATCCACGCCTTCGGCCTGATTGGTACGTTTTGGATAAACGGTCGGATCGAATATGACAGGCTTCAGTTTCGCTATCAATTGTTTTACAGTTTCATCTTTCGACAATGGCAGATATTTTGAATCGATGCTTTTAATTGATTCTTCAAAGAATTTTTCGGAGAATTCAGGCACAAACTTATCTTCGGAATAATGATGATGAATGCCATTTCCCATCCAAACACGTTTCAGGTAAGTTGTTATTTGTTCAAAATCGGCTGATTTACGGTCGCCCCGGTAATTTACATATATTGCTTCCAGTGTGCGGCGAATGCACAGATTGTACTTGTTATTCTGGTCGTAAAGAATATCGTAGCCTTCAAGTGCAGCCTGCGTAAGATAATAAATCATCTCTTTCTGTTTTAAACTCAGATTATCAAAATCAGGAACGCGATAGCGTAAAATTTCAATGTCGGCAAACATATCCACCGTATATTTGAAATCTTCAATCTTTGGTGTGGTGGCTTTAACAGCACCACAAGCCATTAGTAAGCTCGTCATATAAATTAGGGTTATTTTTTTCATTTTCAACTGAGAATTTAGTTAATCAAAACGAATAATTAGAATAATAGTTTTGTGTTACAAAAATACTCATTTTTTCAATAGGTTTTGTACGAAAAAATAATGGGTGTAAACTAGTTGTAGTTTTATCTAAAAATCGTATGTTATTTTAATAAGTAAAATTGGATGTCAGATTATTTTTACTGAACAATACCTTCTCTTTTTTGCACCCTTTTTTTGCATTAAATGTTCAGGATATACATTCCATTGGATAAATGGTATAAATCAATGCATTTATCGTAAAATAAATTCATTATTGTTTCGTTAAAGGTGCATATTTCCACTTTATGTAAAGTATTTAATTCGAATTATGATTGGAACACTTGTTAACACAGCAGCCGTAATTATCGGCGGAACTATCGGTTTACTGCTTAAAAAAAATATGCACGAACGCGTAACTACTATTTATTTTCAGGCTGTAGGACTTTTTACACTTGCTATAGGTATTTCATTGGTAGTGAAAATGGAGCATATACTGATTGTGGTTGGTAGTCTGGCTATTGGTTCGCTATTTGGCGAATGGCTAAATATCGAGAGTGGAGCTGAGCGAATGAGCAATTACCTAGTAAAACGTTTTCGTATTGGCAGCGATAAATTCTCCGAAGGTCTTATTACCGCTTTTCTGTTGTTTTGTATCGGTTCTATGACCATTCTAGGAACAATTCAGGAAGGTACAAGAGGCTCGTCTGATTTGCTGTTTACCAAATCGCTAATGGATTTTTTCTCAGCGCTACTATTGGCTTCGGCTTTTGGCATAGGTGTTATAGTTTCTGCCATTCCGCTACTGCTTTTTCAGGCTACATTGACATTGTTAGCTATGTATGCAAGTTCGTTTTTTACTCCAGCTATTATTCAGGGACTTACAAGCGTTGGCGGCATTTTGCTGATTGGTTTGGGAATCAATATCCTTGAAATAAAAAAACTCCGGATAATGAATATGTTGCCGGCATTGCTTGTGGTTGTGTTGTTGCTTTGGATATTTGCAAAATAGAAAAATCCCTGACCCCTAAAGAGGAATAATTTATTCCTGAATTGTAAAATAACGTTAGTTTTTGCCTATCCCAAAGTTCTCTTCTGAACATTTAGTGGTATAACATCTTTATATTTCAATGAACATCATTGGTCTTTATACGTTAAATAAATACGTGTCAAAATCTGGAAAATCTAAACAATGTAACTTGTCTGAAAATACTTAACTAATTTTTTTTGTTTTCAACAATTGACTTCTCTGTTAATATTTCAATTAATTCCATCAATATATTTGCGATTTGCACAAATTTACTACTTTTGTGCAGTGTTTTTATTGTATTAAATATAAATTTGAAAA
>Ga0209697_10004386_pt1 | contig 18412 bp, 17 predicted proteins | sample AliMusrvi5mmetaG_FD_184115 | JGI IMG/M metagenome (GOLD analysis project Ga0209697, IMG submission 184115) | Freshwater lake bacterial and archeal communities from Alinen Mustajarvi, Finland, to study Microbial Dark Matter (Phase II) - Alinen... | ecosystem: Environmental > Aquatic > Freshwater...
TTCACAATGCTATTCTTTCTACACACTGTCATAACGACTTGGGTATGGCTACTGCCAATACCATTTCGGGAGTACTGAATGGTGCACGTCAGGTAGAAGTAACCATGAACGGTATCGGCGAACGTGCTGGAAATACTGCGCTTGAAGAAGTGGCTATGATTTTGAAATGTCACAAATCGCTGAATATCGAAACGCAAATTAATACTCAAAAAATATATTCTACCAGCAGATTGGTTTCGGGCTTAATGAATATGCCCGTTCAGGCTAATAAAGCTATTGTAGGTCGTAATGCATTTGCTCACTCATCCGGTATTCATCAAGATGGTGTGTTGAAAAACCGTGAGAGCTACGAAATTATGGATCCAAAGGATGTGGGTATCGACCAAAATTCAATCGTATTGACAGCACGTAGCGGTCGCGCAGCACTGAAACACCGCTTGAGTGTATTGGGCGTTGAAGTTGAGAATGATAAACTGGATGAAATCTACGAAGGATTTTTGAATCTTGCTGATAAGAAAAAAGATATTAATGATGACGATGTGTTATTGCTTGCCGGAAGGGAACGGAGTGAAAAACAACGTATAAAACTGGATTATTTGCAGGTAACTTCTGGAGTAGGAGTGAAGGCGGTTGCCAGCATCGGCTTAATCATTGCCAATGAGAAATTTGAAGCAGCTGCTTCCGGAAACGGACCTGTAGATGCAGCTATCAAAGCATTGAAACAAATTATCAAAAGGGAAATGAATTTGCAGGAATTTACCATTCAGGCTATCAACAAAGGTAGTGATGATGTTGGAAAAGTTCACATGCAGGTTGAGCATCAAGGAGCTGTTTACTACGGATTTGGTGCAAACACCGATATTGTTGCTGCTTCAGTTGAAGCCTATATAAATGCCATTAATAAATTCGTGAAATAAAGCCCCCTAACCCCCTAAAGGGGGAATGAAGAGGAGCAGAAAATTTAAATAGCAGTTAAATTATCTCTAATTTTACATACCTTTCTTTTAATTAAGGTAAGTTCCCTCTTTAGGGGGATGGGGCAAATTTAGAAAACAATAATAAAACATAACTATTATATGTCAAACAACACACAAACTCCCCCTTCAGGGGGTTGGGGGGCAACTACCCTCTTTGATAAAATCTGGGATGCCCATGTGGTATCAGCAGTTGAAAACGGTCCTACACAGTTGTATATCGACCGTCATTTTTGCCATGAAGTAACTAGTCCGCAGGCATTTAATGGACTTCGTGCACGCGGATTAAAAGTGTTTCGTCCACAAAAAACAACATTGACAGCCGACCACAACACGCCTACTATCAATCAGGACCAACCTGTTAGCGATCCTATTTCACGTAATCAATTGGATACATTCAACAATAATGCCATTGAATTTAATTTGCCATTGTATTTCCCATTGGGACACATTAAAAATGGTGTAGTTCACATCATTGGTCCTGAAAACGGATTTACTCATCCTGGTGCTACTATTGTTTGTGGCGATAGTCACACTTCTACTCACGGTGCTTTCGGAGCTGTTGCTTTCGGTATTGGTACCAGCGAAGTTGAAATGGTGTTGGCAACTCAATGTGTGCTTCAGTCACGTCCTAAAACAATGCGTATTACTTTTAATGGTAAGCTGGGTGCAGGTGTAACTGCCAAAGATCTGGCACTTTATATGATTTCCAAACTGACTACCGGTGGTGCTACAGGCTATTTTGTTGAATATGCCGGTGAAGCTATTCGCAATTTGTCTATGGAAGAACGTATGACCGTTTGTAACCTATCTATTGAAATGGGTGCACGTGGGGGTTTGATTGCACCGGACCAAACTACATTTGATTATGTAAATGGACGTGAGTTTGCTCCAAAAGGCGAAGAATGGGAACAAAAACTGGCTTACTGGAAAACATTGAAAACTGACGAAGGCGCAACTTTCGATAGAGAACTTGTTTTTGATGCCGCCGATATTCAACCAATGATTACTTACGGAACAAATCCGGGTATGGGAATGGGTATTACCGAATCAATCCCAACATTAGATCAAGTAGATGAAGCCGGACGTATTTCTTATCAAAAATCGTTGGAATACATGGGTTTTGAAGCTGGTGAAAAACTGGAAGGTAAAGCTATTGATTATGTATTCCTTGGTAGCTGTACCAATGGTCGTATCGAAGATTTCCGTGCATTTGCGGCTTTTGTAAAAGGTAAAAAGAAAGCCGACAATGTAGTTGCATGGTTGGTTCCGGGAAGTTGGATGGTTGAGAAACAAATCCGCGAAGAAGGTCTCTTGGATATTTTGACTGAAGCAGGTTTCGCATTACGTCAACCGGGTTGCTCTGCATGTTTGGCCATGAACGATGATAAAGTTCCTGCCGGAAAATATGCTGTATCAACATCGAACCGTAACTTCGAAGGTCGTCAAGGTCCTGGTGCACGTACCATTCTGGCTGGTCCGCTAGTCGCTGCTGCTGCTGCAATCTCAGGAAAAATAACAGATCCTCGCGTTTAGCTTTAGAACGCAAATTACGCAATTTGTCGCAAATCAGATAAATCTATGGAAGAGAATGATTTAATGATTCATCAAGAATTAATTGATATTATTTTTAAAGCAGTTTTATAGGATATACAATGATTTAGGTTATGGATTTCTTGAAAGAGTTTATCAAAATGCACTATATTTTACTTTAGTTGAACAAGGATTGAAATGTGAAGCCGAAAAACCAATAAAGGTTTATCATAACGGTCATGTTGTAGGTGATTATCGTGCTGATTTATTTGTTGAAGATAGCGTAATTTTAGAACTAAAAGCTTGTGAAGAACTAAATCCTGCCCACGAAGCTCAGTTGATTAATTATTTAAAAGCAACTGAAATAGAAGTGGGTTATTTGCTTAATTTTGGAAAGAAAGCCAAATTCAGCAGAAAAGTTTATTCAAATAACAAAAAATTTCTATAACTAAATAAAGAACAAAAATTTGCGTTCATTTGCGTAATTTGCGTTCGAATAATAATAAAATGGAAAAGTTTATAAAATTAACTTCAAGTGTCGTTCCGCTTCCGATTGAGAATGTGGATACTGATCAAATTATACCGGCTCGTTTCCTGAAAGCGACCAATAAAGACGGTTTTGGTGATAATCTTTTTGCCGATTGGCGTTACAATAAAGATGGCAGTCCGAAAGCTGATTTCGTTTTGAATAATCCAATTTTTAGCGGTTCAATCCTCGTTGCAGGTAAGAATTTCGGTTCCGGTTCAAGCCGCGAACATGCAGCATGGGCAATCGATGGATACGGATTTAAAGTAGTCGTTTCAAGCTTTTTTGCCGATATTTTCCAAAATAACGCGTTGAACAATGGTGTTCTTCCGGTAGTTGTATCAGCTGACTTTTTGTCAGAAGTTTTTGCTTCGGTAAATTCAGACCCAAAAGCTACACTGACAATAAATCTAGAAAATCAGACAGTCACCAACAATGCAACAGGTAAATCAGAAACTTTTGAAATTAACGCTTATAAAAAAGAATGTTTGCTCAATGGTCTTGATGATATTGATTATTTGTTGAGCAAAAAAGAACAGATAGAGCAGTTCGAAAAAACAAGAGTTTAATTAGTTCTTTGGACCTTTTCCTAAGTATGAATCTTTAGAAAAGGTAAAATCTAATATCGAATTATGATAGAAATAATGGATACCACGCTTCGCGATGGTGAACAAACTTCCGGAGTTTCATTTGCTTCGCATGAGAAACTAAGCGTTGCCCGGCTATTGCTGGAAGAATTATGCGTGGACAGGATTGAAATTGCCTCGGCGCGTGTGTCCGAAGGTGAATTCGCATCGGTAAAACGCGTTGCTCAATGGGCGCGCTCACGTGGACATATTGATAAGGTCGAAGTATTGGGATTTGTTGATGGTCGTTTATCATTGGATTGGATTCGAAATGCAGGTTGTACGGTGTTAAATCTGTTGTGCAAAGGTTCCCTGAAACATTGCACACACCAATTGAAGAAAACACCCGAACAACATGTTGAAGACATAAAGGGAGTATTGGAAACTGCCAAAGAAATGGGTATTTCTGTTAATGTTTATTTGGAGGATTGGTCTAACGGTATGCGCGAATCGGAAGAATATGTTTACTTCATGGTTGATAACCTGAAAGATCAATCTATCAAACGATTTATGTTACCCGATACTCTCGGAATTCTCAATCCTACTGAAACATATGATTTCTGTCGTAAAATGATTTTACGTTATCCCGACTTGCATTTCGATTTTCATGCTCATAACGATTATGATTTTGCTGTAGCAAATGTTTATGAAGCTGTAAAAGCAGGAGTGAAGGGTATTCATGTTACCGTGAACGGTTTGGGAGAAAGAGCCGGAAATGCTCCTTTGTCAAGTGTTCTAGCAGTTTTGCACGATCATTTGAATATGGATACTGATTTGCACGAAGATAAAATTAATTCGGTAAGTAAGGTCGTTGAAACATATTCGGGAATCCGGATTCCACATAATAAGCCGGTAATTGGCGAAAATGTATTTACGCAGGTTGCGGGAGTTCATGCCGATGGTGATAACAAAAAGAATCTTTATTATAACGATTTATTACCTGAACGATTCGGTCGCGAACGTCAATATGCGCTAGGAAAAACATCTGGAAAAGCGAATATCTTAAAGAACTTGCAACAACTTGGAATTGAGCTTGATGATGAAATGATGCAACGCGTAACGGCACGTGTCATTGAATTGGGGGATAAGAAAGAAACTGTATCAATTGATGAGCTGCCATATATAGTGTCCGATGTGCTTAAAAATGAACAGGAAGAACAGGTAATAAAAATACTCAACTACTCTTTGTCGTTGACTTATGGACTGCGTCCGATGGCTACCGTGAAAATGGAGATAAACGGGAAGGTGTACGAACAATCAGCTTCGGGAGATGGTCAATACAATGCTGTTTCAAAGGCTATGTGGAAGATATATAAGCGTTTGAATAAACCTACGCCGGAATTATTAGACTACGTTGTAGTAATTCCTCCTGGTGGTAAAACAGATGCTTTTGTTCAAACTATTATTACCTGGAAGTTCAACGAAAAAGTGTTTAAAACTCGCGGTCTGGATAGTGACCAGACTGTTGCAGCGATAAAAGCAACAATAAAAATGTTGAATATTATCGATTGAAAATCAGGTTTGTAGAATTATTGTATTGTCGGTATAAAATAGCAAAAAGCAATGTAACTTACAATGAAAAGTAATGTGATTATAGCTTTTACTTTTACGTTATTTTTATTCTCTTTTCTTGGAATAGATTTGAGAATAAATACTAAAATAATTAGCATTAATCCTGCAACAGGGATCAAAATAATGTTCATAAGTTTAAATTTAAAGGTGTTATGGCGTAAAAATAATAATTTGTATTACTCTGACAAAATTATTTGCCACAAAAATAAAATAAATTATTAAATAATATCAAATATGTCAAATTTGGAAAAGAAAACCCTAAAAATTGCGGTTTTACCCGGCGACGGAATAGGTCCGGAAATTGTGGAACAAGCTTTAAATGTAACAAAAGCTATTTGTAATAAATTTGGTCATTCATTAACGTATGAATATGCTATTGTAGGTGCATGTGCTATTGATTCAGTCGGAGAGCCTTATCCAAAGGCAACTCATGATCTTTGCATGAAATCTGATGCAGTGCTTTTCGGTGCAATTGGTGATCCAAAATATGACAATAATCCGGCTGCAAAAGTTCGTCCGGAACAAGGATTGTTGAAAATGCGTAAGGATTTGGGTTTGTATGCCAATATTCGTCCGGTTACAACTTTCCCATCGCTAATTCATAAATCTCCACTTCGGGCCGATTTAGTAGAAGGTGCTGATTTTATGTGTATCCGAGAGTTAACAGGTGGTATGTATTTTGGTCGTCCACAGGGAAGAGCTGAAGACGGAAACACAGCTTACGATACTTGCATTTACACACGAGAAGAAGTTGAACGTATCCTGCATTTGGCTTACAAATATGCCGGACAACGTAACAAAAAAGTGACTATAGTTGATAAAGCAAATGTGCTGGCTACGTCACGTTTGTGGCGTCAGATTGGTCAGGAAATTGCACCTCAATATCCTGAAATCGAAACTGAATTCATGTTCGTTGACAATGCTGCAATGCGTATTATCCAATGGCCAAAAAGCTTTGATGTATTGGTGACTGAAAACTTATTCGGTGATATTTTGACTGACGAAGCTTCGGTAATTACCGGTTCGTTGGGAATGTTGCCTTCAGCTTCAGTTGGTATTCATACTTCTGTATTTGAACCGATCCATGGTTCATATCCCCAAGCTGCCGGAAAAAATATCGCCAACCCATTAGCAACTATTCTTTCTGCTGCTTTGATGTTTGAATATGCTTTTGGCATGATGGAAGAAGGAGCCTTGATTCGTGAAGCAGTTGCTGCCAGCATGGATGCAAATGTTGTTACCGAAGATATTGCCAATAATGGAAAAGCTTTTTCTACTTCGGAAGTAGGGGAGTGGATTGTAAATTATATATCAAAATAAGATTTTGAACATACTTAAAAAAAGCCAACTGTTTAACGGTTGGTTTTTTTTTGCATTATTGTTTCTAATTTTTTTTAATGTCCGTAAATATATCATTGGGGTTGGTTGTTGATGCATATATTTTTATCAAATTGCCTTTTTGGTCAAGCAAAAACTTGGTGAATTTCAATTTTATATCATTTTCCAATGTCCAGATAACTTCCATTTTAAGATATTTGTAGAGTATATCTGCATTGTCGCCGCTTACTTTAATATTTGAAACATAGGGATAGGGATAGTAATTGAATTTTATTCAGAATCAGTTTCTCTCAATTTCATTCACCGTTAACTCATCATGTTCCCAAAGTACCTTCTGAACTAAGTATTGCCGAAATGTGATTCTCAATTTATCCAAATCGTCCAGATATACCCTGATTATTAGTCTGGATGCTGTATAAAATGGAAGGTATAATTGATTTTCTAATTTTAATGACCGTAATTCATTGTGAGCTTTTTTTTATAATACAGGTTTATCCTAATAATGCTTCGATGTCTTTTCGTAGTTTTTCAGGCTTAGTTTTTGAAGAGAAGCGTTTATATGGCTTGCCGTTTTTGTCAATAAGGAATTTTGTGAAATTCCATTTAATATTCCTACCAGGAAATCCTTTTAATTCATTTTTAAGATATTTGAAAATCGGGTGTGTATTTTCGCCGTTTACGTTTACTTTTGAAAACATTGGGAATGAAACGCCGTAATTTCTCAGGCAACCTTCCGAAATTTCTTTTTCCGTGCCGGGTTCCTGATTTCCGAATTGGTTACAGGGGAATCCGAGAATAACCAATCCTTTGTCTTTATATTCTTTGTAGAGCTTTTCCAATCCTTCGTATTGAGGGGTGAAGCCGCATTTACTAGCCGTGTTTAATACTAAAATAACTTTGCCTTTATAGCTTTCCGTGTTGATTTCTTTACCTTGTAGTGAGGTTGCCTTGAATTGATAAAAATTTGATTCCATATGTTTTATTGTTTAAGTGGTTTGCGATTTAAAACTGGCAAATATTTCGTACACGATATAAGTATGTCGTAAAATAACATTTATTAGTATATGAATTAGTCGTTTTGACTTAATATTTTTAGTTTGGATTGTAACTTCGGGTAAAGTTCATCCCTTACCAATTTGTAGTTTGGCTCTTTTCGAAGAATTTTTTCGTAGGTGAGTTTTGACTCTTCGGGCATATCAATTTTATCGTAGGTAATAGCCAGTATGGTGAGTAAATTAATGTATTTCCAATTGTTAGTGGTATTATTATTTTTCTCAAGTAATTTTACACCTTTTAAATAATATTTCAAAGCTTCATTTTTATTTCCACCGAGTAAACATGGGTAATAAAAGTAAATATTCCCCATATCAATAATTGCTTGTATATTTTGACTATCTAACTCATATGCTTTAGAAATATATTTGTTAATATCTGACCATAAATATATAAGTTTGAGTTTACTTATACTAATTCGAAAACCTACAAATGCTCCTTTATATGAATATGCAGTAGCGTTTTGGGGTGAAATACGGATAACTTCGTTAATTAATTTTTGTCCATGTGGAAGTTCAAGCTGAGCTGCGTCATACTGTTTCTTCTCAATTAAATGCCCGATATATCCATAATAATAGTCGATATATTCCAATTTTTGCTCAATGCTTGTGGGCTCTTTTGTAGCTTCAATATTATGAATTATACTACCCCATTTACTCATTTCCCGATTTATATAGGTAGAGTAAAATATTTTTCTATAAGGAGATTCTGAATAAATGTCCGGCACAAAAGAAAATAGGATAACCGAAACAATCAATCCATTTACAAAATACTTAGACTTTTCCATATCCGGCTTTTTCATAGTTATTTATAGGAAACTTTAAAGAAATATTTCTTTAAAGTCAGATTAAGGTTTGCGATATATTCTGTCAGCAAATTTTTTCTATCCAATGATTCACACTAAAGTATGTAATATAGATGTTTTTTTTATGTGTTTGATGGTGTAAGGATGTGGTGGAAATAAGAAATTATTTAACAACAACCTCAATAAAATATCTTTTTTCACTTTTTCATATTTGATAAATTTTTATTGTATCAATATTTATTATAAAACAACTTAACATGCTATTTTGTTGGTCAATAACGTAAATTTAAAAGAAGAAAAGCTGAGAAAAGTGAATGTGTGACGAAGTTTTAAAATTTTAATATAGGATTATAACGCCACTAAGTTTCAAATCATGGACTTCAAATTAGGTTGTTAATTATAAAATGTTGGATGGTATTCATTCAACTGTGCAGGGTTACGACTATTAGTACGCAAGTTTATAAAGGTTTTTGGAAAAAAAGCTTATTTTTGTAAAGTGAAACGAGTAAAATTAGAACCCTATCATTTTGGGCTGATAATTCAAAAATTTTAAATAAAACATTATGAAGATTGGTATCATTCTCGAAACAAAAGAGTCCGAAAAAGCATGGAATGCTTTTCGTTTTGGCGTAACGGCAAAAAAGCAAGGTCATGAAGTAAAGCTTTTCCTGATGGGCGAAGCTGTAGAATGCGAAGGCTTGAAATACGAAAAATACAATGTTGACGAACAACTCAAAAAGTTCGTGGAAGTTGGAGGTGAGATTCTAGCCTGCGGAACTTGTCTGAAATCACGTCATCTCAATAGTACTGAATCTTGTCCCATTTCCACCATGATTGATTGTGTTAATGTGGTTGTTTGGTCTGACAAAATGGTGACATTCTAATTCGCTTTATAGTCTTTAAAACAGATAGCATCTTGTTTTATTTAACAAGAAACAAGATGCTATTTTTACAATCAGCTGTTAAATAGTACACCCTGAATAATTACTGTAATACTTCTAATTGTTTTTTCCAGTTATTTTTTCTGTAAGTTTTAATGGCATTCCTGAGAGGTTTAAGAAGGTCTGACTGTCTGATAACAAGTAAAGTACGTGTTAAAATTGTTTTATATTTCGTAACTATATAGTCGAAAGAATAGGCTTTGTATATTAAATATGAAATCAATAAATGAGGTTTCCCTAAGAATCTTTTTTTATAATCATTATCACCCCACAAAAAATGGAATGCTGTCAAGCCTTTCTCAATTGCAGTTTGAATTAAATAAAGTTGACAAATTTTTGCGACATTGTATTTGGAAAACTTTTCATCATGTGCAATTACATATCCGAACATTCTTTTATTTAATATATATGCAATATTACCTGCAACAATCAACCCATCAATTTCAATATAACTAACCACTCCATAATGTTGAGCATACTTGTAAGTATTAATTATTTCGGAATTTTTCTCCGGAATTATTCCCTTATGTTTCATTCTGGCAATATTCAATTGAATAATTCGATCAATAATACTTTCTTCAATCTCAATACCATACTTGGTTACAAAATTTATACGCGGGTAATCTCTCAATAATCTCGATTTATGGTTTTTAATGGTTTTGCGCGTACTATGTCCTAGTTCAGATAAGTAATCATCTATCATCGAAGGTAATTTTACAATATAATCATTATTACTGTGTAGTAGAATTGACTTATTCAAAGAGTAACTATTATAAGATGATATGATTTTTATTTTTTTTATGGCTGGGAAATTTTCAAATATATATGTTGTAAACACTGAAATAATATTTTGATCAATGTGTACAAGTCTGTTCATACACGTAGTTGTGTCACCTTTGTTTTCAAATATTAGCAGTTCAATCAAACTATTATTTTCATATATAAGCGCATAGTTTATCTCATAATCAGGATGATATATTTCGATATATCTACATGTAGTAATAAACGAATCATATCTCTTTATAAGGAATGATTCATATTGCAGTGGTAATCCTTTAAAACATTCTATTGAGATCATATAATATCTTTTTGATCAGTTCATTTGGAAAATACGATGTAATTCAGACAAAAGACTTTTGTTTATAATTCATTTTCTGAATTTTATTTTATAAATTCTGGGCCAAAACTTACCAGTCACAAAAACGTTGTGAGTTAATGAGTCATAAGCAATACCATTCAATTCCAATGAGCCGGGGTATATTTTTTTCGCTTCGAGTGCCAATGAAGAAAGGTCCAGTTTCCCGACTATATCTCCATTATCTGGATTTATCTTGATAATCTCGTTTGTGTTCCATATATTAGCATAGATATAATCATTAATATACTCCAATTCATTTAATTTATCTCTTACAATAATATCTTCAGTAACAGAAATTGTTTTTATTACCCGGAAATTATCGGGATCTAAATAGGTCAATCTATTTGTTCCATCAGACATAATTAAATTTGTTCCATCGGTTGTTAATCCCCAACCTTCATTACTTGGAAAAGTAAATTTTCCTATTTTTTTGAAAGTTATTGCATTATAGATAAATCCAACTTTCGTTTTATAAGTAAGTTGATACACTTTTCCTTTTAAAAATGTAATACCCTCTCCGAAATACTTAGTCTTGTCTATCTCAACTTTTACATCAATTTTACCGGTTGTCATGTCAACTACTCCAAACAAAGATCTTGTCTGAGGATAAATGCTGACTCCACCAGTACTTTCGTATAATTTTCCATTATCAATTAGAAACCCTTCTGTAAAAGAAGCCGTATCATGAGGATATGAGTTAATACACACGTAGTCAATGACCGGCGTGGTATTACAGCCCGATAGTGTGAGCGCAATTATAAGAATTGGAATCAGTTTATTTTCCATTTCACATAAATTTATACATAAAAAATGTAATAAAATATGCATATAAAACTGTGTTCCGATAAGTTTCTCATATCGTAAACATGCACATTTTGCTGAAGGACTCATAAATAGTAGGAGGTGCGCGTAAGCCTAAAATACTAGAAGCGTAATAGGCGTAAGTGGAAGTTAAAAAAGAAGGTCGTAAATTAACTGAGATAGATGGAATAATGCAATCAAATTGAAAGTTAGCCATAATAGCATGGAATCCTATAAAGTCAGGATGCATATTGGCGTGTAAATCATTGCTACTTCCTACCCTGTGTATATTTGTTGGTATTCCAATAGCCTGTTTTAATGAGCAAAGATCGTTGTCATTTTTATTGTTGTGTTCGTGGTTATGGCTTTGATTATCTCGTGGATGATGATGACCGTATTTATTTTCATTACATCGTGAGCTAATTATTAGAAAAGCATTCTGAGGAAGATGATGGTGAGGTACAACAGCATGTGCCAGTATAATAATATTGGCTAAAAGGATAAAAAATGCCGCTGTTCTTTTCTTCGTCATTATATTAAGTCTATTGTAAAAATAACACTGATTTTATTATTTTGTTTATTTCAAATTTATTTTATTTATTAAAGCGCATATTTTGAACTATTTAATTAATTGATTATAAACAAATAGGGTTGTTTTAAAACTATTCTTTTGTGAGTATATCGATTTTTTATATCCGTTTTTCGGACACTAACTGTATTAATGCATATTAATTCTGAAAAAAAAATTGTTATGTCGAAATTAAGTATTTATTTTGTTTCTTTTGTATTAGAAGCAGAATTCAATTAAATACTACAAATAATTTAAATGAAACGTGTCCTGTATTTACTTTGCGAGTTTTATGCGACCATAAAAAAATAATGAGTATTCTATGAAAAAAATAATGTTAGGATTGACTTTATTGTTCCAATGTTCTTTTTCGGGAACAAACGATATTAAATTTGTAGATAAGGCATTGGACTATTGCGCGAAACAAACCAATCGATCCCTTATTGAACTGAAAGGCGATTCGGTAATTGATTACACCATGATGCCACGAACTGTCCTTAATGGTAATAATACATGGGCATGTCGGAAAGCAACCAAAGAGGAATGGACTTCAGGCTTTTGGCCTGGTGTACTCTGGTATGATTTTGAGTATACCCAAGACCCGAAAATCAAGTTGGAAGCTGAGAAATTCACACAATCGTTGGAGTCTCTGGCTTATACACCGGCTTATGATCACGATTTGGGATTTCTCGTTTTCTGTAGCTATGGCAATGGCTATCGATTAACAGGCAATCCTGCTTATAAACAAGTGCTTTTAAATGCTGCAGATAAGCTTGCCACTTTATACAATCTTAAAGTTGGAACAATATTATCATGGCCACATCAAATTAAACTCAATGACTGGCCACACAACACAATTATCGACAATATGATGAATCTGGAATTGTTGTTTTGGGCAGCAAAGAATGGTGGCGATAAAAAGTTGTATGATATTGCTGTCTCGCATGCTGACAATACGATGAAAAACCAGTTTAAACCTGATTATTCATGCTTTCAAGTGGCACTTTATGATACATTGGCCGGTAATTTTCTCAAAGGGATGACTCTGCAGGGTTATAGTAGTAAATCAATGTGGGCTCGTGGGCAGGGTTGGGCAATTTATGGATTCACTGTTTGTTATCGTGAAACACACGACAAAAAATACCTTGAGTTTGCTCAGAAGGTTGCTGATGCATATTTAAAGCGTTTGCCGGAAGACTTTGTGCCTTATTGGGATTTCGATGCACCTGAAATACCAAATGCACCGAGAGATGCCTCTTCTGCATGCATTGTTGCTTCTGCTTTGCTTGAAATGTCAACCTATTTAAACGGAACTGTCGGTTACAAGTATAAGGAGGCTGCTGTGAAGATGCTTAAAACCTTATGTTCGAAGGCCTACAAGAGTGGTAAAAGTAACCCATCATACTTGCTTCATTCAACCGACAATTGGCCAAACAACTCCGAAATTGATGCATCAATTATTTATGCGGATTACTATTTTATTGAGGCATTACTTCAGTTGAAAAAACTGAATGGTGGTCAAAAACTTTTTGTTGATTAAGAACTGACAAATCTAAAAAATCACCAAGCTAAACAGGCAACACTGAATGTTCCAAAGCAAAGGCTTTAAGTCGATCTTCCAGTATTGTCATTTGATCCAATCGTATAAACGATACACAGGCTCTCAGACCGTTAGGGTTTTCGCTGCCGGTAATGGCTAATGAAATGGCACTGATGCCGTAATACAGAAACTTTTTCATTAGTTCTCCGCTTGTCATTCCCGGGTAGGCAATGGTGAAGTAAAAGCCATCGGCCAGTTCGCAATCCTCGTCATTGTACACTATATAAAAGCCGTATTTCAAAAATAAAGCTTTCATTATTTTTGCTTTTTCACCGTATGGATGCAGCATTGCAACAAAATCAATTTCGCCATCGTTTACTGCTTTCAATGTGGCTGCTAGTGCATATTGTGCTGAGTGTGATGTTCCTGCTGTGGTGGCATAAAGCACGCCATAAGAAATAAAATACCCGAACATGTCGCTTGTAAAGTAGTTTTTTAGGTTTGGATAATGGCGCGTGCGGAGTTTCTCCGATGTTATCATCATTCCTATTCGTTGTCCAGCGTAACTGAAAATCTTTGAAGCCGAAAGCAACAGAATATAATTATCGGTGTAATGAGCTACCGAGGGTTGAAATGGCGGAATGCCAGGTTGCCCGTAGTGCTGCCGGAAATCCATGCCGAAATATGCCAGATCTTCCACCACAATTACATCGTATTTTGTAGCTAGTTCGCCGATGATTTGTAATTCTTTTTCAGAATAACAAATCCATGAAGGATTATTCGGAGATGAATAACATATAGAACAGATATTGCCTTCAGCAAGAAACGATTCCAATTTGTCTCGCAATTTCTCTCCGCGAAAATGTAGTATATCAAATGATTTGAATGGTGCGCCGATAAGTTGCAACTGTGATTTATTTACCGGAAATCCGGGAGCAATAAATAACGTGTAAGGTTTATCGGGGTTCGTGCGGGCAGCAGCCAATAAGGCTGCAAAACTTCCCTGCATGGCACCAACTGTAGGGACACAATTGACTGGTGATACTTCTAGATTCATAAACAATCCGGCAAACCGGGCTATCTCGGTTTTGGCAAACGGAATGCCCTCTATATGAGGGTATTGGGTTGCCAATCCTTTGTCCAATGCTTCTTTTTCGGCTGCAATAGAGATGGGCAAGGCCGGCAATCCGGGAACACCCATTTCCATGTGGATGAATTCCTGTCCGCTTTGCTCTTCAATTTGTCCAACCAGCCTTCCCACTTCACGAATGGATAAACGGGTAATGTCTGATTCGTCGAATTGAGAGAAAAGTGTATCGACTAATTCTTTGTTAATTGTCATTGTGTATGATTTAGTCCCAAAACTCATATTAGAGGGTTTTGGGTCGTTTGAGACATTACTTATTGTCTTTTTACGAGTGAAATTTGTTTGTTTCACTCTTTAAGTCACCTTTTAGGGGGTTAGAAGTTTGTATTTATTTTTAATGATTATCCGCAAAGTATGCAGTCTTGAATATTAACTTTTCTGTATGTTATATGCTTAAAGTTCGATTTGTACGAAGTTGTAAGTGCGAGTAATCTATCAAAAGGGTCAAGTGGTATTTTAGTTCGATTGAATTGGTAGCAAAATTCATTCAAATACCCTTGTAGGAATTCTGATTTTATGCCATGATACATGTCCGTAAGTAAAGATTTTGCATTACTTATGGCTATGTGCACCCAAGGAAGTACTTTAGCAATTTCTTCAGGTAAAACAACAGAAGCATCGTGTTGAGCAAAATGGTCTTTGAAATTCGTGTATGAGTTAGATCCGTCAGTTGTGATTTTGGCATCTTTATCTATCGATATGGTTGCTTTTTGGTCTATCGTTTTTGCTTTTAAGTCAGGAATGACTATCATTTTCAAATGATTGACCCGTTTTGGCTTTTTGGGATTCTTTGGGTTTTCAACCTGTTGACTTTCGACCATTACAAGCACTTTGCTTTTCTTCTGACTGCCTCGTCCACGTTTCAAAGGTTCGGTTTTTTCATTTTCATCTCGTTCGGTGGAGAAAAAGCCTTCATCAAGTTCTATCATTCCCGACAAAGTATATTGGGCATCGCGTTGTCCCATTACACTACGGATCTTATGAAGCATCTCCCAAATGGGTTGATAACGTTTATGACCTAATTGTCGTTGCATCTCAGAAGCTGAAAAGGTCTTTTTGGTGCTTGTAAACAAATGAATGGCTTTAAACCAATATAAAAAAGGCAATTTAGAACCGTGCATAATAGTGCCTGAACGTAAAGACCTGCGACTATGACAGGATTTACATTCAAAGTGCATCGAAGTTGGAAGCCATATATGTTCCTTATTTCCGCAATGAGAACATACAATACCGGATTTAATCCGAAGTTCTTTGAATTTTTCGATACAAACAGCTTCACTTGGGAAATGTTTGTCAAAGTCTAATAGTTTCATGTGATTGATGTTTTGCTACTATAAAGATACGAAAAATTATCGAGAACTGTGTTTATTGCGGATAATCATATTATTTTTTCCTTTTATCCACTACTCTCACTGCTTTTCCTTCGCTGCGGGCAATTGTTTTAGGTTCCACTAGGGTGACTTTCACGCTCAGACCAATAGCACTGTTAAGTGCATGTTCAATTTTGCGTGAGAGCATTTGTAGGTCACGGATGGTGTCCATCATGTTGGTTTCGTCCATTTCCACTTGCAATTCAAGTGTGTCGAGATTATCTTCACGATCTACATAAAGCATGTAATGTGCACTAGTTTCGCCCATTTCGAGTAATACGTGTTCAATTTGCGATGGGAAAAGATTAACACCGCGGATAATAAGCATATCGTCGCTTCGTCCAGTGATTTTCTTCATGCGCACAGTTGTTCTTCCACATTCGCAGGTTTCCCGGTTCAAGGTTGACAGGTCACGTGTATTGTAACGCAACAATGGAATTCCTTCTTTGGTTAATGTGGTAAAAACCAGTTCTCCTTCAGTTCCGTCAGGCAATGGTTGTTTGGTGTCTGGATGAACAATTTCAGGGAAGAAATGATCTTCATGGACATGTAGCCCTACATGCGCAGGGCAGTCATTTGCCACGCCGGGTCCCATAATTTCGCTGAGTCCGTAGATGTCATAGGCTTTGATTCCCCATTTTTTCTCCAATTCCAAACGCATGTTTTCAGTCCAGGGTTCAGCCCCGAAGACGCCTGTTTCTAATTTCATATCTGCCAATGAGTACCCGTTTTCAGTAAGTGCATCAGCCAAATGAAGTGCATACGAAGGTGTACACGCCAATACGGTTGATCCAAAATCGGACATCAATTGCAACTGGCGACGAGTATTTCCTCCCGAAATGGGAATAACAGCACAGCCCACGGTTTCTGCACCGTAATGAACGCCGAGTCCGCCTGTAAACAGTCCGTAACCGTACGAAACCTGCATAATATCATCTGCGGAAATTTCTGCCATGGTCAGGCAGCGTGCCAATACTTCGCGCCAGTTCTCGATATCATTTTTGGTGTAACCAACGGTTGTTGGTTTACCTGTTGTTCCACTGGATGCATGTATCCTCACAATGTCTTTCATTGGTACAGCAAATAAGTTGAAAGGGTAATAATCGCGCAAATCTGTTTTGTAAGTGAAAGGAAGTTTTACTATGTCATCTATTGTTTCAATATCTGAAGGTTTTACGCCAATTTCGTCCATTCGTTTGCGGTAAAATTCCACGTTGGCATATACGCGATTAACTAATTGTTTCAATCGTTCACTTTGTAGTGCACGCATTTCTTCGCGGCCCATGCATTCAATTTCTTTATTCCAGATCATATGTACTATTGTTATGACCCCTAACTCCTTCCTTAAAAGGGGCTTTGTGGAGTGTTTCGAGTTTTGTATTGATTTATATCAGGTGTTTCTTGTCCTCCTTTAGGGGATAGGGGTTTTATCTCAAGTCTTCTTCCCGAATCGACTTTAATCCGTTGCTGTTGATTATTTCAATTGCTTTTTCACAATTGTCGGTACGAATCATAAGGATGGATTTACTGCCGAAACTGAAAGCGTAAACATATTCGATGCAAATGTCGGCTGCGGTAAATAGGTCAAGAATATGTGACATTGAGCCTGGAGCAGCACCCATTTCGAGCGAGAGAATTTCTTGCACACGAACCGTGAAATGCTCAGCGCGCAAAGCTTCCATAGCTTTTTCAGGGTCAGAGACTATCGCACGAAGGATACCGTAATCGCTTGAATCGGCAACAGTCAGTGCTATAATATTTATATTGTTTTTGGCCAAAACGGATAGAATTTGATTGAGATGACCAGTTTTGTTTTCAAGGAAAACGGAAAGTTGGCGGATTGTCATATAGGTAGATTTCTGATTGTTTTTTTAATTTTGGTTAGCGTGCCACAAATTTAGTAAATCTGCTCATATAATATAACTGTTCTGAAAAAAAATAACTTATTTTTCTGTGAGGAAGTTTACTTCAACGTTGGTTTGTAAATAGATATTTAAGTTATTTATCAGTAGGAAATGATTATTTTTGCAGCTTTGTTTATCAATCTAAATATTAAAGCATTATGCAAAATAAAGTATCCGGAATTTTGAGCCTGTTGTTAGCAATTTTTCTTGTTAAGTAGTTACATTATTTAGTTACGAGTCCCAATGAAACGGGATGTCAGTTTTACTTCCATTTCAAGTCTGTTTATCTGAATATTAATCACAAAAAAATATCATCAAATATTTATTGATTACTTATATTGCAAGAAAATCAACTTTTTATACTTTAATTGTGTTTTTATTATAGGTCTGAAAAATAATTGATTGAAAACATAACTATTTAGTATAAACAATTAAACTTCTTGGATTATGAAATTATTAAAATACACAGGGCTTGGTATTATATATAAACCGCAATATATAACCTGACATAATAAAAAAGTATTATCTTTGTGGAAAAAAGAGATAATATGAATAAAAGGGGCAAGCCAGTAGATG